>ERZ840057.2075-NODE-2075-length-14720-cov-6.097511_pt1 | contig 14720 bp, 8 predicted proteins | sample MGYA00519907_ERZ840057 | MGnify/ENA primary metagenome ERZ840057 (study PRJEB31850, sample SAMEA3708862) | human gut metagenome | biome: human gut; feature: human-associated habitat; material: faeces | place: China | collected 2014 ...
TCTGCGCATAAAAAAGCCGAAACCCCGCAGAATCCCTTGATAAATCAAGAAAAATCGCTTGCAATCCCTGCATTTTCCTGTTATTATAAAAATCTATGGCTTTAATTTGAGAAAGGAAGAAAACATGGAACACTTAAGATTTGAAGATATGAATATTTCCAACGAAATCTGCCGCGCAGTGTTGGATATGGGCTTTGAAGAAGCAACCCCCATCCAGAGCCAGGCGATTCCCGTTATTTTAGAAGGCAAGGACATCATCGGACAGTCTCAGACAGGGACAGGCAAAACCGCCGCTTTCGGAATTCCCCTTCTGGAACGCATTAACCCCGAGGACAGACGCTTGCAGGCGCTCATCCTCTGCCCCACCAGAGAGCTGGCGATTCAGGTAAGCGAGGAATTCCGCAAGCTGCTGAAATATAAGGACAACATCCGTGTTCTGCCCATTTATGGCGGACAGCCTATCGACAGGCAGATTGCCGCACTGAGAAAAGGCACACAGGTTGTCATCGGTACACCCGGTCGCGTGATGGATCACATGAGAAGAAGAACCATCAAGGCGGAAACCGTACAGATGATGGTTCTGGATGAAGCGGACGAAATGCTTAATATGGGGTTCACAGAAAGCATCAACGCCATTCTGGCTGATGTACCGCAGGAACGCAACACTCTATTGTTTTCCGCAACAATGAGTCCGGAAATCGCACGCATTTCCAAAAATTACCTGCGCAATGCGAAAGAAATCACTATTGGCCGTAAGAATGAAAGTACCAACAACGTTAAACACGTTGTTTATACCGTACAGGCTAAAGACAAATACGAAGCTTTAAAGCGTATCGTCGATTACTACCCACAAATATACGGTATCATTTTCTGCCGTACCCGTAAAGAGACTCAGGAAATTGCAGACAAATTAATGCAAGAAGGCTACAATGCCGATTCTTTGCATGGTGAGCTTTCTCAAGCACAACGGGATGCTGTTATGCAGAAATTCCGCATCCGCAACTTGCAACTGCTCGTGGCAACTGACGTGGCTGCCCGCGGACTTGATGTAGACGATCTGACGCATGTTATCAATTACGGATTACCAGACGATACAGAGAGTTATACACATCGCAGCGGACGTACAGGACGTGCCGGAAAAACAGGAACTTCCATTGCCATCATCAACCTCCGTGAAAAAGGAAAGATGAGAGAAATTGAACGGATTATCAGCAAAAAATTCATTGTCGGAAAAATGCCAACAGCAGCAGGAATCTGTCAGAAGCAGCTGATTAAGGTTATTGATGATCTCGAAAAAGTAAAAGTAAACGAGGAAGAGATTGCTGACTTTATGCCGGAAATCTATCGTAAACTGGAATGGTTGAGCAAAGAGGACCTGATTAAACGAATGGTTTCTCACGAATTCAACCGTTTCGCCGAGTATTATCGCAACCGTGCAGAAATAGAAGTACCGACTGACATCAGAGGAGAACGTACCGGACGGGGTGACCGCAAAGAAGGTGGTTTCGAAAAAAGAAGCCGCCAAGCTGCACCGGGCTTTAACCGCCTGTTTATCAATTTGGGTAAAACAGACAGTTTCTTCCCTAGCGATCTTATCGGACTACTAAATAGTAACACAAGAGGACGTATCGAGTTGGGACGTATTGACCTAATGCAGAACTATTCTTTCTTTGAAGTGCCGGAAAAGGAAGCGACAAATGTAATCAAGGCGCTGAATAGGGCTAAATGGAACGGACGCAAGGTAGTTGTTGAGATTGCCGGTGCCGGTGAAGAAAACGGAAAAGGACGTGAAAACGGTTCAAATGAGCGCAAGGGAGGTAAACGATTCGGCGGCAAAAGCGACGAACGTGCACCGCGCTATGAAAATAAGGATAGAAAACCGAAAGATGCTTCTGCAAAAGACTCAAAGTCAACAAAAAAAGATAAGCCTAGTCGTGCTGAGCGAGGATACTCTGATGCTCGCGGTCCGAAAAAGAAAGATGACTGGCAAGAGTTTTTTAAAGATAAAGAACCTGACTTCAGCGAAGAAGGATGGGCACGTAGAAAACCTAAGAAGAAATAAATATGAAGCAAGCATAATCCGTAGATTTGTACATTATTAGTCAGAGGTCTTTATGTTACAACTAATTACCATCTTGACATTCTAATGAGAAGGAACAACATTATCCCTATTCTATCTTATTGAAAAAAGACAACTGTTCATACAGAATCTACTTTTGTGTTTCTAATAAACTTTCTTATCGTTTTTAATAAACGGTATTCCTATTTATTAAAAACGATAAGAAGTATATCTACTGCAAACAATTCAATTTTATACAACAAAAAAGGTTGCAAACTCATCAAAAGTCTGCAACCTTTAGTATATAATAAATTTCCTCTTCTTCTAAAGAGAGGTAAATCGTCGGCAACTCTGTTCTAATATTATACTATTCATACACATAATTTCCAATCAATAAGTTTCTTTTCTGATCACAAAGATACAAAATAAAAAGTCGTTTGTCAAGTTCTTATTTCAAAACACTCCATCTATTAGTTATAAAGCAGCTATACAAAAGCACGAAATTGGGACAAACCTCTCTATTGTAACGTGATCTATCCATTCTGCGATTATAGCAAAGGAGTGCAGTGGCCCAATGTCATCCAGCCTCGTCCGGCAGATTATACTTTCGCTTCCATGCCCAATCCGGTAGGTAGCTATCGGAAGGATTTCACTCTGCCCGATTCATGGAAGGGGAGAGATATATTCATCCGTTTCAATGGTGTAGAAGCAGTTTTTTACATCTGGGTAAACAGCAACCAGGATTACCAATCGAAAGACATTCAATAAACAGCTCTCTTTATAGGTAATTCCAAGATATGTTTTCCTGCTTCCAAATTTACTGCACGCTCTCCTTTCACATTGTCGGGTGCATAAAAGGTAGCAGTGCTATTTGCCGGAACAGTTACATGATAGACAATACGGTTCTTTTTACGTTCCCATTTAGAGCAGATTTCCCCATAAGGTGATTGATATCTGGCTTCGAACTCATTTAATCCACTGGGGAAATTAGGCCGAAGAAGAATATGTTTGAATCCGGGATTTTCGGGGTCAGGGAAGATCCCACCTAATCCTTTATAGAACCATCCGCCAATTTCACCGAACATCATGTGATTGTCCGATATGTCACGTGTGGCATTCAAATCCCAGTTCTCCAGTAATGTGGTAGCACCATTGGCAATCCAGCAGCCCCATGATGGATAAGTGTCTTGTGCAGCTAATTTATAAGCCGTTTCAGCTTCACCGTTCTCACTTAACGCATTCAATATAGCTTTTGCCCCCAACACACCTACATCCAAATGAAAGCCGGCTGCTTCCACCTGTTTTGCCAGATTCCGGGCTACTTTTCTCTTCAACTCTTCGGGAACAATGCCCCATTGCAAAGGAACGCTTTGTTCCGTCTGAACGCCGCTACCATAAATGCCCGTTTCTCTATTCAGAAACTTGTCATTAATCGCGTTCTTTATCTTATTGGCAAGAGCAGAATAATATTTATAGTCTTCCGTTTTATTAAACATCTTTGCGGCATTGGCAAGTATTTTGGTGTCCACATAGAAATAGACAGAAGAGGTCAGTTCCTTGGAAGAATGTGATTTAACAGGCACCCAGTCTCCTCTTCCCCATGAGGTCAATCCGGTCGGACTGGTGCGATCCACATAGTCTACATACCGCCTTATATTTTCATAACAGTCTGCCAACAGTTTATGATCGCCATAAAACATATAAATGTTCCATGGAATAATAGCGATAGTGCTTGTCCAATCCAGTCCATTATCCGTGCCATATCCCCAGCCTCCTGTAGGAATTATATCGGGAAGTACACCATTGGGCTGTTGCTCGTCTCTATGGTCGGCAAGCCATTTCTCATAAACAGTGATACCGTCATAATTGTATAATGCCGTTTCAATAGCAAAATGACCGTCGCCTGTCCATCCGTTCTTTTCACGCTGGGGGCAGTCGGTAGGATACCCCATCAAGTTGGACAAATAGGCATTATTTGTTGCCCACCAAAGACGGTTGATAAGTGCGTTCGAAGTATGAATCGTCCCTTTCTGCGGAACATCACTATGCACAAAGTAGGCAGTCAGACTATTCTCATTCAATACAAGGGGGTTAGTGCTTGTTACTTCCACGTATCTGAAACCTTTATAATTGAATCGTGCCATAAATTCATCCTCTCCCTTTCCACTCAAAACGAGGATGTCCGTTTGAAAAGGATCGGAGTTGTCTACCGGGCGGTGATACACATCAATATTTGACGTATTCACTCGTCCGTTGTCATACAACCGCTCACCATGTTTCAGTCTCACTACAGTTCCCTCTTCCCCGGACACTTTAATGCGGGTGACTCCTGCCATATTGCGGGCAAAATCGAATACATACGTTGTGTCATTAAGTTTCTTCCAGGTTTTTACGGGGATCGTTTCTACTGCACGAATCGGCTGCACTTGTTGTGACACCACATTCTGTGAAGGAACAGCCCTATATCCTACTCCATTCCATTTAGAATCGTCAAAGTTCACGGTATTCCAGCCTTTCTGTTCCAAACGGGCGTCGTAATGCTCGGCTGTATAAATGCTATTAAAGATCAATGCGCCGGATGAAGTTTTCCAGTCCCGCTCCGTAGAAACGACTTCAACAGAACCATCCTCATAAGTAATCCGCACATCCATACAGAAAGCAGGACGGTTACGCCAAGGTGCACGATGAAAGTCCCACACGGCCATTGACTGATGATTATACCATCCATTGCCCAGCAACACACCAATCGCATTTTTCCCTTTCTGTATTTGGGAAGTAATATCATAAGTAACGTAGAAATTACGCCTGTCAAACCGGGTATATAACGGGTCCAGCCGGTGGTTTCCAATCTTCTCACCATTGATATACAGTTCATACAAACCTGCTACGGCAATATATGCCCTTGCCGACCATATCTTCTTTCGTGCATCAAACACTTTCCGGAAATAGGGAGCAGGACGGTAATTAATATCTTTGTTATCGCTAATCCAAGCCCCTTGCCAGTATTCCATCCCCATCATGCCCGTTTCGAAACTATTAATATCCGAAGAAGATTTCACTCCATCCTTATCCCATACATTCACTCTCCAATAATACTTGGTAAAAGGACGAAGTTCCTGTCCGGAATAGGTAATCAGAATCTGTTCGGAGTCCTTTTTGCCCGAATCCCAGATAGTTCCCTTCCCTGCAATCAATTCAAGAGAGTCTTTGTCTACGATGACTTGACAGGCTGTTTGCCGTGCTCCTTTTCGAGCATCATTCAGCATCCATGATAACCGGGGAGCAGGATTATCTATTCCCAAGGGATTCACCAAATAATCACAAACCAGGTTCACTGGTTTACAGCTGCCTGACTCTTGTGAAAATGCTGCTTGCAGCATTAAAAATAGTAATCCCGGTAATAGTGTCAATCGTTTCATTTTATCCAAAAATTAGTTTGTATTTTCTTTCAATCGGATGCCATATTTACATCGCGTGCTAATTTACGAAAAATATTGTATGGACGCTTTATCTACTTGCCTCAAAAAAGCTATATCTTTGCGGCCCGAATATATACTTGACTATGAATAAAGTTAATGGTTTACTATATGGGCTGCTTTCATCGGCTTCTTTTGGACTTATCCCTCTATTTACCATTCCTGCCATGCAAGCAGGGATGCAATTTGAATCGATACTTTTCTATCGTTTCCTGTTTGCCTGTCTGGCGTTAGGCGGAATCTTATTGGTGAATGGTCAATCATTTCGCATCAAGAGGCAGGACATTCCTTCCCTGTTTCTTCTTGCGCTTCTTTATTTAATGTCTGCCGTATTCCTGTTCTGGGGATATAAGTTTATGGCTAGCGGAGTTGCCACCACTATTCATTTCATGTATCCGGTGCTTACCACGTTAATCATGATGCTCTTTTTTAAAGAAAAGAAGTCCGGCTGGCGGATCGCTGCCATTGCATCCGCAGTGGCAGGAGTTTATTTCTTATCCGGCGGAGATACAAAAACGGGGAGCTTTTCTTTCCTGGGACTTTTCATTGTTCTTCTGTCGGCACTCGGATATGCGCTTTATCTCGTCACAATGAGCCAATTAAAGATTGGACAGATGAAAGGGCTACTGCTTACTTTCTATGTATTCCTATTCGGAGGTATTCTCCTTTTTATCGGAACGGAAACCATCAGCCAGCTTCAACCCATCAGCGAATGGCATACTGCCGGCAACTTGATTCTATTAGCTTTAATCCCTACCGTAGTTTCTAATCTTGCTCTAGTAAGAGCCGTAAAAAGCATCGGCTCCACACTCACCTCTGTGTTGGGAGCTATGGAGCCGGTAACTGCTGTATGTGTAGGTATCTTTCTTTTCGGGGAAGCCTTCACCACAAGCATTGGTATAGGCATTGCACTGATTATCGCTGCCGTAATCGTTATTATATTAAAACGATAAAAAATGCGGTTTCATCGGAATATTTACTTCATCGACCCATTTTTAATTCCTGAATAAGATGGGCTGCCTTACCGTATTTCTCTATGATAAAGAGCATATACCGCACATCTACCCCGATGCAACGCTGCAAATCTGGTTCGAATACGATATCACTGCTCATTGCTTCCCAGTTGCCATCAAAAGCCAAGCCTAGTAATTCTCCTTTGGCATTAAACATGGCACTGCCGGAATTACCGCCTGTAATGTCATTGTTGGAGATAAAACAAACATTCATATCTCCCTGCGCATTGGCATATCTTCCAAAATCACCGGAAGAAAGCAAACTCAACAACTCCGGCTGAACGGCAAAGTCAATATCACCCGCATGTTCCTTCACTTTCTCAAAAATGCCTTTCACGGTTGTGTAATAATCATAAGTGGCCCCATCAAAAGGAGTATATCCTCCAACCGTTCCGAAACTAAGCCGCATGGTAGAGTTGGCATCCGGATAAAAATTACGATCAGCATACATACGGCGCATGGCTGCATTGAATAAACGCTCCCCCTCCTCTATCTGCTCGGAAGCCTCGGAAATGCTTTGATTCATCTCATAATACTTCACAATCAAATCCAGACTCAAGGAAACAGCCGGATCCTCTATGAGATTATATGTAGTATCTCGCTCCAGAAAACGTTTTAAGCCCTTAGGAGACGTTATATTGGAAGTTGCATACAAAGAGTCTACATAGGTCTGAATATTCCCGTTGTAGAGCGTATCTATCTTCTCATACATAGCAGGCAGAAACTTTTTATCCACTTTCGACTGATACTCTTTGAGCATGGCAGCAAAAACCTCCTTATCAATGGAAAGATCGAGATTATCATACTTCTCCAGTAACTTTTTCATGCGGGTTATCACCAACTTCTCTTCCGCCTCAAAGTCGAAATTGAGAATTTCAAGAGCGAGCTGCACTAACTCGGGACCATTTATAAACGATTCACCGAAATAAGCCAACGCACGATTGGTTTCACGGCGATTACTATAACTCAACTCTAAAGAAGAAAATAAACGAATCAGTTTCTCTCTCTCTTCCGGATGAGACTGAATCCAGTTACGAAGCTCTGCTTCAGCCACCCGCTTCTTTTCCAACACTTTCAAATGCTTGATGGCTTTATTCGTTCCGATGCTATTCTTCCAATAATTGGAGCTTTCATCGTATTTTGAAGCATACTTAATGCGAATATCCGGACGACGGTCCATCTCCCGTTTCCAGATGGTTTGTTTCACTCCCCGTACATCAATCATTGCCTGATTGATTCCATTCATCATCTCTTCGATACCATACGAGGAAAGGTAACGTTCCGTACTGCCCGGATAGCCAAGCGTCATGCAGAAAGAACCTTCTTTGTATCCATCCAAAGAAATGGGTGCTACATATTCGGGATGATAAGGGACGTTTTCAGGAGAATAATCCGCCGGACCATTCTTGGCATTAGCATAGATACGAAATACGCTGAAATCGCCCGTATGACGCGGCCACATCCAATTATCCGTATCCCATCCGAACTTCCCGACAGAAGAAGGAGGTGCAAAAACCAGGCGGACATCATTATAATCACGATAAACAGATAGCCAGAATTCATTCCCTGCATAATAAGCATCTACAATACCAGTCAATGTAGAATCCTTTTCGGAGACTTCCATACTGATTACATTCATAATCGAATCAACAGCTACACGGCGTTCTGTTTCCGTTTTAGCATGCCGGGCGGCAGACAATACGCGTTTAGTAACATCTTCCGTACGAAGCAGGAAACGAACATACAACTCCGGATTCGGCAGTTCTTCCTCAAGACTACGTGCAAAGAAGCCATCTTTCAGGTAATCATGCTCCACTGAAGAATGTTGCTGAATACTGCTAAAGCCACAATGATGATTGGTAAACACCAGACCGTCTTCGGAAACCACCACTCCTGAACAGAAGCCTCCAAAACTGACAACAGCATCTGCCAGACATGGTTTCTTCGGATCATATATTTTATTCACAGGCATCTGCAAACCAAGTTCTTTCATTACCCGGTCAGTCTGTTTATTCTTTCGGAGATTTCCCAACAACCACATTCCCTCATCGGCAAATACATTCGACAGACAGAGAGAAAAGACTATCAAGACGGTTAGTCTGAACTTCATATTATTATTTTTAGATTCATTATTCTGTAATCAGCCTCAACTTCTTCGTTCCTACGCGGGCTTTCAGCCATTCGCTGATTTTCTCTTTTTCAGCAACAGACGGATGTCTGGCGAATTTAAGGACAGCCAATGTTACCGTATCCGTCTTCATCGAATCGACCCGCACTTCGAGCGAGTGAGCGATGGAAAGAGTTGTGATGGAAGGATAAAGTACCTTCAATTCGGGTACTAATGTACGACTCATAGCATCGTACGTTCTGTATTGCTCCAGTGTTGTCTCCAGTTGGGAAATTTTCACCGCCTGTTGTTGAAGCCGTTGCTCACTGTTTTTATAGAAGTCTTCCATGACCATGGCACGGATAGAAGATACATCTACCGCCTCATTGTTCATCCCCTGTAATACAATCAGTTTCGTATCTTCCAGCTTATACTCTTTCAACTTGCTACGAGCAATAGATATCGAAGCGTCAGGCACTTCAGGACCAATCAAAACAACCCGTACTTCTTTATGGTCATAGCTAATTTTCTTATCAAGTACCTGCGTATTCTCAAAGCTCAACTGATCGTTTATAAAACGATTGGCTGCTGCTTCATAGAAAGTGCTCTTTATAATTCCAAATGTCAGATAAACTGCAGGGCACATGGTAAGCACTACAATCAGAACAATGTATTTACGTACGGTCTTCTCACGGGTTTTATCCACAAACTCTTTCCGTTGGAAATGCATCACACGAACACCGAGGAAAGTAGCCAGGCTGATAAAAACAGAGTTGATAAAGTAAAGATAAAAAGCACCCAGGAAATAAATGAGATTACCGGAAGCCAGTCCGTAACCTGCCGTACAAAGCGGCGGCATCAATGCAGTAGCAATGGCAACACCTGGAATCACATTTCCTTTTTCCTTGGTAGAGAGAGCCACGACACCTGCCAAACCACCAAAAAGCGCGATGAATACATCATAAATAGTGGGCGATGTACGTGCCAGCAACTCTGACTGTGAACCGGCAATAGGGGCAAGAAGGAAAAAGATTGTTGCCGTAGTCACACTGAAAGCAGTCGTTATGAGAAAGCTCTTCAAAGAGCGTTTCATTAATTCAAAGTCATTCAGTCCGACAGACAGTCCTACTCCCATAATAGGTCCCATCAATGGAGAAATCAACATGGCACCGATAATAACGGCAGTGGAGTTCACATTCAATCCGAGTGATGCCATGAATATGGCAAAGATCAGAATCCATAAATTGGCACCTTTGAACTCTACCCCCTTACGGATAGAATCCACTGTGGCCAGTTCGTTATCCTTATCTTTCCTCAAGTCCAGATATTCTCCCAGAAAGGACTTGATAGCAAACTTATTACGTTCATCTGTCTTCATAGTTATTTCTTCTTTATAAATCGATTAATAACAGGAATCTGACTCAATGGTAAATCCTTCTTGATAATATAAGCTATAAATAGCAATAAGAGTACGGTACGGAAAGCGAGACGGAGCACTATATTAGGGATAGGAACCTGCTCTCCAATAATGTAAAGTACCGCTGCCAGCAGAACATAAAGTCCCAGGCTCTTCAAGTCATAATGAATCGGGTATTCTTTCTGTCCTATCCAGTAGGATAGCAGCAAGATGACTGCATAGCCTGCAACAGAAGCCCATGCCGAAGCAAGATAACCGTAAACCGGCACAAACAGGATGTTCAATACGACAATAATAACACAACCAATCACCGAGAAGTAGGCTCCCCAATAGGTCTTATCCGTCAGTTTATACCAAAAGGAAAGGTTGAAATAGATCCCTTTACAGATCTCTGCAAGCATTACAATAGCTACTACCCCCAGGCCTTCCCAGTAACCCCTTGCCACCAGATAACGCAGCAAGTCGAGGTAGAACATGACAGCAAGGAAAGCCAGCAAGGAAAATATAAGAAAATACTTCATCGCAGCGGCATACATCTTCCGGTTGTCTCCTTCTCGGTCTTTGCCAAAGACAAACGGTTCGTAAGCATAACGGAAAGCTTGCGTAAACATTGCCATCACCATCGCAATCTTACTGGTTGCTGCATAGATACCCAATTGCACCAACCCTTCCTGCCGGTCTTCAAAAAGAAACGGATAGATCATCTTATCCACAGTCTGATTTAGAATACCTACCAAACCTAAGATTAATACCGGGAAAGAATATACGACCATTCGTTTCAGCAATACCTTGTCCAACTTATAAGCAAAACCTGTCAGTTCCGGAATAAAGAAGAACATCTGGACAACCGAAATAATCAGGTTGCTAATAAAGATATATCCCACTAAATAATCCGGATCATAAAACCAGGAGATCGTTGACGGACAATGTACATTCAGCCACGGGCACACCAATAGGAAAAATAAATTCAAACCGATGCCACCAACGATAGAGAGCAGTTTAATAGCAGCAAACTTAATAGGCCGCTTTTTATACCGTAAATAGGCAAAAGGAATGCATTGGAAAGAGTCTAAAGCTACCACAACAGCCATCATCGCTATAAACTCCGGATAATCGCCATAATCCAGTAAATTGGAAATAGGTTGCAGGAATAACAAGCAAAGGAAAACAAAAATCAAAGATACCCCTCCTACCGATAACAAGGAGTTGGCATATACTTTCATCGGGTCTTCTCCCGATTTGTTGGCAAAACGGAAGAATCCCGTTTCCATACCGAACGTAAGCAGTACAAGCATCAGGGCTGTAAACGCATATACGTTTGAAACAACTCCATAACCTCCGGTGGAAGCTGGCAATACCGCTGTGTACAAAGGCACCAGCATGTAGTTAAGGAACCGTCCGACAATACTACTCAACCCATAAATTGCCGTATCTTTAGCTAATGATTTTAGTCCAGCCATGTTTTATTAGTAATTATCATTTAGATTGGTTCAACGTTTCTTCTTTTGTTTGAACAACCAATCCATAAATCCGGGATAATTGAAAGCCGGATTCCAGCTCCCATGATTGCAACCGGGGAATTCAATATATTCCACATCTGCACCGGCAGCTTTCAGTGCTTTATACGCTTCGCGAGAACCTTTCACCGGAACTACATCGTCCGCATCTCCGTGAAAGATACGAAATTTCACATCCTTGGCAACCGATAGCCGACTTGGATTGACTGTACCGCAAATAGGAACTGCAGCTGCAAAAATCTCCGGATAACGCACGACTAAATCATACGTTCCCATCGCTCCCATTGAAAGACCGATAATATAAACCCGTTGTGTGTCCACTTCGGGCATTACCAGATAAGAGTCGAGCAACTGTTTAAGCGTTTGCAATATAGGACTGATCTCTTGTCCCACTGGCATTTCTGTAGGGATAAGCGACTTCGGACGTCCTGTATAAGCCCAGTAACCGTCTGTCGGACACTGTGGAATTAGAACGAAAGCGGGATACTTCTCTTGATTGACCGGATTAAGAAACATCTGTCCACCATGAGTCAACTGTTTCTCATTATCATTTCCCCGTTCGCCGGCTCCATGCAGAAACAGTACGAGCGGATACTTTTCACCTGGCTTCACCGATTCGGGATGAATCATCCGATAAGGTAAAGAGTCTCCTTTAGAAGAGACAAAAATATCCCTCCCATATTCCTGTTGAGCCGATAAAGACAAGCTCAAAAAGAGAAAAACAAGTAAAGTAGTCCATTGCTTCATCATCCAACTATGCTTTATAAAGTTCTTTTATACCGTTAATACCACTTGTCACATGACGCTTTATGTTAGTCATTAAACAGCGTTTTTTGACTGTTATAAAGACTTCTTCCCAAATGTTTATAGGCAAGTTCGGTCACCTCACGTCCACGGGGAGTACGCTTCATAAATCCTTCTTTTATCAGGAAAGGTTCGTAAACTTCCTCAATGGTTCCCGCATCTTCTCCCAAAGCCGTGGCAATGGTAGTGATACCTACCGGACCACCTTTAAATTTGTCTATAATGGTGCAAAGTATCTTGTTGTCTATCTCATCCAGGCCGTACTTATCAATATTCAGTGCTTCCAATGCAAACTGGGCGATCTCCGTATCGATAGAACCGGAGCCTTTCACTTGCGCAAAATCACGTACCCGACGGAGCAAGGCATTGGCAATACGGGGCGTTCCGCGGCTACGGGAAGCGATCTCCGATGCTGCACGTACCGAACAAGGCACATCCAGTATGGACGCAGAACGACGAATGATATTGCTCAAAATATCATCATCATAGTACTCCAAATGAAGATTAATACCGAAACGTGCACGAAGCGGAGCCGTCAGCAGACCGCTACGTGTGGTTGCACCAACCAGCGTGAAAGGATTCAAATCTATCTGGATGCTGCGTGCCGAAGGTCCCTTATCGATCATAATATCGATGCGGTAATCTTCCATGGCCGAATAAAGATATTCCTCCACCACAGGCGACAACCGATGAATTTCATCGATAAAAAGTACATCGTTCGGTTCGAGACTGGTTAACACTCCTGCCAGATCACCCGGTTTATCGAGTACCGGACCGGAAGTGACTTTAAAGCCAACTCCTAATTCGTTAGCAATAATATTCGAAAGAGTTGTTTTTCCTAATCCGGGAGGGCCGTGCAACAGCACATGGTCGAGTGCTTCGCCACGCAGACGTGCCGCCTTCACAAAAATGCGAAGGTTTTCCACCACCTTGTCCTGTCCGCTAAAGTCTTCAAAGCTTAACGGACGGAGTGCATTCTCGAAATCCCGTTCTTTTGAAGTAAGCTGATGTTCGCGTATGTTAAAATCTTCCTGTTCCATTTATTTCTTGAAAGTAGGAGACAAAGATAGAGATTTACATTCATTTTCAGTATAAGAAAGACGAAGATTTAGTTTATTTGAAACGTAATAACTACTTTTGCACTATCTATATACACGTTATCAACTATGGTTCTAAATTACATTTGGATAGGATTTTTCGTCATAGCCTTTATCATCGCTCTTATAAAAGTGATTGTTTTGGGAGATACGGGGATATTTACGGCTATCATGAACTCTACATTCGACTCCTCCAAAACGGCATTCGAGATATCGCTAGGACTTACGGGTGTACTGGCCCTTTGGTTGGGCATCATGAAAATCGGCGAGAACAGCGGATTGATTAATGCGCTGGCCCACTTTCTTAGTCCGGTGCTTTGCCGCCTGTTTCCGGACATTCCTAAAGGGCATCCGGTGTTAGGCTCCATCTTTATGAATATGTCTGCCAACATGCTCGGTTTGGACAATGCCGCCACCCCGCTGGGACTGAAAGCGATGAAAGAACTGCAAGAACTGAATCCGAATAAGGATACGGCTTCCAATCCGATGATTATGTTTTTGGTGATTAATACATCCGGCCTTATCATCATTCCAATCAGTATCATGGTGTATCGTGCACAAATGGGGGCTGCACAGCCTACGGATGTATTTATCCCTATCCTGCTAAGTACTTTCATTTCAACTTTAGTAGGAGTCATAGCAGTCAGTATCGCTCAAAAGATAAACTTAATCAATAAGCCTATTCTCATTTTAATGGGTGTTATCTGTCTTTTCTTTTCGGGATTGATTTATCTGTTTCTAAGCGTTTCACGAGAGGATATGGGTACTTATTCTACATTGATAGCGAATATTCTGCTGTTCAGTGTCATTATCCTGTTTATTCTGACGGGAGTCAGGAAAAAAATCAATGTATACGATTCGTTTGTAGAGGGAGCTAAAGAAGGATTTACGACAGCTGTACGTATCATACCCTATCTGGTTGCTTTCCTTGTAGGAATCGCCGTGTTCCGCACTTCGGGAGCTATGGATTTTCTAGTGGGAGGCATTGGCTACATAGTAGGCTCATGCGGAGTTGATACAAGCTTTGTAGGGGCACTGCCTACTGCATTGATGAAATCGCTTAGCGGTAGCGGTGCCAACGGATTGATGATTGATACGATGAAAGAACTGGGACCGGATTCGTTTGTAGGGCGTATGAGTTGCGTAGTACGCGGAGCTTCAGATACCACATTCTACATTCTGGCCGTTTATTTCGGCAGTGTAGGAATTACCAAAACTCGTAATGCAGTG
>ERZ840057.2080-NODE-2080-length-14672-cov-2.944038_pt1 | contig 14672 bp, 6 predicted proteins | sample MGYA00519907_ERZ840057 | MGnify/ENA primary metagenome ERZ840057 (study PRJEB31850, sample SAMEA3708862) | human gut metagenome | biome: human gut; feature: human-associated habitat; material: faeces | place: China | collected 2014 ...
GCGCGGGCTTCAAGGATCTGGCGAAAACGGTGAACGGCGATTATTTTGCCATCCCGCCGCTGAGGCTGCGCGGCGCGCTGACCGGCACCTATCTGCGCCTGTCGCGGACGGTCATCTTTTTCCTGACCTTATTTCTGACACCGCTGTGGCTGCTTTTTATGCAGAATCCCGGCTGGATCCCGGAATGGCTCGCTTTTATCCGTGTCACCGACGAGATCCATGTGGCGCTGATCTATCAGCTCCTGATCCTGGAATTTGCCATCGATGGTCTGCGGCTCGCGGCAGTCAACACCCCCAGCATGCTGACGACACCGCTCAGTGTCATCGCCGGTATCGTGCTTGGAGAATACTCGGTCAAATCCGGCTGGTTCAACAGCGAGACGATGCTCTATATGGCGTTCGTCACGATCGCCAACTACTCGATGACGAGCTTCGAACTCGGCTACGCACTCAAATTCATGCGCGTCCTGCTCCTGATTCTGACCTTTTTCCTCAATCTCTGGGGCTTCATCGCCGGAACACTCATTGCCGTCGGCTGCCTTGTCTTTAACCGGACAATCGCCGGAAAAAGTTATATTTACCCGCTAATTCCATTTCACTGGAGTGAATTAAAAAAGCGGCTGCTCCGGAACCGGCTGCCGCATGAGGAGAAAAACGGGTAAGAATGTCGCATAAAATGTCCGCATACCCACAACTACCCGGATGGTTCCGGGTACTGGCTGTGGTTTATGCGGACATTTTAACTTCTATATCTATCTTCTATTTTTCTTTCTTATACACTACCTCTTTCAGCACCTCCAGCGCCTCCTCATACCGCTCTGCCCCCATCGAGGCACAGGACAACAGGAGCTTCGGATATCCCTCTTGAAAATGATGCTCCTGTTTTTCCAAAAGACTCCCGACCGACTCCACCGGGCGGACGGCGACGCCTGCCTGTGCCGCACGCCCGGCAATTTCCGCCGATGTAAGCGGGCTGTCAAGCTCCATGAGAACCAGAAAACCGGCATCGCCCAGATGCGTTCGCGCTTTTTCTCCAAAAATGCGCCGCACCGCATCACACAGACACTTTGCCTTTGCCGCGTACAATTTCTTGGACTTTCGGATCTGGCTTTCCAGATGTCCGTCCCGGATAAACTGGCAGAGGGCAATCTGCTCTGCCTTGGACGCCGTCTGGTTATAAAAACGCCCCCGCTCCTGATACCGTTTCAGCAGATCCGGCGGCAGGACCATGTAGCTCATGCGGATCGAGGGAAGAAGCAGCCTTGAAAATGTCCCCAGATACACGACGCCCCGCCCGCCGGAAAGCCCCTGCAGGGACGGTGTCGGGCGGTTATAATAGCGGAACTCACTGTTGTAATCGTCCTCAATAATCAGCATATCCTCGCGCGCCGCATCCTTTAAAAGCTTCATCCGGTCGCCCACCGGCATGACCTCGCCCCAGACTGTCATCTGCGATGGGGTCAGATAGCAAACACTTCTCCCTGTATGTCTCATCGCCTCTGACATCTGTTCGGATAACCCTGTTTTCATCTCTCTTGCACATACATCTGGCTTTTCTATTCCGCACAAATCCTTTTTTGAGGACTCAATCCTCCTATCATTACTTTCCCAATATTCTCTTATATCTCCGGTCCGAAACCCATAATCCTCAAAAATCTGGCGTCCCTGCCGGAACGACGGATTAAAAAACCATGCGCTGTCCCGCTCCCGCAGCATCGGGCACAAAATATGCAAGAGACTCTGCACACCCGCCCCTACTACGATACTGTCCGGCGTACAGATCACATTGCGGTGGCGCCCCAGATACGCACAGAGCGCCTCCCTGAATTCCCGCTCTCCCTGCGGTTCGCCATAAGAAAGCAGCCGCTCATCCTGGCGCAGAGCGCTCTTGACATAGCGCCGCCATAAATCGAACTGGAAGCTCTCCCGATCCACATTTGAAGACGCAAAATCATACCGGATTTCCGGGCGTTCCTCCTGATGCGGCACACCGTGCTCTATTTCCTCCCGGTTTGCAGCCGCCAGCACCGCATCCGTTACATAAAACCCGCTCTGCGGACGCGAAATGATATAGCCATCCGCTGCCAGCAGCATATACGCCGTCTCCACCGTCGTCCGTGAAAGCTGCAGCTGCAGGGAACATTTGCGGATCGACGGCAGCTTCGCTCCCGGCTTCATCTGCCCGGACACGATCAATTCTTTGTAATATTCATATACTCTCAGATACCGGCTCTGTCCCGGTTCGCTTAAATTCAGTTCCATCGTATTTCCTCTATCTATTTATGTAAACGGCGATGAACCGCATCGATCATCCGCATCATCCCATATCCCAGACAACCGCCCCTCTTTCCGTCTTCACAATATTTTTCATCTCCACCACTTGTACCCCTTATACCCAACTGCCTTCCTCAATTATACCGTTTTCTCCTGCTTATAGGCAATCCCCAAAATTGAGTACTGTTACTGTTCACGCATACGTGCCCAGTAACGGAAATTCCGAGGAAGAAATCAAAGAGCCGCTTCTTCCTAAGTAAAGAAGAAATCCCCCCATGATTCCGGCTGAAGTTGGTCTGGCATACTGCAACAAGCTTTTCTTTTTGGAAAAGCAGTTCCGTGACCTTACTCCGGAAGAGCGAAAAGACAGATGTCTGGAAACAGAAGTGCCGGTATGGGAAAGCTTTTATGCATGGTTAGAACAACTCAATCCTGTAAAAAGAAGTAAGCTGGAAAAAGCTGTGATATACGCAAAAAACCATAAAGAAACACTGCCTGTTTAAGGCGAAGGATATCAAGGGGGCAGTGGACAATACGGTGGATTATTCATCGCTTACGATTTACTAATTTCTCTAAACCATCCCACATCCAATCAAATTAAAAAGAGACACGGCATAAATTATTCTGATAGATTTTACATCAGATTTCTTTATGCCGTGCCTTTTATGTTATCATAATGATTGCTACATACATATAGCAGGCTTCACCCTCCGTTATACACCGGATTCGCATTGATTTTCGGTACGAAGGCAACAGCCGTTCCGCAATTTTCACCATCCTCCCCCCATACTTCTTCATAGATCTGTCCGGCAGAAAATACCCAGGATGGATGTTTTGCCAAGTATACCAATGTTGCAAATTCCCGACGAGTCATAGAAATCAACTCACCGTTTCGGTATACTGTTCTCTCCTTCAGCCGAAGCTCCAAGCCCGGAAAAACAAGAGTGTTACAAGGGTGGGATGTCACAATATGGTCAAATCCTGGCTCGACCGCAATAATCTCCATAATTCTACTGAGTATATATTCTTCATGGTCGGTAAGCGACAGTACCAGAAACTTGCCCATATTGTTCGAATCCCTCTTTATTGATATTATTTTTGCATTACATTACGGGGTCATTTTTCATCTGTCGGATGCGGTATTCACCGCCATCGTCCCGTCTGCATAGAAGTAGTACCACTTACCATCGATCTGCTTCCAGCCTCCGGCAAACATCATTCCGGTGACTTTGTCCAGCCAGTACCACTTCTGATCCTCGGAGAGCCAGCCCTTCACTGACTCCCCGTTTCTGTAATAGTTCCACTGGCCGCTGTCATTCTGCTGCCAGCCGTTTGCGGCCTGCGGGTCAATGACGATTTCCACAAACCGCCGCAGAACCGTGGCGACCTCGGCGCGGGTGGCGGTTCCCTTGGGATCAAAGCGGTTGTTTACCTTCCCGGCCAGGATGCCCGCCTGCTGCATGGACTTGACCGCATCCTTCGCCCAGCTGCTGATCTGTGTGTTGTCCGCAAAGGTCACAGCCTTCAAGGTCTGGGGCAGGTCATGGCCCAGCTTTGCAGCGTAATTTTTCATAATCACCGCCATCTGTTCCCGGTTGATGTTGGTGTCCGGTGCAAAGGTAGTGGCGGTAACGCCTTCCACAATACCGGTCTGCGCCGCCCAGTTCACATAGGGAGCATAGTAAGCGTCGGCTTTCACATCGGTGAATTTCCCGGTCTGGTAACTGTCCGGGTTGATGCCCGCCAACCGCCCCAGAGCTGTCACAAACATTCCTCTGGTCATGCCGGTGCCCGGGCTAAAGGTGGTGTCGCTGGTGCCGGAGAGCAGTCCCCGGCTGGCTGCAAAGAGGATGTTATCTGCTGCCCAGTGGCCGGTAATGTCGGTAAAGACCGGGGCAGGGTTCTTGTAGCCCACGCCGTAAACGCTGAAATGACCGGTTTCAAAAACCACCGCTTTCAGGCTGGCATTGTAGCTGGATTTGGTGATCCATTCCACCTTGCCAGCGTCATCTACATAGACTGCATAGAGATTACCTGTCTGCTCACCATTTGCCGGTGTGTAGGGCAAACGCACCGATATAGTGTGACCATTTAAGTTGGCAATCGGTGTTTCTTTGCCGCCGGAGAGGTAGACCAGCGACAGGTCATAGGTCGGTCTTGTGCCGATGGTGGCTTTGGCCTCGGTGGAACGCAGTGCATCCACCTTATCTGCCCGGAGAATGATGTCCCCGCCAGCGGAGGCGATATCCAGCTGCTTCAGAGTATCCAGGCCGATATTAACCGAAACCAGATGGTCTGTTGCTACGGTAAACTGCCGGACGTTTTCTTTAACCAGCAGATCCAGTGTCTGCGCCTTGATGGTCACGTTAAAAGAGGTCTGGCCTGCCGCCTGGGTGATGGGAACGGTAACGGCAATCCCGTTCTCTGTGGTGCCGTTCTTTTTCGCATCCTGTTTGGCCTTGTCGATGGCGGACTGGACAGAGCTGTTGTCCACTGCCGCATTGCCGTTTTTATCCGGCTGTATGGGTTTGGTTTCACCGGTGACAGGGGCTTGAGGCTTGTCCTCCGGCTGGTTGGTGTTATCATTGTTGTCGGAATCGTCAGAATCGCCGGAGGAGGAGCCTCCATCGCCGCCCGAACCACCAGAGGAGGAACCGCCGTCGCTGGAAGATTGCTTGGAAACAGTCAACGTTCCAGAAACATAGGTGATCGCATAATTGTCATTTGACAGCGTACCAGTAATGTTGATCGCGGTTTTTCCGGTTTTGCTCATATCCAGTGTCTGTGCGTAGTCCAGTGTTACCGTGCCGCTCAGGGTATCTGCACCAACCAGCCCCTCCACCTTGTAGTCCTTATCTGCTTCCGGGCTGCTCAGATCGGGCGCGGTGCTGCCGGTGTAGGCGCTCTGATCAAGCGCCGTAACGGTAACTGACTTTTTCGCTACGGTCACAGTCACGTTCTGTTCTGCCACATCTGCGTACTCTGCGTTTCCCTGAACCTTATACCAAACAGTGTATTCCCCGGCGTTTTTCGCTGTGGGGATCTGCTCGCTCCACTCAGAATCGTCAAGCCGGTAGAGCATCGTGCCGCCAGTGGTCTTGCCTGCTGTAACCAGAGCCTGTTCTGCACCATTGTAGGTCGGTGTATTGACCGTAGGTGCCGTAACAGTGGGGACAAGCTTGTTGGTCGCATTGACATTGACGGTCAGCGTGATGTCCTCATAGTTTGTGCTCTTGATTACTACGGTCACTGTGCCCACAGGGCCGGTGGTTTTCACGTCATTTTTCTGAATCGGCAGGATCAGCTTGCCGTTTTCCACCTTCGCGCCGCCGGTGTAGTAGCTGCCATCCAGTGTGATTCCGCCGAGCTCATAGGTGGGTGCACCGTACTCTTTGGGCGTTTCCAGCGTGGGCAGGGCGGGAAGCGTCACAGTGTAGGTCTTTTCGTAGCCGTTTACAATGGTCAGCGCGGTTTCCTTGGTGAAGTCAGGCGCGGCGGCCTTGGTGATGCTGCCAGTCGTAGGGAAGCTGCTCTGCTCCAGGGCGTAATTCTTCGCGGCCTGCCCCATCAGGGTCACTGTGGCAGTGACGTTCTTGCCGTTGCCCACACTGGCATCGTCAAAGTTGGCGGTGACGGTGTAGTCCTTGTCCTTCTGCAAGGTTACGCTACCCTCGAAGGTCACGCTGGAGATGCCCGCGTTTGTCGTGCCATCATAGGTCTTATCTTCTACCGCAACTGAAAAATTCAGTGGATACTTAGAAATTTCCGGTACCACGGAATCTGTTAATGTCCTATCGTATGAAGCACTTGAATCTGTCGGTGTAAATTTCACGGTATAAGCCTTGTTATCTTCTACATTCGGATAAATACCAGATGCTGAACTACTATTTTCCGGTTCCCAGTTCCAGGTTCCGGCTACCGGTTGATTTGCACCATTATACACACCATAACCAGAAGCCAGAGAAACCGGAATCTGAGCAAGTGAAACCCCATAAGTCCCCTTCGCATCCCACTTTTGTGTTCCGTTTCCTACAATTCTCAGTGTATCCTTGGTAGACACATTAAGCGGTTCCGTTCTCTCAGAAGCAAATGCATTCTCTTTCGCCTTTATTCTGCTGGTTACCTGATATCCATGTGCCGGATATAATCCCTGAATTTCCGTACCGTCAATCCATGTAAATGCTCCGTCTGAATCTGCATCACGGTATCCATACTCAATGTCATTTTCCGGATTCGTTCTGTTTATGGTAATCGTCGTACCGGTTATAGTCACCTCACCCTCAGTTATTGCAGCCGGTGCTGCCGTTCTTTTAAGAATCCTGATACTTTCGGGTTTTCCGGCAAATTTCTTATCCGTGTTGCTTGCAGCATACCGATAATAAACCGTACTCTCATGATCGGAAGAAATGATGTCTGTAATCGAAATTCCTGATCCACTGCCCATTTTTGCAGATGTCCAGCTTGGAGAGGTATTGGTTCCGTTTACAATCACATACTGTAAAGATGAGGAAATTGTGATTTCTTCCTTCCGATAATCAATATTCGGCTTGTTCGATTCTTCCGGAATCGCCTGTCTTTGCAAATCCGCCACCAAAACCGCTTCACTGGCTGACATGGACGAGGATGCTTTCTTGCGAATATAGAATGGTACAGACCCACCATTTTCACGAATGTTATTCAGCAGCCCTGTCAGACGAACCATACCACCCTGTCTTATAGTTGTCCATGACTGTGGATCATTAGAAGCAGCATACTCCAGATCGCAGGAAGCTTTATTCTCTAAAGTCTCCTGTTCGTAATTGATAGAAACATCAGCAGCCTTAGGTGCCTCCTGCCGCACTTTTTCTGTCTGGAAATTTACATAGGTTACATCAAGAGATAACTTACCATCCTTTTTAATCATCAGTCTGACATGATATTCTGTGTCCGGAGCTAAATCCTGAATAGTATACTCATAGTTTCCGGAAGAACTCTCCGTAAGTAACGTTCCTTTCGAGAACATATCATCTAATGTTAATGTCCGCTCATCCTCGCCGGAGGATAATAAAAACCTAACCTCTGCTCCGGGAGTTCCTGTTGCCTTAAGTGTAGCAGTCGCTTTTGTTTCAGAAATCGTCTTAATATCCGTGACAGCTGCGGAAGTGATACTTGCCGCATTATTATTAGAATATGTCCCAGTAGCTGAATCATAATATACCGTCTTACTGTACTTGCGGAAATGCGGGTAATCCTCCGTTCCGATCACCTGTCCCCATATACCCTCTGATTTTTCACCGTTTAATTTATAGGCAATTTCGCCGGATTTCAGTTTTTCTTCGCTATCTAGAGTAGTAATTCCACCCCAACTACTAAATGTGCCTTTTGTTGTCTCATAACAGTTCTTAAAACTAGCCCTATTACTCATCGTGGAACCAGTTCCTTCCAGTTTTCCTGATACAGCCAAGCAATTAGTCACCGTTCCTTTTTCAGAACTATTGAGAAAATGTGTTCCTACTACAAAACAATTCTGAATATTGGCACCATAAGCGGTATAACACAACCCGTAAGACCAACCACCTTCCAACACCAGCCCTAGATTTTGTACTTTCCCATCTTGAATCCTTGCCACCAGTCCCCGCTTATAACTTGTAGGGTCATTAGCAGGTCGCAGTCCGGAAATTACATGATAATTTCCCTCGATATTTCCCTTGAAATACTTATGATATATGTCTCCAATGCTTGTCCAGTCATGTCCGTCCGGGATCTCAATATCTCTCATCAGCTTCAGATTGCTGTTATCAGGGATTTTACTATCATTAAACTGCTTTGCAAACCAGAAAAGCTGACCGGCATTATAAATCTCATAATATTCCCCCGACTTTATTGCCTTCTGATATGCACCACATGCTTCACAAAATCCATCTGCATTATAGTACTCATGACTACAAACGGTATCATCATGAAACATCACAATTTCATTTGGTGGTATTGTCGAAATCGTCTTATCTGATACTGTGATAGGATTGCCGCCATTTAAGCCTGGTACCGTCACCGAAATCTCTGTGTTTCCCTCATTTTCCGGCAGATATACCGTCAGATGTCCCGTGTTCGCTTCATCATACGAAATCTGCATGGAAGGAATGACCATAGCTGCACTTTGACCTTCTTGATTGATCAACGGTTCACCATTCTGCTTGATCGTGATATCGCTTGCCTGTAATACCTGATCGCTCGTGATCGCCGTGGAAACAAATTTTAATCTTGTCTCATAAAGAGGAATTCCGGTCTTCAAAGTAATCGTTGCATTCTCATCATCAACGTCAGCAACGTCAGCTTCCATCTGATAAACATAGTTTTCTCCAAGCGTCACATCTACCGTTACCTGTGTCTCTGACGTTAATGGTTTCAGATAATTGGATGCCGTAAGTGTGCCTTGATAAGCGCTCACCTTCATCGTCCCTGCATCCCAGGTAATCTCTCCCACGCTGATCGTCACCGGATAAGAGCTTTCGGTTAATCGTCCATCCGCAATCGTGCCCTGAATGGTATACTTTTTCAGTCCAAACTCATCACTCTTTGGAAAATAATCACCACCATTTAAGTTGACTACTGCCTGATCACTGATGGAAATGGAGCCATCCAAGGTACCCTCCGGCAGCACTTGACCGGGCTTCACTGCGATACCGATCGCATATACTTCATTATTATACGCAATGGCCGAAACCGTTCCACCATTGATCTCAATATCACCATACTTGTATCTACCTTCTACCGCTTTTGCTCCACCGCCGCCAGCGCCGATTGCGGCTCCGGGGTGTCTTCCTGCGTTCGTAACATATCCTCCATAGGCCGTCACATTGCCACCATTGATCTCAATCTTATCCACGCAGCCGTTCGCTCCACCGCCAATTCCTGCTCCACCGTATACATTTTTAATATCCTTGTAGTAGCTTCCATGTCCGCCCTTGGCATATACAGTTCCGTTGTTGATGATAATGGTACCGCTGCCGCCCTCTGCACTGCCGCCAATACCTGCTGCCATCTCGCCGCCATAAGCTTTGATATCGCCTCCGTCGATCACAATCGTCCCCAAGGAACCATTTCTCCTGCTTGACGCACCAATTCCGGCGCCTTCTCCACCGGTTGCTTTTAAGCTTCCCTCTCCGCTGATCGTCAGGGTGCAGCCTTCCGGCACCTCAATAGCCGCACACATATCACCGCCCTTGAGTGTATTTTTTCCCTCCAGAATCAGATTCAGGTTTGCACCATTTCCCAGTCGGATCGCCGGTATCCAGGTACTTGCTGTCTCATCGTTCTTATCGATCGGAATCTGGATATTCAGATTCGAAATCGTGATTGTAGCATCCACACCACTAACCAGAATAACATTGGTCGTACTGCTTCCCGTGATAGTCGCATCCTTATACTGTTCCAATGTGTTGCTGTTGATGACGATACCGCCATTCACAATATCATAAGTACCTGTTGATGCCAGCAAAGCGATTCCGCCGTCCATGCTGACCTCGATCTCCGGAAGCTCCACGCCCGCTGCCAAAATATACTCTCTCGGAAGAACCGGAAGATAATAATAGAAACCACTTTCATCTTCCCGATTCTCATCCGGCTCCCAAGTAACGCTGATATCCGTCAGCACCGGGATATCTTCTGAGATTTCCTCATCTTCAAACTCATAATCCTTAAGAAAATCCCCGGCATTGCTGTCGGTCGCGATCAGAAACGTACCCTGCTGGTCTTTCTGCTGGTCTTTCTCCTGAACTTCCTGTTTATCTGCTTCCTCCTCATCATTACTATCCGGCACATTTTCTGAATTTTCTGTTTCCGGAGTTTCCTCCTCATCATTGCTATCCGGCATGTTTTCTGAATTTTCTGTTTCCGGAGTTTCCTCCTCATCATTGCTATCCGGCACGTTTTCTGAATTTTCTGTTTCCGGAGTTTCCTCCTCATTCAGATTTTCTTTCTTTGCATTACTGCCGGTAGCAATTTCCGAGTCTTCTTTCTTATCACGGTCGTCTGCTGCCGCTTTCTCATCTTCCGCGCCCTTATCGCGATCCGCATTATTTTTCTGATGATTCACGTTCTTATATTCCACCACCGAAGCCTCGATCGTCTCCGGGAAATTCAGATAATCCTCAAAGTTTTCTCCGGCATCCGCAGGGATCTGAATATGCGCGACCTCCTCCGGTAATTCCGTAAATCCTGTGATCACTTTCAACTTTTTTGTAGGAACTGCAGCGAACGTTGCAGCCGGTATGCACAGCTGTGTCACCATCGCCGCGATCAATGTTGCTGACAGGATCCGTTTTTTCTCCCTTTTGTCTCTCATCGCCATTTCCTCCCTATTATCATCCATTTCTGTTTTTAATCAATTCCACATGACATATCACCGGCAGAAAACGTCTCCACCGGCAGGAATTTTCCGGAATGAATCTTCCAAAATTTCTGTATGCTGCAGTCTCAGGCATGGTTCTTCCGGTTCAAAATGCAAAGCAATGTCTCCATATACTCCCTTTATAGCAATTTTTATAGCAGTTTTTCTCCTTCCTTTCAAGCTTTCCTGCACAAGATGTAAAAAATCGACACAAGATGTAAATTTCTCATTTTTCCGAAAAGGCACAATAAAAAAAAGGGCTGCCGCCCAGCAAAAATATTTGCTGATGCGACAGCCCCGATCACCTAATTCCAGAAATCTACCTTCTCTGTGAGTCCAATATGCTCTGCCTTAAACACCGGATCTTTTCCGGCCTTTTTCTGTTTTCCGTAATCATCCAGACAGCGGAGAACCGGTTTTAACAGGATGAAGATCACCGGCACGTTGATGAGTGCCATAAAGCCCATCAGGACATCTGCGGTATCCCACACGATGCCGAGCTTCATCGTAGCACCGACGCAGACAACGATCGCTGCGATGATCCGCATTCCCCACTTCGCTCCGTTCGACGGAGTCATACCGCAAAGATATGCAAGGCCTGTCTCTGCATAGTAGAAGTTTCCGAGTAAAGTCGTAAATGCGAACAGGAACAGGGAGACGGTGATAAAGATTACACCGAATTTACCGAGTGTGCTGTTCATGGCTGCCTGCACATAAGCCATTCCGGCCATGTCTGCCTGTGGCTCAACGCCGGAGCAGAGAAGCAGCATTGCAGTTGCGGTACAGATCATGCAGGTATCAAGGAATACGGAAAGAACCTGAACGAGACCCTGCTTTACCGGATGGGAAACGCCCGCGGAACCTGCTGCACATGCGGCAGCACCGACACCGGCCTCATTGGAGAAGAGACCTCTCTTGATTCCAAGCATAACCGCAGATCCTGTGAATCCTCCGAAAATCGCCTTCACATCAAAAGCGCCGCGGAAGATCTCTGCAAACACACCCGGAAGAAGGTTGATATGTGTCACGATCACAAACAGTGCAACAGCAATATAGAAGAATCCCATGAACGGAACAATCTTTTCCGTGATTCCTGCGATCTGTTTTCCACCGCCGCTGATGCAGACGAAGAATAACACTGCAAGCACACCGCCAATGATCCACTTTGCAAGATTTTCATGCTCCACATATCCAGGAATAACACGGAACGCATCCGCGATATTAAACGATGCAACCAGGTTAAATCCGACCATGTAGGTCAGGATCATGAACACTGCAAACAGGATTCCGAGCCAGTGTTTTCCGATTGCCTGATCGATGTAGTAGGACGGACCGCCGTAGCAGCCGCCGTCATCAGAACGGCGCTTGTAGATCTGAGCCAAAGTTCCCTCCACGAAAGCAGTAGACATTCCCAGAAGCGCTGTAAGCCACATCCAGAATAATGATCCGAGACCGCCGAGACAGATTGCTGTGGATACGCCTGCGATGTTTCCGGTTCCCACCCGGGATGCCGTCGAAACCATGAGTGCCTGAAAAGACGAGATCGCCTTGTCATCCTCACTCGGTGCGAGAACGACCCGCAAAGATTCCTTTAAATAGCGGAACTGAACAAACTTTGTGCGGATCGTAAAGTAGATTCCGCCTGCAACAAGTAAAATGATCAGGATGTATGTGTAAAGATAATTACTGAGATTCCCGATCAGTGCCCCATACAAATCGTACATGTGTTGTTACCCCTCTTTTTTCTTTTTGTGTAACGGTTCAATGCCATCATATCTACAGGAACCTCCCCCAGAGCTTCCCTTCGGATGCATGAATCGTCATCATTTTGTTTACCTCAGATATTTTACTGTAAGTTTCTTATATTGACAATGTTTTCTTTCAGAAACTTCCACCACTGTATTGTACGGAATTTTCAGTTCAGAAAATTCCTACCCCATAAAAAGTAACGTCTTATTTTCTCATCCGGATTCTTTCTCCCCCTTCCTTCACCTTTCTTTTTTATAAAGAAGGAAGCTTTTGCCTGCCCCGTTTTCCCCTATCAGAGCTTTCGCTGCTTCCAGCCTTTTCTTGTCATTCAGGCAGAATGTCCCTGTCCCAATTTACTTCTTTGCAAAAATATGAAGTCCCATCTTCGAAGAAAGGAACTGCAGGATCTTTCTCCCCGCAATGCTGTTTCCCTTCTCATCCAGAGCCGGTCCATAGATCCCGATCCCCATCTTCCCGTCGACAACCGAGAGCAGACCGCCGCCGACGCCGCTCTTTGACGGGATCCCCACGCGGACCGCAAATTCACCGGAACCGTCGTACATACCGCAGGTCATCATGATCGTCTTCACGACTCGCACGGTGTCAGAATCCAAAAGCCGCTTTCCGGACGGATCCACACCGTCATTGGCTAACAGAAGTCCAAGACTCGCAAGACTCTCTGCTGTGACGCTTAAGGAGCACATTTTTACGTAGAAATCCAGCGCTTCCTCCACATTTCCCCTGATCACTCCCTTGCTCTCGAGAAGATAAGCGATCGCGCGGTTTCTCGCGACATTCGACATCTCCGAATGATAAACTTTCTCATCCAGAACGATCCCCTCATCCTGGCAGAAACATCTCGCGAGCTTTAGCATCTCCTCAAACGAAATCTTCGGCTCGATATAACTTGCAACAGCGATCGCACCGGAATTGATCATCGGATTGTACGGATGACTGTTGGATCCCTCCAGCTTGATCAGAGAGTTGAACGCGTCCCCCGACGGCTCCATCCCCACATTCTCAAACACCATGTCAAACCCGCAGACCTCAAGTGCTACTGCAAGGCTGATAACCTTCGAGATACTCTGGATGCTGAACCGGTCCTTCGTATCCCCGCAAGAGAACCGGCTTCCATCCCGGCAGAAAATGCTGATTCCAAGCTTATTCTTGTCCGCTCTTCCAAGCTCCGGGATGTAGGTTGCAACCTCCCCCTTTTCGATATATGGGCGCCCTGCCTCCAGCGCCTCGTTGATCAGATCCTCAAACATCACTTTTGTTTACCCCTTTCTTTTCCATCATATGCCCCTGCTGTCGCGTTTCACGCTCCTTCGCGCCCAAGCCACCGGCACATTTAACTTTCCCTTATTTTAAGCGTCCTGACCTCTCTCAAGCCGCTCTCTCACTTCCTTCAGGAATTCCTCCCCGATCCCGGAGATCGGCACATCCGCGAGCGTCACATACCCGAATTCCAGCTTTACCTCACAGCCCGGGATCGGCACCGAGACTGCCCGGAAATCAGAAAGCTGCTTATCAAAATCATGGATTCCGATACTGTAAAAATCCGTCTGCGAGATCAGATTCATGAGCGTCGCACGCCCTGTCACATAGATCTCCTTTTTCTTTCCCGTCATTCCCCCGTCCTCGCCCTTTCCGAGAATCCCTGACAGGATATCATCGTACAGACCAAGATACCGGATAAAACCATAATCCGCCAGATTTTCCCGCGTCATAGGCTTTTTCTCCCGCACGAGCGGATGATCCTTCGAAATGACGATCTGCGGTTCCACATAAGAAAGATAATGATATGTCAGCCCTTTCGCCTCGACCATCGCCCGGACCTCATCATGCCTCTGGCTGTCAAAATGAAAAATCCCGATATCCGCACGACCCGAGATCACGTCCTCGATGACCTCCTCCATCTGCCCCTCATACAGCCGGTGCGTAAACTCCGGCTGATCCTGATATCTCCTGACGATCGTGATGAAACTCTCCATCACATGCGAAAACTTTGTCATGGAAACATTCAGCGGCTCCGCCTTTTCCGCCACTTTTAACGGTCTCAGATGCATCCCTTCCATTTCCTTCAGGATCCTGACCGCCCGCTCCAGAAACTCATTTCCTTCCGGTGTTAAAGTCACACCCTGACGGCTCCTGTTCAAAAGCGGTGCCCCAACCGTCTCCTCCAGATCATGGAGGATCTTTCCAAGATGCGACTGGGAAATATAAAGCATCTGGGCCGCCTTATTGATCGATCCGAGTTTCGCCACCTTGATAAAATATT
>ERZ840057.2084-NODE-2084-length-14642-cov-3.074381_pt1 | contig 14642 bp, 12 predicted proteins | sample MGYA00519907_ERZ840057 | MGnify/ENA primary metagenome ERZ840057 (study PRJEB31850, sample SAMEA3708862) | human gut metagenome | biome: human gut; feature: human-associated habitat; material: faeces | place: China | collected 2014 ...
TCAGTGAGCTGCATAATCAGCTCTGCCGTCTTTGGATCCAGTGCTGCTGTGTGTTCATCAAGGATCAGAAATTCAATCGGTGTCATAGTGGACATTAAAAGTGCCATTGCCTGTCTCTGACCTCCTGATAAGGAACCTACTTTGCTTCCCATCATGTCTTCCAATCCAAGTCCTAACTGGCTTAATAATTCTCTGTAATAGTCAACTCTCTTCTTATTTGTACCAAATCCAAGTCCAAATTTCTTTCCTTTATTGTCTGCAAGAGACATATTTTCAAGGATTGTCATGGATGGGCAGGTTCCCATTGCTGGATTTTGATAAACACGTCCGATCTTTCTCTGTCTGATATACTCTTTTTGATGAGAAATATCTTCTCCATTTAAAATAATATTTCCTGCTTCCGCTTCTAAGCTTCCGCAAATCAGGTTTAACATGGATGTCTTTCCTGAACCATTACTTCCGATCACAGAAATGAAATCTCCGTCATCTACCGTCAGATTGAAGTCTTTGAACAGGCAGACTTCATTGACTGTTCCGATATTATAATATTTGTCGATATGTTTTAATTCAATCATGCCTTTTTCACCTTCTTCTTACGGTCCATACTGATGATCAGAATGATCAGGAATAAGACTGCTGTGATCATCTTTAAGTCTGTTGCTGGTAATCCTACTTCGATTGCGATCGCTACGCATGCTTTGTAGATCACAGAACCGATGACAACTGCAGTTGTTGCTTTGATAAGATTTCCTTTAAATACGTTTGTTCCAATGATAACACTGGCAAGTCCGATAACGATCGTTCCTGTTCCCATAGAGATTTCAAAGAATCTCTGCTGCTGACACATAACACTTCCAGCTAATGCAACTAATCCGTTTGAGATCGCAAGTCCTACGATCTTCACAAATCCACTGTCTTTTGCAAGAGATGTTACGATTGTCTCGTTATCTCCAACAGCTCTTAACAGGTATCCTGATTTTGTTTTTAAATATAAGTCTAATAATATTTTGGCAATGATCATGATGATAAAAATAATGATCACCGTCTTATATGGTGCTAATGCTTCTGGAAAGATTCCGTTGATAAAGTCATTATCAAATACGGATTTGTAGTTAAATAATGGAACATTTGCGCTTCCGCCTACAATTCTTAAGTTTAATGTGTAAAGACCTGTCATAACGATGATTCCGGATAATAAGTCTCTGACTTTGAATTTTACATGTATGATTCCTGTGATCATTCCTGCAAATGCTCCTGCTAGTGTTGCAACAACTAATGCTAACAGTGGATTCTTTCCTGAGGAGAGCATGACAGTTGTCACTGCTGCTCCTAATGGGAAAGTACTGTCTACGGACAGATCCGGAAAGTCTAATATTTTGTATGTGATATATACGCCAAGCGCCATGATCGCATAGATAAATCCCTGCTCAAATACGCCTATGATCAATTGTTCCATAATGTTTACATCTCCTGATTATTTTTCTGGTGCGCTGATCTTGTCAAATGTCTGTTTTGCCTGTTTCTGCACATCTTTGCTGATTGTCATGTTAATCTTCTTAGCTGCTGCTGTATTAATGATGACATCTCCATTGTTAAATGTTTCGAATTTCATATCTTTTGCTTTTTCTTCGCCTTTTAAGATCTTAGCTGCCATCTTACCTGTCTGTTTTCCTAATTTTACGAAGTCAATTCCGACACAAGCTACACATCCTAATTTTACCTGTTCTACTTCAGATCCGAAAACTGGAATATTTAATTTGTTTGCTTTCTGAAGGTATGTCTGCATGTTGCTGACTACTAAATTGTCTGTTAAGTTTGTGATGCAGTCTACTTTCTTCAGTAAACTGTCTGCTGCCATTGGCATATCTGCGGAAGCTGTGATTCCCTGTGTGATGATCTTGAATCCATATTTATCAGCTACTTTTTCATAAGCTTCGATTCCTGCTTTGGAGTTTGCTTCGTTTGTGCTGTAGAAGATTCCAACATTCTTTGCTTTTGGCATCATCTGACGAATCAGTTTTAACTGTTTATCTGCAAGTACAAGATCGGAAGTTCCTGTGATATTTCCAACATTCTTTCCTTCTTTATCTACAAATCCTGCAGCTTTAGGTGATGTAACAGCTGTATAAACAACTGGGATATCACTGTCTTTTGTTGCATTGTATGCACTCTGTGCACTTGGTGTTGCGATCGCACAGATCATATCTAATTTCTTTGATGCAAAGTTTGATGCGATCTGGTTATCTGTGGCTGTATCTGCCTGTGAGTTTTTGTATGTAATCTTTAAGTTTTCTCCTTCTTTGATACCTTCAGATTCTAAACCTTTTAAAAATCCTTTGCGGCAGTTATCAAGAGAACCATGTTCTGCAAACTGGATGATTCCTAAGTTATATGTTTTAGATGAACTGTCATCTTTCTTGCTTCCACATCCAACCATTAATGACATTGCCATAACTGCTGTTAATCCCGCTGCTAATACTTTTTTCATTGTTCTCATAATTTCTTCTCCTTTTTATTTAAGTTGTACGTTTCTTCAAATAGAAAAAAAGAAAAGCCCCAAGCAAATATGCTTGAGGCGAATTATCCGCGGTACCACTCAAATTGACACTAGGTGTGTCCACTTAAATCATATACTATCATATATGCCCACTCTGGTAACGGGTCGGGTGCCCGGCGATTCCTACTTGTTACTTTCAAAATCACCCTCGAAAGTCCATTCACCAGGGAAATCATACTGCAATCTCACCACCTGCAGCTCTCTTTGAATCATTCTGATCCTGCTTACTACTCTTTCTCAACGGTTTCTTTTCTATTTGTTTAAAATCATAATACTTTTATCTTTCCTTGTCAAGCACTATTTGTAAAAAGAATGTCCTTGATAGGTAAACAATCTGGTAAGTGCCTCATCAAACCATGAAACATTTTTGGGATTTGCCATTGTTTTTTCTACGAAATACAAAGCTCCTTCGGAATAGTCGATTCCATCTTCTAATGCTTTTTTTACGCTTCTTTTCGTACTCTTTGTGATACGAACAGATTCATATCTTCCATCTGCTGTCGGTGAAAACTGGACTTTTCCATAGGCTCTTTGAAACACAACGGATTCAATTGAATTTGGAAATTCTTTACTTCTTACACGGTTTAAAATTACATTTGCTACAAGTATCTTGCTTTTTTCATCTTTATCGGTTGCTTCTGCTTCCACGATCCTCTCAAGAATCGATCGTTCTCTTTGGGTGACTACATGCTTTGTTTTTGGAATATAGACGGGTTTGTCTTTAATCTGTTGTTCTAAATTGACTTTCGTCATAAGCTGTGCCTGCATAAGGTACGCTCTTTGTTCTTCCAAAAGTCTTGTCTGCACCACTTGTTCTACTTTGGCATTGGTTTGTGCTGGGAGTCTTAGGAATTCTCCTGCGAAGACATTTTGTCCAAAGCTGCAGATGCCGATAGAACATAGGATGGCTGCGATTTCTATTTTCTTCTTCAATGTCACATACTCTCCTTTAAGAAAGAGTATATGCAGTTATTTTTAGATTATTCATAGAAGTTTCGTTGACGGTTTTTGTGCAAAACAGAGAAAGGAATTGATCATCAAACCAAAACTTTGATCCACTTATCCTTCTTCACATACAGATACGTTGGTATACACTTAAACAACTGATCTGAATTCAGCAATAATACAACCATCGGTACTGGCAATTTCCATACAAATGCCCCTAATAATGAAAGCGGCATCACGATCGCCCAGGTTGAGATCAAATTCAGATACATCATATATTTTACATCGCCACCACCTTTGATAATACCAATTCCAGTTGGCATCTGGTATGACATTCCAACCATCACGATGGATAAAATAAGCAGAATCTGGTCTGCCATTTGATATGCATTTTGTGTCAAATCATAGAGAGATAACAATGGAATCCTTAGGAAAAACAAGCTGATTCCAAGAACACTTCCTATGATCAGATAAATAACTTGCAGTGTTTTACTGTATTCTTTTACTTTTGTAGTTCCTCTGTTTTCCCCGATTGTTGTTCCGATCAATACAGCAGATGCTGAGGCTTCTCCGATGGTTATAACTTTCAAGTACTGAAACATCGTCGTAGAAACAGAATTGGCTGCAATCGCATCTGCGGATAAGCGGCCTAAGATTCCTGTTTGAATTGGTGTCGCAAGTGCCCATAACGTATTTGATAAAAATGATGGCCACAAAATCTTGAAAAAGCGTGAAAATGCTTCTTTTGTAAAGTGGAGGAAATCTTTAATGCGATAGAAACAGTCTCAACGCTTCGAAGTGCCGCCATTAAGATCGTAGACAGCACAAATAAAGGATAGGTAAAACGGATCAGTGAAAGGTAATCCATTCCTTGTATAATGTAACTTTCCTTTTTTGTAAATATCATTAAAATTTCTCTTGGAAATAATGTGGTCAGTATAAATACAGTCAGTCCAAGGATTAATCCTGTTGTCAACGCAATCCCTGTAAATGTTCGAATTGGTTTCGTCTTTTTCTGTCCCCAGTATTGGGAAGCAATGATCACCAATGTATCCCCGATCGCAAGTGTCATTTGTTGTAGTAAAAACTGAATCTGATTGACCGTTGCTGCCCCAGAAAGAGAGGACTGACTATACATACCAAGCATCAGATTATCTGCCATATTGATGCTGTATGCAATGATATTTTGGAAAACAACAATGATCATTAGATGAAATAAAGTTCTATAGAAATTTCTGTCCCGTGTAAATAGCATAAAAAATCCTTTCTAGCTGATCCTTCGCTTATAAAATAGCAAAAACACCATTTTGCTGATAAATTAATTATATCAGAAAAATGGTGTTTTCATCCACTTGATTAAAAATTATTGTATTTCATTTTCTCTGCCATCACTTACAAAAATTTCATTTTTAGAAGCTCTTTGATAGCTTCTCTTTAACATTTCAACATGCGATAAAAATGCCGGATCATCAAAATATTTTGCTTGTTTTGGACATTTTTTTACACATGCCTGACATTTGATACAAATTCCATCAATTTTACTTGGATCTTCTGAATTGATCGATCCCATTGGACAGACTTTCACACAAAGATCACAGTAATCGCAATTATTTTTTGTCTTTGGTTTTGCCTTTAAAAATTTTGCTGGTTTGCCATCAATTCCAAGTGGTGTATAATATGGTGGGATTGGCTCAATTCCTTTTACATGAACTGGTTTCGGAATTTCTCCCAATGTTTGTATCATTTCTACAATCGTTACGATACGCTTGGCAAACCCTCTGATTTCTTCCTGATCTGACTTACCTGGGCGCATCGTTGCTAATTGATCTGTAAAAGCATGCTGTGCTACGAACGCTCCTGCTGCAATCGTATGAAAATGATTGTTTTCTAGTTCATTTCTTAATTCAATCAATGCATTGTCATAGTTTCTATTCCCAAATGTAACAACTGGTACTGCAAATGCATCATTTCCTTGAAATAATCCTTGTATCATCGGAAGTACTTTGTTTGGAACTCTTCCCGCATACACAGGAGTTCCAAAGATCACTAGTTCTTCTTTTGTAAATTCATAGCTATCTTTATGATCTTGTGGAAGTGTAAAGTCAATCTCTTTATATGAAAGATTCATATTCCTTGCAATTGTTTCTCCTATTGACTTTACGACGTTCTTTGTATTTCCTGTCGCACTAAAATACACTGTTTTAATAGATTGAATCTTCATTTTTATTCTACATATTCAACTATTTGATCAATGACATAGCTGCTTCATCTGCAATAATTGTTACATCTGGATGGAATCTTAAGATAGATCCTGGTACTTCTGGTGTTACTGGTCCATAAATACTGTCTTTTAATGCCTGTGCTTTTTCTTCTCCGCTGACAACTAATAAGATCTTCTTAGAACGCATGATCGTTCCGATTCCCATGCTGTATGCCTGTTTTGGTACATCATCTGCTGATTCGAAGAATCGTTTGTTTGCTTCGATCGTGCTTTCTTTTAAGTCTACGCAATGTGTTCCATCTTCAAAATGGTCCCCTGGCTCGTTGAATCCAATATGTCCGTTTCTTCCTAATCCAAGAAGCTGAAGATCTACAGTTCCTAAAGACTGTACTAATGTTTCATAGCGCGTTGCTTCTTCTTCGCTGTTTAAGTTTGTTCCATCTGGAAGATATGTTTTTTCTGGATCGATATTTACTTTATCGAATAAATATTCATGCATGAAATAGTAATAGCTCTGTTCATTTTCTTTTGGTAATCCTTTGTACTCGTCTAAGTTTACTGTTGTAACTTCTGAGAAATCAAGATCTCCTGCTTCGTATTTCTTTACTAATTCATCATATGTTCCGATTGGTGATGATCCTGTTGCAAGTCCTAACATGCAGTCTGGCTTTAATGTGACTACAGATGCAATGATGTTTGCTGCTTTTTTACTCATTTCTTCGTATGATTTTGTTTTGATGATTCTCATGATCTTTCTCCTTTTAATGCGCGCACAGTGTCATCGTGCATGGTTTCTTTTTTCTTTTTATCGTGTTCTAAATAGTAAGAATATATAAGATCTAACATAATAAGGATTGGAAACTGTGGAGAGATAACATTTCCATGATCTAAATATTTTCTTGATGCGATCAAAACTAATTCGTCACAGATATCCTCATAGTCATCCTTATTTTTTCCTGTGATCAAGATGGTGTCCGCTCCTCGTTTTTTTGATTCTTCTAATAGATAACAAACATCTTCACTCTCTCCACTGATACTGATCCCGATCACAAGACAACCTTCCTTTTGGAATACTGCCTGCATTCTCATCAGATCTGGATCTTGAATCGAATTGATATCTACTCCAATTCTCATAAATCTTAGACGCATCTCTCTCGCTGCAAGGCCGGAACTTCCTTTCCCACATACAAACACTCTCTTTGCCTGTCCTAATTTCTCACAGATCCTTATGATCTGTGCTTCGTCCATCAGGCTGTATGTCTTATTTAACAACTCCTGGTACATATTTAACACGGTTCTTGTATGTCCCGTGAGTTCTTTATTTTTCTCTTCAAATGATTCCTCATATTGATAAATAAATTCTCGATAGCCTCGAAATCCACATTTTTTTGCAAATCTTGATAACGAGGCTTCTGAAACAAACAAGTGTTTTGCGATCTCTTTTGCTGAAAAGTCCATTTTTTCTTCATTTTTCATAAAGAAATCCGCGATATTTTTTTCCAGAGCTGTAAAATTTTCATAATTTGATTCAATGACCGGTATGACCGACTTTACATAATAATCCATACATGATCCTTTTAACAATGCTTTTATTTGATGGCATCTGCAAACGATTTTGTGATGAGCTGTGGTCTTGTGATCGCTGAACCTACAACTGCACAAAACGCTCCTAGTTCTAAAACTCTTTTTAACTTTGCTGGTGTATTGATATTTCCCTCTGCGATCACTGGATGTTTTACTTTGGAAAGGATCGATCTTAAGATTTCAAAATCATTTTCATCGATTTTAAGATCCTTGCTTTGTTTTGTATAACCAACCATTGTTGTTCCAATAAAATCAAATCCTAATTCATCTGCATGGAGTGCTTCTTCAATCGTAGAACAATCTGCCATTAGTAGTTGATCTGGATATTTTTCTTTAATCTCATGGAAGAACTCATCTAATTTCTGTCCCTTTGGTCGGCTTGAAATTGTTGCATCTAATGCGATGATCTCTGGTTTCGCTTCCATTAATTCATCAATCTCTTTGATCGTTGGTGTAATATAAATCTCACAGTCATCGTAATTTCTCTTGATGATTCCGATCACCGGAAGATCTACCTGTGTTTTGATCTCTTTGATATCCTCTGGTGTATTTGCGCGGATTCCCGATGCTCCACCCTGTTTTGCAGCAAGTGCCATTCTTCCCATGATGAAAGAAGAATGTAATGGTTCATCTGGCAATGCCTGGCAGGATACGATCAGTTTTCCTTTTAAATTCTCAACTTTCGGATTCATTTTTTATTCCTCCCTTTCCTGCTTTCGTTATCTTTAGTATATCTATTTTAAAATTAATTTCAAGTTTTCTTTAGTATTTTGAAAGTTCTTTCATAAATAATTTAATTTATCCATTTTATCGTCATTTTTATATATATATCTGCAATTTCTTTCAAGATTTTTCTGGTTTCTGAAAGAAATGCATTTGTTATAACTTCTTTTTACATATCAAAAAAGAAGTTGTAAGATCTACTTATGATTTCTCTTACAACTTCTCTATCATTCTTATTCATAATGCTTAGCCAGACGATAAGCCGGGTTATGTCGTTGAATGGTCATCTATCTCGACTTACTGTTACCAGCAAGCTCCAGCGACCCACCTGAAAACAGATCGGGCCGATCTATCGTTTTCATCTCGGTCTTGCTTCGGATGAGGTTTACATATGCCCTGCCTGTTACCAGCCAGGCGGTAAGCTCTTACCTTACCATTTCACCCTTACCACAAATGTGGCGGTATATTTCTGTTGCACTAGCTTGAGGGTTGCCCCTACCGGACGTTATCCGGCATCCTGCCCTGTGAAGCCCGGACTTTCCTCACCGTTTCCCTTTCGTCTGAAACGGCGCGACCATTTGTCCGACTAAGCGCCAATTATTATACCATATCTTACACTTCAAAGCAACTACCACCGATAAATTCTCTTAAAAGAGATGTTTTTGGAATTGCTTCGCTTGGAATATTTAAGAAATATTCTAAGAATTTTAATAATCTTTTTGCTTCCTGATATTCTGGACAATCTCTTGGAACCGCAAATAACAAAGGTTCCGCATATTGTTTTAAGACTGCGATCTCGTAGATCTGTGCCGAATTAAACATCACATCTGCTTCTTCCTGATATGGAAAAATATTGTCTTCTTCTCCCTTTCTTACGGAATCCCATCTGGAGATCGTCTCTCTCGCATCATTTCCTCTTGTCATGGCATCTCGCACGATCCTTCGCAACAATCTTCCATCCGAACTTGGTATTCTATTATGTTCATCCAAGTTGATCTGGTTTAATGCACTGACATAGATTCTATATTTTGCATCTTCTGGTATTTCATTCGTAAGAGTACCATTTAATCCATGGATTCCTTCCATGACCAGGACATCTTTTTCTCCAATCTTTAATTTGTGTCCGTGGTATTCTCTTTTTCCCGTGATAAAGTTATAACTTGGCACATCAATCTCTTCCCCATCTAGCAACTGATTGATATGTTTCGTTAAAAGATCCACATCCAATGATGCGATCGTCTCGAAATTATAATTTCCATTTTCATCTCTTGGAGACAATTCCCTGTCTAAGAAATAATCATCCATAGAAACTGGGTGTGGTGTTAATCCAGCAATCTGCAATTGAATGGATAATCTATGGGAAAATGTTGTCTTCCCTGAGGATGACGGCCCTGCGATCAGGATGATTCTCTTGTTCTTGCTTACAATCTCATCCGCAATATCTGCAAGAAGTTTTTCCTGCAATCCTTCTTGTAATAAGATCAGATGATTGATATTTCCATGTGTGATCTCATTATTTAGGGCACCTACTGTGTCAACACCCATCGTCTTCGTCCATTCTCTGGAACGCTGCATCACATGGAAAAGTTTTGGCTGTGGTGTAAATGGTACGATTTCCTCCGTCTGTTTCCTTTTTGGAATCTGAAGTACTACCCCATGCTGATATGCAGACACCAAAAATGCTGGAATATATCCTGTCGATGGTGCCATATATCCATAAAAATAATTATCATATCCATCTAACGAGTAGATATTCGTCTTTGATTCCCTGCGGAACTGAAATAATTCTTTCTTTCCCTTAAAGCCTATCCTATCAAAATATTTTGCAGCCTGGTCTGTGTCCAGCGATCTTTTTGTGATCGGAAGATTCGCTTTGGCTAGCTCTTCCATACGTTTTTGAATAGATCGTGCAAAAGCCTCATCTATCACACGATCTTCTAGGAAATCACAAAAAATACTATTTCCGATTGAATAATCTAATGCGATCTTTGTCGTTGCACCAGTTCCAAGCAGATCTTCGCATGCTTTCAAAAACATAAGCGTGGCAGTCCGTTTATATGCCATATACCCTGCCTGTTCTTTTAATGTCACAAAACGCACATGACAGTCTTTTGTCATAGGAGTAAATAGTTCTTTTAACTTTCCATCCATATAGGCAAGCAAAATGATCGGCTCCTGAGGCTTCTGTACCTGCTTCGCAAGATCTGAAAGTGTTGTTCCTTCTTTTACTTCATAAATGCTTTGATTCACTGTGACTTTGATCATACGCCATCACTTCCTTTTTATATAACTACTATTTAAACAACTTTATAAGGGCTTCCTGCCTTATATGTGATCACATTCATATCACTGAAATGAGTCCTGATCAGATCTTTCATATCATCAATAAATACCTGTTCTAATCCATAATGTCCTGCATCGATCACACACATTCCCATATCGACTGCATCAAGGCCTTCATGATGCCCGATATCTCCAGTTAAAAATACATCTGCTCCTGTACTTTTCGCTTCACTGATCATACTTCTCCCTGATCCTGGAACAACTGCAAGTTTAGAGATCTTTGTATCTGGATTGCCAAATACTATGACATTTTCCAAAGAAAATGCTTCTTTTACTTTCTTTGCGTATTCTCCAACACTGATCTCATCTTCAATCTTGGCAACAATCCCTATTCCTTTTCCAAACGCTTTCTCATTGTGGCTTTTAGATAGCTCAACTGGTCCCTGTATTTCCTTCAAATTCAAGCGATCTGCTACTTGATCTCCCATTCTGCAGACATCGTAACATGTATGCATTCCATATGCACATATATCGTGGCGGATCAGTTTTAATAATTTCTTCTGAAGGAAATCATCACTCGTGCATTTGTTGATCTTTGAAAAAATGATCGGATGATGTGCAAGGATAAAATCTGCCTTTTGATCAATCGCATAATCTACAGCTTCATTTGTGATATCTAATACAACTAAAACTTTCTTTATCTCTTTATCTTTATCTCCAACAAGAAATCCCGGATTATCCCAGCCTTCTGCTGTCTCTAACGGAACTTCTGTTTCTAAAAATGTGATCAGTTCTCTACAATTCATAATAACAAAGTGCCTCCATGATATCTCCAAGTAAATCCTCTACTTCAGCTTTGCGTCTTTTAATATGTTCCTTTGAATCATCTGTAAGACTTTCTTTGATCTTTGAATATTTTATATATTCCTGATCCAGATAATCAAGAAGTACTGGATGTTTTGCAAGAATTAATTCTTCTCCAAAACGATAAAAACATTCTTTATTATAATGCTGTTTTCCATGAACTGCGCGGATCACAACATAATATTTTCCATCTTCTTTTAAAAACTCTTCCTCTAAGATGCGAAATCCATGATCATTTAAGAAATGGCGGACTCTTTCTAAATGAGACTGTGGGGATAAGATCAGTTCTTTGACATTTGCTAACTTATCAAAATCCTGTTCTAAAATCCTTACAACTAAGTCTCCTCCCATTCCTGCGATCACAACGGAATCCACTTCATCTTGCGGTAATTCATGCAATCCATCAGAAAGAATGCAGGAAATGGTTTCTCCTGCATTCTCTTCTTCAATATGTGTTTTGGCACGGCTTAATGGTTCTTTATTTACATCCATCGCATAGGCTCTCGGGCAGTTTCCATTCTTTGTTAAGTAGATTGGTATGTATCCATGATCTGTCCCGATGTCTGCCACAACATATCCTTCTGTGACAAATGATGCGATCGTCTCTAATCTGTTTGATAATTCCATAATCATACCTTAATCTAAATAATCTTTTAATTTTCTGCTGCGACTTGGATGTCTTAACTTGCGCAGTGCTTTTGCTTCGATCTGACGAATACGTTCTCTTGTAACGTTAAATTCTTTTCCGACTTCTTCAAGTGTTCTTGCTCTGCTGTCATCTAATCCAAAACGTAATCTTAAAACTTTCTGTTCTCTCTCTGTTAATGTTCCTAGTACTTCGTCTAACTGTTCTTTTAACAGTGTAAATGCTGCTGCATCCGCTGGTACTGGTACATTCTCATCCTGAATAAAATCTCCAAGATGACTGTCTTCTTCTTCACCAATTGGTGTCTCTAGTGATACTGGTTCCTGAGAAATCTTTAAAATCTCACGAACTCTTTCCACTGGGATATCCATCTCTGCTGCAATTTCTTCTGGAGATGGTTCTCTTCCAAGCTCCTGAAGAAGCTGTCTGGATACACGGATCAATTTATTGATCGTTTCTACCATATGCACTGGAATACGGATTGTTCTTGCCTGATCGGCAATTGCTCTTGTGATTGCCTGACGAATCCACCATGTTGCATAAGTACTAAATTTATATCCTTTACGATAATCAAATTTCTCCACTGCTTTGATCAGACCTAAATTACCTTCCTGGATCAGGTCAAGAAAAAGCATTCCTCGTCCTACATAACGTTTTGCAATACTTACTACCAGACGAAGGTTTGCCTCAGCAAGTTTCTTCTTGGCTGCTTCATCCCCTTCTTCCATTCTCTTTGCAAGTTTGATCTCTTCATCTGCACTAAGAAGTGGTACTTTACCAATCTCTTTTAAGTACATACGAACTGGATCTTCAATGCTGACACCATCAGGAACGGCAATCTCTGTCTCATCCTCTATTGTATCATCGAGATCATCATCATCGTCTGCAACTGCGGCAAGAGTAAGTACATCGATTCCATTCTGTTCCAAATAATCATAAATTGCTTCCATCATATCAGAAGTCAATTTCATATCTTTGAAATATGAATCAATCTGTGCATACTCCAAAAAGTTTTTATTCTTTTTTCCTAATTCCACCAGACCTGCAAGTTTCTCGGTGAACTGTTCCATTGTACCTTCCATAATTCGTCCCTTTCTTCTCTTCCTATTTTAACCAACCTATAATGAAATATGCAATTTTGCAAGGTTTGCTTTCTCCCTGATCAAATCCTGCCATTTCAAAATATCATTTGTTGCGTTCATCTGTTGTTCAATGCTGTCTTCTTTTACTCTTCGCACAATATCATTCAACGCTTTATCACGATCTTCCGGTGATGGACTGATCTTTAGTGTTGTATTAAATAATTCTGCGATCTTTTTCTGATCTTCTAGATCTGTATATTGATTTAATATCTTTCCTGGTATTACTGCCCCTTCTTCTGCATATTGTTTAAAAAGCAGTAATGCCGCTCCATGATATATCTGTTCATAAAAATCATCTGGACCGATGATCCCATCCAGTTTTTCAAATAACTGTGGTTCATTTACCATCCATGTAAGAAGAAGTTTCTGCGGCTGTTTCCTCTTTTCCTCTTTTGCTTCACTCTGCTGCAGCCTTCTCTCTGGCTGTCTTGGCGTATTTTGCTGTCTCTGTGCTGTTGCATAACCGGAAGTTCCATAATAATTAACAAGTTCTTCCAAATCTTTTGCATCAATATAATATTCCCTTGATACAGCATCAATATAATTCTTACGTTCCAGACGTTCTTCAATTGTTGAAAGTAATTTTGCTGCTTCATGCTGAAATTTTGTCTTCTCCTCTGGATCGTTCTGATCATATCTTCCTGCAGCTACCTGTATCTGAAACATAAAACTGCTTGTTGCATGACTGATTCTTTCTTCCAAAGCTTCTCTTCCTAACCCTTTGATGAATTCATCTGGATCTTTGTATGGTTTGAGATTTAATACACGAACTGTCAGTCCAGCTTCCTTAAGAATCGGAATTGCACGCAAAATAGCTCTTTGTCCTGCTTCATCGCTGTCAAAAGAAAGTATGACATTCTCTGTATAACGCTTAAGTAACGTTCCATGTCCACTAGTAAATGCAGTTCCAAGCGCAGCTACTGCATTTGTAAATCCCGCCTGATGCATAGATATAACATCCATGTATCCTTCACATAAAATAATCTCTTTCTTCCTTGAGCTTCTTGCAAAATTCAATCCATAAAGATTACGACTTTTATCAAATAATGTGGTTTCTTTTGAATTTAAATATTTGGGCGAACCATCTCCCATAACTCTGCCTCCAAAACCAATCACTCGATTATTGACATCCATGATTGGAAACATAACTCTGTTCCAGAACTTATCACTTCCGCCTCGTCGCTCATCGATCGTTACGAGTGCAGAATCTTTCAATTCTTCATCACTGTATCCTTTGCTTTTTAGAAAACGATACAGATCATCATTGTAAATATCTGCATATCCAAGTCCAAATCTCTTGATCGTCTCATCTGTGATCCCACGATTTTTCAAATACGCAAGTCCTTTCTGCCCTCGTTTGCTGTGAAGCAGATAATAGAAATAATTGGCAGAAAGTTTGTTCATCTCTCGAAGTCTGGCTTTCGCATCCATTGTTCGTTTAGCTTCTTCATTCAATTCTTCTTCTGGAAGCTCCATTCCAGCTCGTTCTGCCAGATATTTTAACGCTTCCGGAAAAGAAAAGTTCTCATATTCCATTAAAAAAGTAAAAACATTACCACCGGCACCACAGCCAAAACAGTAATACATCTGTTTATCCCGGCTCACAGAAAAAGAGGGCGATTTTTCATTGTGAAATGGGCACAATCCGAAATAAGAACTTCCTTTTCGCTGCAATTT
>ERZ840057.2089-NODE-2089-length-14626-cov-3.711139_pt1 | contig 14626 bp, 9 predicted proteins | sample MGYA00519907_ERZ840057 | MGnify/ENA primary metagenome ERZ840057 (study PRJEB31850, sample SAMEA3708862) | human gut metagenome | biome: human gut; feature: human-associated habitat; material: faeces | place: China | collected 2014 ...
CTGGGTTGATAGAATAGATATCACCTTCAGAGATAGCTTCTACCGGACACTCGTCGATACAAGTTCCGCAAGCAATACAATCGTCACTAATTACGTAAGCCATTTTCTTTTAGATTTAAATTATTATTAGTACTAATTCGTTTGGCAAAAATAGTGGTTTTCTTTATTACTTGCTATCAATCTTGATTAAAAACGTATAATTTGTATGTCGTCTAAATAAGGAGTCGAGAAAGCGACACAGCATACCGCAGAGACTGAAAAATGTTCGTTTTTGAATTTCGTAAACGAATTGCTCTGATACTATTGGCTTTAGCTGGAGCTTAAGCCGATTTTCAACTTTTAAGAAAGAGTCGGATAGGTAAAAGTAATCACTGCGATTTCTCCTTCTTCGACATTCTCGGTTTGATAGGTACCTTTGAAATGTTCAAAGAACAACTGGTTGATTTTCTGTTGCACTGATACTTTTTGAGAGGCAAACCTGGAATCGGCTATAGGACTGTTCTCTATCCGGCATGCGATGATGTGTTTGTCCGGATGGTTGACCAAGAACATGCTGACTTTGCGCGTTTCTTTGCAGTCGTTCGGATAAAGCAGCATACTTGTCACTATTTGTGTAAGGCGGTTGACGTCGGTATGGATACGCACATCTCCCACCTCTACTTGTAGTTCCAGGAGGATACGGCCTTCACTACGCATTTGTATTAGACAACCTAGTTCGTTGCACCATTCTTTTACATTACAATCCTGCAATTGAAATTTCATCATATTCGCTTCCAGGCGTGAGAGGTCCAATACGTCGTTTACCAGTTGGATAAGCTCACCCGAATTGGTCTGGATAATACCGGAATACTCTTTTCGCTCTTCTTCATCCAGTTCGTTGTCGGTGGAAAGCAGTTGGGAGAAACCGACTACATTGTTCAGTGGAATACGGATATTATAACTCATATTGGCAAGGAAACGGCTTTTTACTTCGTTGGCTTCTTCGGCAATAATTGCCAATTTACGCATTTCCTTCTCATCTTGTTGCAGCCGCTTCCTGCTTCTATACATATGTAGGTTGAAAAGTAACAAGGCTATAATGATGATAATGGAAGTGACCAGACAGATACGGTGAAAAGTGGCTTGCCGCTGTTCTTTCTGGAAAAGCAGTTGGTCCATATTATATAGGCTTTGTATCTGTTCTATCTGTGAGGTGGAGAATACTGTATATAACGAATCTCTTGCCTTGGTTATTTGTTTATAGATAGGAAGTGCGTCGTCCGGAAACCCCATCTTTACTAATATATCCGCTTTCTGAAGTCCATAAATCATGGCATCATCCAGTGAAATAGGGGTTACAAGTTCAATGGCGTCTTCTAAATAAACCAAAGCTTTGTCGTATTCTTTTGTCAGTTGGTAATATTCGGCATATGCTGCCAAACGTATCAACCGATAAGGAAGAAATGAAGATGTACTGAGATGCCGCTCTGCTTTCTGCAAATATTCCCATGCTTCCGCAGGACGTTGAAGGCGGGTATAGTAAAGGGCGTATTGTAAATCTATGAGCAGATACAAATTGGTATAGCCGTTTGTCAGTACGGTGGTGCCTTCTTCCTGCAATCTGTTTTTTGCATTGTTGAGTTCCTCCAGATACCGGAACATGTTGTCATTGTCATGCAGATATGAGTAAGCCAGTACCGCTTTTGTCAATAAATCAATCTGAGTGGCAAGGGAGGAATCCGGACTTGTCAGTTCAAAAGCCTTGTTTAGGTAGGTGATTCCTTCTTTGTAACGTAAGGTATTGAAATATCCAGTCATCAGGCATAGGCATGCTTCGCGCATACCGTCATGGTTGCCAAGACTTTGAGCCTTGTCGTACATGTCTTGTGCTTGTTTGAGGGCTAATTCAATCTTCTGGCTGATGACATAGAATTCTATCATCATCTTTTTGCCTCTGAAGTAATGACGGTAGTAGTTGTGCTCTTCAGACAACTGTTCGAGCCTCTTCAGCCATTGTTCTGCATGTTTTTGGTCCAATAGGTTGTAGTAATAAATAATGTGCGCATATATGGCCGCACTCTGGTAAAGTATATTTTTCTGGGCGATGGCCTCTTCCAGTAATTTGTTCTCGTAATAGATGAATGTCGGTGACAGTTGGTCAAGCAGTGCTATCTGATATAGGGTTTCCAATCTGGTGGTATCGGCTGGGGAGGCAAGATATATACGTAGCAGGCTATCCTTGGCTTCTGTCCGTCGCACATCTGCGTGTGCGGACGGTAACAGCCAGCATAAGGCAATGAGCAATGTAAATATCTGTTTCATTTCTTATTCTCCTTTCTGCCTGTCTGGCTTATGGGGTGGGTGAAGCAGAAGCGTGAGCCTTCGGCATACTCTGAATCAATCCATATTTGTCCGCCGATATGCTCTATGATAAGTTGGCATATGGAGAGCCCCAACCCACTGCCTTGAGCATTCTCATTCAGCTTTTCAAAACGTTGGAAAATGTTGGTTTGCCTATCTTTGGGAATGCCGCAACCGGTATCTGTTACGGTGAATAGTACGGTGTCGTTCGTTTCTTTTTCCAGCTTTAGGACAATGCTGCCTTGTGGGGTAAATTTGGTAGCATTTATCAGTAGGTTAATCAGGACTTGCTGCAGGCGTGAGTCGTCAGTCTCGATGGGCATTTCTTCCAGCTCGGTGGTGAATGTAAGTTCAGCTTGTGTCTGTTTCACTTTATTCACGGTATCTATCACGTTTTTGCAAATGCTTACGGCATCATGTTGTGCAATACAGAATTGCAGTTTGCCGAATTCAAGACTCGATAGATCTATCACGTCGTTAATAAGCTTCAGCAATAGTTCTGAGTTCTGTTGGATAACTTCATTGCACTGACGGCGTGTCTCATCGTCCAGTCCCTCTTCCGTCAATAGGGATGAAAAGCCCGATAATGCATTGAGCGGGGTACGGATTTCGTGGCTCATGTTCGAGAGGAACACGCTCTTTGCACGCATGGCATTTTCGGCATTTATCCGTGATGTTGCCAGTTTTTGGGTGGAGAGCTTCACCTTTTCCCGCTGCCTTTTGAGTAGGATGGCAAGTAGAACAAATAACGTTACTAATGCCATCGTTCCTACCAATATGCTGGTTATGATTTTATTGTATTCGTTATTGCTGGCCGTCTCTATCTTATCTACCTGGTATTTTGCCTTTATCGTATTGATTTGCCGGATATAGCTTTGTGAAGCCAGTGTATCTATAGGAGGATACAATTCCTGATAGATTCGGCAGGCTTCCATGGCCATGCCTTGTATTTTACAGAGATAGATTTTTTCCAGCGAAGTCCAGCGGTAATACGTGGAGCGCTTATTACCGGAGTATTCTGCTTGCAATTTGGAGTAGATGTCCAGGGCTTGTTTCCAGTATTGTTTGTCCCAATTTCCCATGGCTCTATAGTAGGCGGCAGTGGTATAATCCAAGTGAAACCGGTAGAACTTCTCTGGGTGTAGTTGATAAATGGAATCCATTTTGTGGAGCCAGATGTTTGCTTCATCAAGATAGTCTTGTGAGAGGTGTCCATGGGAAACGGCAAAATTAGTCTTTTCGATGCAGAAAAAGAAGTCTGTCGGGTAGTCAGGTTCCTGATATAATATTTTCTCCAGTTCTTCCAGGATTTTTTCCGCTTCTTCCAGACGTCCTTTCCGTTGCAGAACGTTGGACATTTTTAAAAGAAGCTGTGTCCTATATGGATGCTGGTCTGAAATGTTGGATAGTTCAGTCAAAGCATCCTGGTATGATTCCAGGGCTTTATCTCCCATGTTGGCTATTGTATTATAGGCGTCTCCAATGGCTTGGTTGGCCACTACCATACCAAATTGGTAGTCTGTGGCTTTAGCTTCTTCGTACATAAGTTGTGCCCGGTTCGTTGCTAAGCTGATATCGCCGCGCAATGTATAGGCATTGGCCAATTGAAGTTGTAATAGAAAATATGTTGTTCTGTCTTCATTTGATTGTAGGATGGGAAGAAGTTGCTCACTCCACGCAATGACACTGTCTATGGATATAGAGTCATCATAGAGAACTTGTCTTTTGACCAATGATTGCAGAATACTCTGCTTTTCTTGATTGGCTATTGTATGTGCCGATAAGACAGAAGTATACAGTATCTGCCCCAATAGCATCCATATAATTGTTTTTGTTCTCAAATGTTTGTTTGCCTCTTTTGTTTATTATTGGCAAAAATAAATATAAACGAGTAAATAAAAAATTAAATAGATGCTTTTTTTCTCCTTTATAGTCAATTTGTTAGCAACTTTATGCAGGAGATTGGAAGGGATTAATAGAGTTCCAAACCAAACTCTTCTTTTAGTTGTAACAGTGCACTGTTCTTTTGTGCCATCATCTGGAATTTTTCAACGCGTCCATAGGCACGTACCTTTTCGGTAGGAGCACTAATCCGGACAGTCATGGTGACTTTGCGGTTCTTTAGCCGGGTACGTAGGTAATTTTGCAGAGTGGGTATCATGCCGGTAAATTCCTTGGCAACGATTTCATTATCTACCACAGCCTCAAAAGTTGTGTCATTTATTAAAGTGATGCGCATGTTCTGCATACGCTTGGCTATGGCTACTTGCTCCTTGGGCATACGTCCGGCATACTCCTGCCAGTAATAGTTCAAATCCCTTTCATTGAAGATGTAGTCTTCTTCCGGTTGTGCTGCTTGGTGGGCGGCAGTAGGGTTAGATGAAGGGTTTCTTTGTTCCTCTTCTATATGGGGGCGTTTGATGGAGACCCCTAATCCGGACATTTTCATGACCGGAATTTTTTTCTCTTCTCTCCCTTGCGCCATTAATACGGCAGTAGGTGTAGCATGTGGAGTTGTTGCATTACTATGCTGCGTGGCAGCAGGTTGGGGAGTGCTGTTTGTCTGTACTGCCGGCTGTACGGTTTGTTGGGGCATGGCAGCAGTGGCCTGTGGCTGCTGAGCGGCGGCAGGCTGCGTGAATATGGGTTTTATAGCTTGTTTAGGGCTGCGCCCATTGGCACCGTCGTCCTCCTCGGCGGTCAGTTGTGCCACTTGTATCAGAGTGAGCTCTACCAGTAGCCGTTTGTTTTTACTGGCACGGTAGTTCAGGTCACAATCGTTGCAGAGCTTCATGGCACGGTAAAGAAAAGGGAGGGGGCATTGCTGTGCTTGTGCCTGGTAACGTTCGCGGATGCTTGCGCCCACTTCAAGCAACGGCAGTGTCGCCGGGTCTTTGCTGACAAGCAAGTCGCGCAGGTGGGATGAAAGTCCGGTGATGAAGTGGCTGCCGTCGAAGCCTTTGTTGAGCACATCATTCAGTAATAGCAACGCGTCACTGATTTTGTTCTCAAGAAAGAATCCGGTTAGTTTGAAGTAGTATTCATAGTCCAGCACATTGAGGTTTTCAATCACGCTCTTATAGGTGATGTGTCCTCCGGTGAAGCTTACCACCTGGTCGAAGATGGATAGTGCGTCGCGCATACCGCCGTCTGCTTTGAGGGCAATGACATTCAACGCTTCCGGTTCAGCAGTGATACCTTCTTTGGAGGCGACATATGCGAGGTGTGCTACGGTATCTTCCACACCAATCCGGCTGAAATCATATATTTGGCAGCGTGAAAGGATGGTGGGCAATATCTTGTGCTTCTCGGTAGTGGCAAGGATGAATATGGCATGGCGTGGAGGCTCTTCCAGTGTTTTCAGGAAAGCATTGAAAGCCGAGGCGGACAGCATATGTACCTCGTCAATGATATATACTTTGTATTTGCCTATCTGAGGTGGAATGCGTACCTGCTCCACCAATTGGCGGATGTCATCCACAGAGTTGTTTGAGGCGGCATCCAGCTCATGGATATTGTAGGAGCGCTGCTCATTGAAGGCAGTGCAGGATTCACATTGGTTGCATGCCTCGCCGTCTGCTGTGGGGCTCATGCAGTTGATTGTTTTAGCAAAGATACGGGCACAAGTTGTTTTTCCCACGCCTCTTGGACCGCAAAAAAGATAGGCATGCGCCAGTTTTCCGGTGGCAATGGCATTCTTCAAGGTAGTGGTCAGTGCACGTTGGCCTACTACGGACTCAAAGGTCGAGGGACGATATTTCCGTGCAGATACGATATAGTTTTCCATATTTGGGATATTCTTTGCTTTTTGTGCAAATGTACACAAAAAAAAGAAATCTTTCGGTTATTCCTCTTATCTTTGTGACGTGAAGTTATATGATGGACAAGCTCCATCATGAATGATAAATTGCTAAATAGTAGATAACGAGATGGATAAACTTGCTTCTCTTTGGTCTTTTGTCCGCAAGCATAAATATTTGATTACGCTTGCGTTGTTTGCTGTAATTATCGGGTTCCTGGATGAGAACAGTGTTGTACGCCGTTTGGGTTACGCCCGGGAAGAAAGCCGTCTGCGCGATGAAATAGAAAAGTACCGCAAGGAATACGAGGAGAATACCGAACGGCTCAATGAGCTTGCCGTCGACTCCGGTGCCATCGAACGGATTGCCCGTGAGAAGTATCTGATGAAAAAGCCCAATGAGGATATTTATGTATTTGAAGAAGATATAGAAGAATGAAACAACTGATACCTGCCCTTTTCGCAGTAGGGGCCGTGATGCTCTTGGCAGGAGCTGCCGTTTATATCACGGGCTGGCCTCTTTCACCTTATATATATACTATCGGCGCTACGATGGTTGCTTTGGCCCAAATTAATTCTCCGTCCAAATGTAAAAGTCCCACTGTCAAACGCCTGCGCCGACAGCAAATATTCGGTGCGCTTTTGCTGGTGCTTACGGGGGCATTCATGCTCTTTACAAGGGGCAATGAATGGATTGTGTCTCTGACGATAGCCGCCATTCTTGAGCTTTACACTTCGGTACGTATTCCACAAGAAGAGGCGAAAGAAGGTTTAAGCTAAATCCGGAACATATATTCTGCATAAACAAGAGGGGCTGAACTCTTTTATAGAGCCAGCCCCTTTCTCATTTAGTTAATCTTCTGCGTTATCCGTCTATCTTTCTACCTTTTCTACTGTCAGAACTGCCGAAGAGACACCTGCCGTTACGTCAACTGTGAACCGGTAAGCGACACCGTTTTCCAGGCTTTTGCCTTCTACGAGGCCCAAGTTGCCGGCATCACGTCCGTTGGTACCGTCACCTATAAATACTAAGTCACTGGTGGTAGACAAGGCATCGTTTTTATATTCACCTCCCCAACCTTGCTGGTGGAAGAACTTGAAGTTGATGTCATCAGATTTGATTTGCTCTCCCGCTACTACTGTTACCTGATACTTCTTCGCTTCAATCTGTGACATGCAGAGACCTTTTTCTGTAGTCCAACCTACGGCATTGGTCGCTACGGAAGGTTTACCGATACCGTCACCGATAATCCAAAGGGCGCCGGTTCCGTCATCGTTCAGAGTGGCGGTGCTTGTTCCGTTCATTTTCAATACTTCCAGATAATTCAGGGCCAGGTTGGCAATGACGCGATAAGTTCCATCGATGGGCAGGAACTTCAGCGAACCGTCTTCATTCTTTTCGAAGAAGTCGGGGTCTATCCAATATTGGTCGAAGTTGGGAATGTCTGCAGTGATGTTGTCCCCTTGCTTCAGATTGAGGTCGATGCTGTAATGGTCATCATCCACCATCTCCATTTCAGAACCGTTCAGCAGTAGTTTCACGAAAGGAGCGGCTGCATAAGTCAACGTATTGAAGGAGATGGAATATTCTCCAGCTGACAGATTGGAGAAGGTAATTTCACTGGAGGTACCTTGTGTAATGGCACCGTTGCTCCATCCGAAGTTGATTTCATTCCCGTTGGCGCCTACTTTAGGAGCTTTGATGTAACCTTTCACTTTTTGTGCAAATTCACCGGTCACGCTATACTGATTGGCTGCGACTTTTTCCATGCGGTATTCTTGGTCTCCGGAAATCAGAGTTAGGTAGGGGAAGTCCGGACGACTCAGCGCCACGTCATAGCTTTTTTCTGTAATTGTGAAATTGATGTTCTGCAGAATGAACTTCAATGTAGCTGTTCCGTTGGGAATATTTGCCAGATAGGGAACATATATTTTCCCGGTATAGTCTTGACCGTTTACTTTTGTACGGATTATAGTCTCTGACACCATTTCGTCGCTGAAGTATAACCGCGCTTTTAACGTGGAAAGGGGTACATCTGCGTCCGATGCCTTGATTGTAAAAGGCAGACTGTCTCCGAACAAGGCTGAAGAAGGTTCTGCCTGAAAGTCCATTGTCGGGTTGCCGGGAACCGGATCGTCATCGCTGCAAGCATTCAGCATGGCTATGCCTGCCAATGCCATTAGATAGTATTTTAAGCTTTTCATTATAATCTTCTGTTTAAATTATTAGTTTTATTTTTTCCAACGGTAAGAAACGACTGCTTTGGCCGGAACTTCGTAGGAAAAGTAGTGTGTGCCGTCGCTTACGGTGATTCGCTTGGCATCTGCATTGTTGTTTGCCAATACGAATGCATAGGTACCGTCCGTATTCTCGAAGGCGGAGTAGGTGATTCCGTTGGCTGTGTAACCGGTCGTTCCGATACGTACAGCTCCCGGTTTCACGACTGAAGACATGTGCCCGATAAGGTAATAATGGGAATTACGGACAATTTTAGAATAGTTTGTATTGTCAATATCCACTGCACCGTAGCAGGTCTTGCAAGAACCATCTGAGGGGCTTACCGGTCCCAGGTCACTGTCTAACATCAGATTCCACACAATGGTGCCGCGGCACCAGTTGTTGGCTGTTCCCAATGCTATTTCTTCCATATCGTTAAGCAGGCGTGCTTCCAAATCGCGACCGGAGTTCCAAGTACCGATGGAGGTTTCCGTAAAAAGCAGTTCCTTGTTGGGATAGAGTTTGTGGATATTCAGCAACTCAGAACGGTTACCGCCATAATTATGGTAGGCAGCGCCCGCAATGTATTGTGAGGCTTCCGCATCATCATAAATCTTGGTAGGGTAACTTTTTTGGTCGGCCAGATTGTCGTAGTTGTAGTTATGGTCGAAAACATAAATCTTTGTAGTAACTCCGGCTTCTTTGAAGGCAGGGCCCAGGCCGGTCTTGATGAAGTCACGGGCTTCTTCCCATCCCATGAACAAGGATGCTGAGTTACCGTGGTTCAGCGGTTCGTTCTGCGGAGTCACAGCGTGGATTTTGATGCCTTCCTTTTCGAAAGCTTGTATCCATTTTACGAAATAGTCGCCATACGTTCTGTAATATTCGGGGTTCAAGTGTCCGCTGGTCCATGAGTCAAAGGGTACACGTTCCTCCAGGCTTTTCACTTTCATCCACTTCGGACATGTCCAGGGAGCGGCAATTATTTTGACGGCAGGATTGATTGCCAGAATTTCCTTCAATATAGGAATCACATATTTGGTGTCTTCCATCGGAAGGGCAAAGTGCTCAAGTCCCTTTTCGTCACAGCAAGTGAATTCACTGAATGAGAAGTCGGAACAACCGATGGCAATACGTACATAGCTGAAGCCATAGCCTTCTTTGTCCGAGAATGTTTCAGTCAGAAACTTCGTGCGGTTCTCTTGTGTCATCTGCATCAGGTTGTAACCGGTAGAGCCGGTGATGGCTGCACCGAAACCGTCCATTTCCTGATAGCGGGTGGCAGGGTCAAGTGTCACGGTAGAAGGTGACATGTTGCTTCCGGTGCCGAAGGCCAGCCCGGACTTTGTCAAATCATAAGTACGACTGGTGTTCGTTACATAGAGGGTAACATCCTTTGCCTCTTCCGTGGGTTGGTCTGGCTTGGGTTCCGGTGTAGGGGTGATGTTACTGTCATTGTCATTGCCGCAGGCTGCCAGTATGGTGAAGCAGCCTAATGCGGTAGTGAATATATTTCTTAAATTCATATTCAATTGATTTTTATATTACTCATTAGTATTAATAGCCCGGGTTCTGTATCAGATTTTCGTTCTGGTCGATGGCTCCTTGGGGAATAGCCAGCAGATAGGAGTTCTCATTGAACAGATTTTCTTGTGCATGGCGGCCGCTGTCTTTGGCGTAAACGGCGTTCATCACTTCTTCTACCTTATTGAGGCGGCAAAGGTCGTACCAGCGCTGTCCTTCAAAGGCAAGCTCCATGCGGCGTTCGTCCATATAAGCTTGGAGCAATGCTTCTTTACTGCTGCGGGTGCTTTGTGGAAGTTTGCCCAGTCCGGCGCGGTTGCGGATGCGGTCGATGATGTCGGCTGCACCGTTCAGGTCGGGAGTCTCTCCCATAATTTTTGCTTCGGCTTTGAGGAGCAGGATGTCGGCATATCGCAGATAGATAATGCTGTTGAACGCAGAGCGGCATTTGTACATGAAGGCATAATGGTCTGCCGGATAATAGTTGCTCCATCCGCAGTCATACCATACAACAGATTCATTGTAACGTTTCGTGTCTCCTTGCTCTTCATAGAGGCGGATAAGGTCACGGGAAGGGGTAATCCATTTGGCCCAGGTGAAACTTTCATCCCAGTTGCTCAAGTTACGGCCGAACATCCAAGTACACCAGTTGCCGGAGCCGGGAGGAAAGTGGGCTTCGAGAATTGCCTCCTTGGTATTGCGTACCCGGCAGTCTTTTTTTTCCGTATCATACGCCCAAAGGTCGCTGAAGTCTTCCACGAGGTCGAAGCCGTCGGCAGCAAGTTCATCGGCATATTTGATAACCTTTGCATAATCGCGCAGAGGTTTTTCTGCATAGACCTTGGCAAGCATGGCACGTGCCACCGATTTGGTAAGTATGCTCTTGTCTGATGTGTCGTTTGTCGGTGTGTTGGGGTTTTCCACTGCTTCAGTCAGGTCTTTCTCTATTTGGGCGTAAGCCTCTTCAGCCGTATTCTGTGGAGGAAAATAGGTCGGGTACATTTCTTCTACGTTGTCTTCGGTAATGTCACCGCCCACGGTAGTGATGACCGGGAAGTTACCCCATAAGCGTACCATATCGAACATGACCATGGCACGGAATATCTTGGCTTGTGACTGATACTTGCCGCGTTCACTTTCACTGAGTGCCTTGAGCTGGTCACAGCCCACGATGATGCGGTTGGCAACGGCAATGTCGCCTAAGAAACGGTCCCAGTCACGTTTTAGTACAGAATTAGAGCCTTCAATGGAGTTGGTTTCGTAAGGCACCACTTCGGCCCCCGTTGTTCCGGCGTAGGCATTATCGGAATGAGCGTCACCGATAAGCAGTTTGTCGACATACCAGTGCTCCTGCCGGTCACGAAATTTTTTGTGAAGGGTTACCATTGAAGTTTCCACGTCTTGCACACTGTTGAAAATAGGCTTTTCATCAGTTTTGTTCACTCCTTCCGTTACATCCGAGTAGGTGTCTACCGGATTATAGTCCAAGTCACATGAGGTTGCGGTCATTGCCAACAATACACCGCAAGCTATACTTTTATATATATGGTTTAGTTTCATAAGTTATTTCTTCCTTTTTTAGAATTCAACATTGATACCGAAAACGAATGATTTGCTCTGCGGGTAAGTTCCATAGTCGATGCCCTGTACAGAACCGCTGTTGCCATATTGGTTCACTTCGGGGTCCATACCTGAATAGCTGGTCCAGGTCAGCAAGTTGCTGGCGGTAAAGTAAGGCTGTACGCGGCTGATACCCCATTTCTTGAACTGGCGGCAACGGATGTTGTAAGAGAGTGAAATGTCTTTGACACGCAGGTAGCTGCCGTCTTCTACAAAATAAGTGGAGTTCTTGATGTTGAAGTTGGCTTTCGGGACATTCGTAATCTGTCCGGGGATTCTCCAGCGTTTCAATACTTCCGTTGACTGGTTTTTGCCGTCGTACATGCCTTCGGTTTCCATACGGGACACATTGAAGATGTCGTTTCCGTAGCTTCCCTGGATGAAGATGCTCAGGCTGAGGTCTTTCCATGTAAAGGTGTTTGTCAATCCGTAGATGAAGTCGGGGTTCGGGTCGCCGATATAGGTACGGTCGGAAGTGGAAATCTTGCCGTCTTCGTTAAGGTCGCGATAGATCAGGTTACCGGTTTCAGGGTCTACGCCGTCGCTGATGTAACCGTAGAAACCACCCAAAGGACGTCCGGGCTCATTGCGTACGATATTCTCTTTCACCACCTCGGCACTGCTTGCTGCGGTATAGATTTTCTGCAATGACAGCTTGGTCAGCTTGTTCTTATTGAAAGAAATGTTGAAGTCTGTATCCCAGGAAAACTCGCCGGTCAGGTTGTGGGAGTTGATGGCGAACTCGAATCCCTTGTTGGTCATCTCGCCTTCGTTACGGGTGATGCTGGTGGTTGCTGCCGCACCCGCAGGCAGACTTACGTTCATCAACATGTCTGTGGTTTTCTTGTAATAGTAGTCCATGCTGAAGGTCAGTCTGTTGTTCAGTACGGTCAGGTCAAGGCCGATGTTGGTCTGGCTGGTGGTTTCCCATTTCAGGTCACTTGTTCTCAGGTTGGCCTGGCTGATGCCGGGAACAGCATGGTCGTTGCCCTCTTCGAACCACGGTATGCGGTTGATGTTGTAGCGTTGCAGATACGAGTAATCGCCTATGCCGCTTTGGTTACCGGTCTGTCCCCAGCCGCCACGGAGTTTCAGGTCATCAATCCAAGTGATGTCTTTCATGAATTTTTCCGATGAAATGCGCCAGGCAGCCGAGAAGGACGGGAAAATGCCCCAACGATGGTCGGGATGCAGTTTGGACGAACCGTCGGCACGCATGTTCATGGTAAGCATGTACTTGCTGTCATAATTGTAGGACACGCGGGCGAAATAGGAAGAGATAGCCCACTGTGAAGCTCCTGTTCCGGTACCGTCCCATGAAATTTTATTGGCGGCATTCAGAGTCTGTATCTTATCGTCCCGGAAGTGTGAGCCGTTTATCCAGCTGTTGGTATAGTCCGATTTGGTATAGGAAGAACCTGCCATGACGTCGATACCATGTTTCTTGATGTTGGTGTTGTAAGTCAATATATTGTCGAAAACCAATACGGTATTCATGTTTCGGTTGTCGGAAGCTGTACCGAAGCTGTTGCGTCCGTCGGTGGTCGATATTGGATCGAGGAATGTGGTGCTTACACCGTTACGGCGGTCCAGGGCTACAGATGATTTCAACTTTAGGTTGGGCAGGAAGCTGATGGTAGCGGCTCCGGATGCGATGAGGCGGTTCTCCTTGTTCTTGTTGTTTTTCTGGCGGGCCAGGTTTTCCATCGGGTTCATGATATTTACCCCGTAGAAGTTCTTATTGTATTGATTCGGCTTTTCAGGGTCCCAAATAGGAGCATAGGTCGGTGTGTTGATAACCGAGAGGACTACACCGCCACGGTTGGCACCCGTACCGGAAATGATGCCGGTGTTTCCGATATTGTCGGAGTAGGAGATATTGGCACTTACGTTCAGCCAACTGCGTATCTGGTTGTCAATGTTGGCACGGAAGCTATATCGTTTGAAGTACGTGCCTTCCAAAATGCCTTTTTCATTCAGATAACCGGCAGAGAGGAAGTATTTCATCTTTTCGTTTCCGTTAGATACGGACACCTGGTAGTTTTGGGTCTGTCCGGTTTTGTAAACTTCATCAAACCAGTCTGTCTGGTCTGTTAGACCTTCAAGGGCAGCGGGGTTGACAGCCCCGATTTCTTCCTGTAACTCACGGTATTGTTCTGTATTCAGGGCATCCATGCTCTTGGCTACTTTCGTCATACCATATTGTACGTTCAGTGCCACTTTGGCATTGCCTTCTGCTCCGGCTTTGGTCGTAATCAGTACCACACCGTTGGCTGCACGCGAACCATAGATGGCTGCCGATGAGGCATCCTTTAGGATAGAGAGACTTTCAATGTCGTTGGGAGAGAGAAAGTTGATGTTGTCCACGGGCACACCGTCCACTACGTAGAGCGGGTCGTTGCTGCCGTTGAATGAGGTGGTACCACGTACGCGGATGCTCATGCCTCCGCCCGGTTCACCGCTGGGTTGCATAACCGACACGCCGGCTGCTTTGCCTTGCAGGGCTTGGGCTGCCGATACAATGGGGCGTTGGTCCAAATCCTTTGTAGAAACCGTGGATACGGCTGTGGTTACGTCTTTACGCTTCACACTTCCATAACCGATAACTACCACTTCGTCCAGCAGTTCGTTATCTTCCTGCAATGTGATATTCATGTTGGTGGTTGCTTTTACCTCTATCGTTTTGTAGCCGATGAAGGATATTACCAGTGTGGCATTCTGTCCTACACTCAGGGAAAACTCCCCGTCCAGATTGGTAACAACACCGTTGGTTGTTCCCTTTTCCAATACAGATGCACCAATGACCTCCAGGCCTGCGGCATCTACTACTTTACCCGTAGCTGTCAATCGTTGGGCAAATGCATTTGTTGACATTAGCAGTACGAGTAATGTCAAAAGGAGCTTGTAACTCCGCGTAAGAAGATTTCTTGTAATCATTCTCATAGTACTTTAATTGAAAGATTTAATTTATTATTAGAAAAGTATGTCCTAATAGAGATTGGTGGTTTTCCATAGTACACTTTTCTTTCTCTGTTGCAAAGATAGTGGACAACCTTATTCGTCCGATAGGCGGGTAATGTGTAGAAGTAAGTCGGAGTAAAATGTAAATGTCACATATATAGTGA
>ERZ840057.2096-NODE-2096-length-14566-cov-34.329405_pt1 | contig 14566 bp, 8 predicted proteins | sample MGYA00519907_ERZ840057 | MGnify/ENA primary metagenome ERZ840057 (study PRJEB31850, sample SAMEA3708862) | human gut metagenome | biome: human gut; feature: human-associated habitat; material: faeces | place: China | collected 2014 ...
CTCTGAAGTGCATGCGCAACGACAGCTTCGAGGGCAAGACCGTGGTCATCTCCGGCTCCGGCAATGTCGCTATCTACGCCTGTGAGAAGGCTACCCAGCTGGGTGCCAAGGTCGTCACCATGTCCGACTCCAACGGCTATGTCTACGACCCCAACGGCATCGACCTGGCCTACGTCAAGGATCTGAAGGAAGTCCGCCGTGGCCGTATCAAGGAATATGCCGAGACCCACAAGGATGCGACCTATGTTGCTGACTGCACCAAGGTCTGGACTGTCCCCTGCGACATCGCCCTGCCCTGCGCTACCCAGAACGAGATCAACAAGGAGTCCGCAGAGGCTCTGGTGAAGGGCGGCTGCACCGTGGTCTGCGAGGGCGCTAACATGCCCAGCACTCCCGAGGCCATCGAGGTCTACCTGTCCAACGGCATCCTGTACGGACCCGCAAAGGCTTCCAACGCCGGCGGCGTGGCTACCTCCGGTCTGGAGATGAGCCAGAACTCCGAGCGTCTGAGCTGGAGCTTCGAAGAGGTCGATGCAAAGCTGAAGGGCATCATGGAGGGCATCTTCCACGCTTCCTACGATGCATCCGTGGCCGCTGGCTCCGAGGGCAACCTGATGGTCGGTGCAAACTGCGCCGGCTTCCTGAAGGTCGCTACTGCCATGATGGCTCAGGGCATCACCTACTAAGCTTTTCCTGATCTACAAGGGCCGCATCCGCGAGGGTGCGGCTTTTTTTGGTTTGCCCCGCCTGCCTGCATAACCGTCTGCCGCCCCGCTCATACTCCTTTCATCAAACGAAAAGAGGTTTTTGCATGGACGAAATGATGTTCTGTTATCAATGCGAGCAGGCGGCAAACTGCACGGCCTGCACCGGAAAAGCGGGTGTCTGCGGCAAATCAGCCGAGACAGCCGACGCGCAGGACAAGCTCACCGGGGCACTCATCGGCTTTGCCACCCTGCTGCTGGACATCGGCAGACCCATCCGGCCCCCGCAGGCACTCCTGCTGACGGAAGGATTGTTCACCACCATCACCAATGTTGATTTCGACCCCCAGACGGTGGCGCAGCTGACCGATAAGGTCTGGAAGGCCAAGCAGGAAGCCTTTGCCTCGGCCAGCCCTGCACCTGCACCAGTGTCCGACTACGATATGCAGAAACTGTGGCAGGAGCCGGACCCCGACCGGAAGAGCCTGTGCTCCTTTGTCCTCTTTGGGCTGCGCGGCATGGCAGCTTACTCCTACCACGCGCGGGTGCTGGGCTATACCGATGGCGAGATCGACCTGTTTTTCTGCACGGCGCTGCGGGCCATCGCACAGGAGCGGGACAAGGACAAGCTCTTCCAGCTGGTGGAGGACACCGGGCGGATGGCCTACCGGGTCATGGCTGAGCTGGACAAGGCCAACACCGGCGCGTTTGGCGACCCGGAGCCGGTGGAGGTGTCCCAGACCATCGAGAAAGGGCCTTTCATCGTCATCTCCGGCCACGACCTCTACGACGCCAAGTGCCTGTTGGAGCAGACCGAGGGCAAGGGCATCAATGTCTACACCCACTCCGAGATGTTGCCTGCCCACGGCTACCCGGAGCTGAAAAAGCGCTTTCCTCATCTGAAAGGCAACTTTGGCACCGCATGGCAGAACCAGCAGCGGGAGTTTGAGGACATCCCTGCACCGGTGCTCTTCACCACCAACTGCATCATGCCCCTCCGGCCCAGCTATGCCGACCGGGTATTCACCACCTCTGTCGTCTCCTATCCCGGCGTCACCCACATCGGGGAGGACCGGGATTTTTCGCCGGTCATCGCCAAGGCGCTTGAGCTGGGCGGCTACCCGGAGGACACCCTCATCCCGGGCATGAACGGCGGCAGTGTGGTCGCCACCGGCTTTGCCCACCACGCCGTACTGAGCCATGCGGAGGAGATCGTCCAAGCCGTCCACGAGGGTGCCATCCGGCACTTTTTCCTCATCGGCGGCTGCGACGGCACCCGCCCCTCCCGCCGGTACTACACGGATTTTGCCAAGCTGACCCCGCCCGACACCGTCATCCTGACGCTGGCCTGCGGCAAGTTCCGGCTCAACGACCTGCCGCTGGGTACGGTGGCGGGTCTGCCCCGCATCCTCGACGTGGGCCAGTGCAACGACGCCTACAGTGCCATCCGGATCGCGCTGGGTCTGGCCGAAGCTTTTGACTGCTCGGTCAACGAGCTGCCCCTCTCCATCATCCTCTGCTGGTTCGAGCAGAAGGCAGTCTGTGTGCTGATGGCCCTGCTGGCGCTGGGCATCCGGGGCATCCGTCTCGGCCCCACCCTGCCCGCCTTCCTCTCCCCCGGGGTGGCCGCTGTTTTGCAGGAGAAGTATGACCTCCGGCCCATCACCACGCCGGAGGACGATCTTGCCGCCTGTCTGGGCCGGCACTGAGCCGGAAAAGGCATACTATTTCCTACTCTGCGTGTCTGTTTTTCACAAGAAGAACCGTCGCCGTGTACCCACATTTGGTGCAGCTGTCACTTGAATCTTTTTCAGCACATTTGTATAATATTCTTGTTATCCGGAACAAGGGCGTTCCAGATGAGTCTTTGCCGACCCATCTGGGACGCCTTTTCTTTTTACCGGCATTAAGAGGGACTCTGCGGAATGTGCCGCAGCATTGCCAGGATATTCTCCGGAAAATCGAAAAAAGGATGGGAAAGTCTATGGAAAATTTCACGGAGCAAAAAGGGCCTCTGGGCCTCTATGACCCCCAGTTCGAGCACGACGCCTGCGGCATCGGTGCCGTCGTGGACATCAAGGGCCGCAAGAGCCACCAGACCGTCAGTGACGCGCTGTCCATCGTGGAGCGCCTTGAGCACCGCGCCGGCAAGGACGCCGAGGGCAAGACCGGCGACGGCGTGGGCATCATGCTGCAGATCAGCCACCGCTTCTTTGCCAAGGTAGCCGACGAGCTGAACATCAGCCTTGGCAACGAGCGCGAATACGGCGTAGGGATGTTCTTCTTTCCCCAGAACGAGCATCTGCGCGCCCAGGCCATGAAGCTTTTTGAGCTTGTCACCCGCAAAGAGGGCCTCGAGTTTCTGGCATGGCGCGAAGTGCCTGTAGACCCCGACGCCGTGGGCCAGAAAGCCCGCGACTGTATGCCCGCCATCTGGCAGTGCTTCATCAAAAAGCCCGCCAAGGTGAGCAAGGGCATCGACTTTGACCGCAAGCTCTACATCGTCCGCCGGGTCTTCGAGCAGGCCAGCAACGGCACCTATGTCCCCAGTCTGTCCAGCCGCACCATCGTGTACAAGGGCATGTTCCTCGTCCACGACCTGCGCCAGTTCTACCTCGATCTGCAGGACGAGGACTATGAATCCGCCATCGGCATGGTCCACAGCCGCTTTTCCACCAACACCAACCCCAGCTGGATGCGCGCCCACCCCAACCGCTTCATCCTTCACAACGGCGAGATCAACACCATCAAGGGCAACACCGACGCCATGCTGGCCCGTGAAGAGACCATCTCCTCCCCCATCATGAAGGAGGACATGAACAAGATCCTGCCCATCATCAACACCTCCGGCTCCGACTCCGCCATGCTGGACAACGCCCTCGAGTTCATGGTGATGAACGGCATGGATCTGCCGCTGGCTGTCATGATCACCATCCCGGAGCCCTGGGAGAACAACAAGAACATCAGCCAGAAAAAGCGGGACTTCTACCAGTATTACGCCACTATGCTGGAACCCTGGGACGGTCCTGCCGCCATCCTCTTCTCCGATGGCGACGTGGTGGGCGCTGTGCTGGACCGCAACGGTCTGCGCCCCAGCCGCTACTACATCACCAAAGACGGCAGGATGATCCTCTCTTCCGAGGTGGGCGTGCTGCCCTGTGAGCCGGAGAATATTCTGGTCAAAGACCGTCTCCGCCCCGGCAAGATGCTGCTGGTGAACACCGTCAAGGGCGAAGTCGTGGACGACGAGAAGCTGAAGGAATACTACGCCAGCCGTGAGCCGTACGGCGAGTGGATAGACCGCAACCTCGTCCAGCTGAAGGACCTCAAGATCCCCAACATCAAGACCCCCAGCTACACCGGCGACGACCTGCTGCGCCTGCAGAAGGTGTTCGGCTACAAGTATGAGGACATCAGCACCCTCATCCTGCCCATGGCACGTCAGGGCGCAGAGCCTTCCGGCGCAATGGGTACCGATACCCCGCTTGCCGTCCTCAGCGGCCAGCACCCGCCGCTCTTCAATTATTTCAAGCAGCGTTTTGCACAGGTCACGAACCCGCCCATCGACGCCATCCGCGAGAAGATCGTCACCTCCACCAGCGTCTATGTGGGCGCACACGGCAACCTGCTGGAAGACAAGCCCGAAAACTGCAAGGTGCTCAAGGTCAACAATCCCATCCTCACGTCCACTGACCTTCTCCGCATCAAGTACATGAATGTCCCGGGCTTCAAAGTCTCCACTGTCTCCATCAACTACTACAAGAACACCAGCCTCGAAAAGGCCATCGACCGCGTTTTCCTGGAGGTAGACCGCGCTTATAAAGAGGGTGCGAACATCATCATCCTGTCCGACCGGGACATTGACGAGTACCATGTGGCCATCCCCAGCCTGCTGGCGGTGTCGGCGGTGTCCCAGTACCTCATCCGCACCAAGAAGAGCACCGCACTGGCCCTCATCCTCGAGAGCGCAGAGCCTCATGAAGTGCATCACTTTGCCGCTCTGCTGGGCTACGGTGCCTGTGCCGTCAACCCCTATCTGGCCCATGAGACCATCGGCCAACTCATCGACGACGGCCTGCTGGACAAAGATTATTACGCCGCCGTGGACGACTACAACAAGGCTGTGCTGGGCGGCATCGTGAAGATCGCCTCCAAGATGGGCATCTCCACCATCCAGAGCTACCAGAGCAGCCAGATCTTCGAGGCCGTCGGCATCTCCAGGGACGTCATCGACAAGTATTTCACCGGCACGGTGAGCCGTGTGGGCGGCATCGGCCTCGAGGACATTCAGGCTGACGTGGAGGCCCTGCACAACGCAGCCTTCGACCCGCTGGGCCTTGACATCAACATGCAGCTGGAAGACGGCGGCGCCCACAAGTTCCGCAGCGGCAAGGAAGAGCACCTCTTCAACCCCCAGACCATCCACCTGTTCCAGAAAGCCTGCTTCACCGGCGACTACGACACCTTCAAGCAGTTCACCCACACCGTGGACAACATGGGCCAGAACGGCGTCCATCTGCGCAGTCTGCTGGACTTCAACTATGCCCCCGACGGCGGCATCCCGTTGGACGAGGTAGAGCCGGTGAGCTCCATCGTCAAGCGGTTCAAGGCCGCTGCCATGAGCTACGGCGCACTGAGCAGCGAGGCCCACGAGACCATCGCCATCGCGCTGAACCGCCTCGGCGGCCGGAGCAACACCGGCGAGGGCGGTGAGCCCGAAGAGCGCTACCACAGCGAGAGCAATTCCAAGATAAAGCAGGTGGCTTCCGCCCGCTTCGGCGTCACCAGCAAGTATCTGGTGAGCGCGGAGGAGATCCAAATCAAACTGGCACAGGGCGCAAAGCCCGGCGAGGGCGGCAATCTGCCCGGCGCAAAAGTGTACCCGTGGATCGCCAAGACCCGTCACAGCACTACCGGTGTCGGCCTCATCTCTCCCCCGCCGCACCACGACATCTACTCCATCGAAGACCTTGCAGAGCTTATCTACGACCTCAAGAATGCCAACCGCCACGCCAACATCAACGTCAAGCTGGTCAGTGAGGCCGGCGTCGGCACCATCGCTGCCGGTGTCGCCAAGGGCGGCGCACAGGTCATCCTTGTTTCCGGCTACGACGGCGGCACGGGCGCAGCGCCCCGCAACTCCATCAAAGATGCCGGTCTGCCCTGGGAGCTTGGTATCGCCGAGACCCACCAGACCCTTATCCTCAACGGCCTGCGCACCCGTGTGCGCATCGAGAGCGATTCCAAGCTGCTCTCCGGCCGCGATGTGGCCATCAGCTGTATGCTGGGCGCTGAGGAGTTCGGCTTCGGCACCTCTCTGCTGATGACCATGGGCTGCGTCATGATGCGTGTCTGCAACCTCGACACCTGCCCCATGGGCATCTGCACCCAGAACCCCGAGCTGCGCAAGCACTTCCACGGCAAGCCCGAGTACATCATCAACTACCTGACCTTCGTGGCGCAGGAGCTGCGCGAATACATGGCAAAGCTGGGCATCCGTACCATCGACGAGCTGGTAGGCCGCACCGACCTGCTCCATGTCAAGTCTGCCCCTGCCGACAGCCGGATGTCCAAGATGGACCTCGACTGCATCCTGCACAACCCCGCCATCGTCAACAGCAATATCCACTTCCAGAAGGAAGACACCTACGACTTTCATCTGGAAGACACTCTGGACATGAAGGTGCTGATGAAGAAATTCAAGCTCAGCAGCAAGAACCCCCAGAGCGTGAAGCTGGATGTCTCCAACACCGACCGCGCCTTTGGTGCCATCTTCGGCAGCGAGATCACCCGCAAGTACGGCAGCGACCTGCCCGATGACGTCTACACCGTCCACTGCACCGGTGCAGGCGGCCAGAGCTTCGGCGCATTCATTCCCAAGGGCCTGACGCTGGAACTGACCGGCGACTGCAACGACTACATGGGCAAGGGCCTCTCCGGCGGCAAGCTCGTCGTCCGCCCGCCCGAGGGCATCACCTTCAAACCCGAAGAGAACATCATCATCGGCAACGTGGCACTCTACGGTGCCACCAGCGGCAAAGCCTTTGTTTCCGGTGTGGCCGGTGAGCGCTTCTGCGTCCGCAACTCGGGCGCTGTGGCCGTCGTCGAGGGCGTGGGCGACCACGGCTGCGAGTACATGACCGGCGGCACCGTCGTCGTTCTGGGCCAGACCGGCAAGAACTTTGCAGCCGGCATGACCGGCGGCATCGCCTATGTTCTGGATGAGAACTGGGACTTCTACCAGCGAGTGAACAAGGAGACCGTCAGCCTCGAGCCGGTGGAGCACAAGTACGACGTCGCCACCCTGAAAGAGCTCATCCGTGAGCACGTCGAGCTGACCGGCTCGCCCCGCGGCAAGGAGATCCTGGACAATTTCAGCGAGTTCCTGCCCAAATTTAAGAAAGTCCTCCCCTACGATTACGACCATATGCTGCGGGTCATCGCCTCCATGGAAGAGCGCGGCCTCGACGGCGAGCAGGCGCAGATCGAAGCATTCTACGCCGTGCAGAAGAACAAGTAAGGAGGGGAACATCATGGCAAAACTCACTGGTTTTATGGATTACACGCGCAAGACCAGCACGGATGTTCCGCCGCTGGAGCGCATTGAAAACTTTAACGAATTTCACATCTGGCTCTCCCGGGAGGAGCAGCAGACCCAGGCAGCCCGCTGCATGGACTGCGGCGTTCCCTTCTGCCAGGCGGGCATGATGATCGGCGGCATGGCCTCCGGCTGCCCGCTGAACAACCTTATCCCCGAGTGGAACGATTTGGTCTATCAGGGCAAATGGGAGCTGGCACTCCGCCGCCTGCGCACCACCAACCGTTTCCCGGAGTTCACGAGCCGGGTCTGCCCTGCCCTGTGTGAGGCCGCCTGCACCTGCGGCGACGTCACCGGCAGCAGCGTCACTGTCCGGGAAAACGAACACGCCATCGTGGAGACGGGCTACGCCAAGGGCTGGCTCCATGCCGCCCCGCCTCCGGCCCGCACCGGCAAGAGCGTGGCCGTCATCGGCAGCGGCCCTTCGGGCCTGTCGGTGGCCGAATACCTCAACATCCGGGGCCATGCCGTCACCGTCTTCGAGCGTGCTGACCGTGTGGGCGGTCTGCTGATGTACGGCATCCCCAACATGAAGCTGGACAAATCCGTCATCGAGCGCCGCATCAAGATCATGCAGGCTGAGGGCGTCGAGTTCCGCACCAACATGGATGTGGGCGGGGCTGTGGATGCCGCTGAGATTTTGAACAGCTATGACGCCATCGTGCTCTGCTGCGGCGCTAAGAAAGCCCGCGATTTGAACGTCCCCGGCCGCGACGCGAAGGGCGTGTACCTCGCAGTGGACTACCTCACCAGCGTGACCAGGAGCCTGCTGGACAGCAAGTTTGCCGACGGCAGGGCCATCAACGCGGCAGGCAGGAATGTCCTCGTCATCGGCGGCGGCGACACCGGCAACGACTGTCAGGGTACCGCCCTGCGGCAGGGCTGCACCGACCTCGTGGCACTGGAAATGATGCCCCAGCCCCCGAAAGAACGGGCCGCGAATAACCCCTGGCCCGAGTGGCCCAAGGTGCTGAAGGTGGACTACGGCCAGACTGAGTGTCTTGCCAAGTTCGGCAAAGACCCCCGCGTCTACCAGACCACCGTCAAAGAGTTTCTGAAGGACGACGCCGGCAACCTGACCGGCGCGGTCATCTCCTATCTCAAGCCCCAGCGTGACCCCGACACCGGCCGTACCAGCATGGTACCCACCGGCGAAGAGTTCACCTACGACTGCCAGCTGGCCTTTATCGCCGCCGGTTTCGTGGGCTGCGAGGACTATGTGGCCGAGGCGTTCGGCGTGGAGCGGAACGCCCGGGGCAATGTGGCCGACCATGGCTTCCGCACCAATGTAGACAAGGTCTTTGTTTGCGGCGATATGCGCCGAGGCCAGAGCCTCGTGGTCTGGGGCCTGCGGGAGGGCCGCGACTGCGCCGCCGAGGTGGACCGCTATCTGATGGGTTACACCAATCTGTGACCCTCTCCCCTATTTATGACATTCTCTTTCCTATCCTAAACAGAAACGGGAGCTTTCCTTCACCGGGAGGCTCCCGTTTCTGCATTTCGGGGCTTTTATTTTCACAAAGTTTTCACAGTTAGCATTTCCTACCCACTTGAAACAGATACCCCCAAGTGGTAAAATCAGAGTGTTGGGAGATTTACCCCCACAGGGTACATTTCCTCTTCACACCGATACACCCGGAAAGGAGTTATCTGCTATGACCGATGCTGAAAAAAAAACCTGCTGCTGCGCCGCTGAGCCTGCCGAAAAGGACACTGCCCCCTCTTGCTGCCGCCACAAGGACCGTACCCCTGAGGAGTACCGCGCCCTTGCCAACCGGCTGAGCCGCATTGAGGGCCAGGTGCGCGGCATCCGCGCGATGCTGGACAAGGACGTCTACTGCGCCGATATTCTGGTGCAGGTGGCTGCGGTGAACGCTGCACTGAACGGCTTTTCCAAAGAGCTGCTGGGCCAGCACATCCGCACCTGCGTGGCCGACGATTTGAAAGCCGGCGAGACGCAGAAGCTGGACGAACTGCTGCAGCTGCTGCCCCGGCTCATGAAATGACCCCGTTCCGGGCATCCTATAAGAGGGAAAGGAATCCGCAATGGAACAATACAATGTCACGGGCATGAGCTGCGCGGCCTGCTCTGCCCGAGTGGAAAAGGCCGTGAAGAAGGTGCCGGGCGTCACGAGCTGCTCGGTGAGCCTTCTGACAAACTCCATGGGCGTGGAAGGCACAGCCTCCCCCGCCGCCATCCTCTCGGCTGTGCAGGAGGCAGGCTACGGCGCAAGCCCGAAGAATGCCTCTGCCAGTAAGGCCGCTGACACCAGCGCCGACCTCGACGCACTGGCTGACCACGAGACACCGAAGCTCAAGCGCCGTCTCATCGCCTCGCTGGGCTTCCTGCTGGTGCTGATGTACTTCTCCATGGGCCACATGATGTGGGGCTGGCCCCTGCCCCACTGGTTCGACGGCAACCACGTCGCCATGGGCCTTGTCCAGCTGCTGCTGGCGGGCATCGTCATGGTCATCAACCAGAAGTTCTTCATCAACGGCTTCAAGGGCCTCATCCACGGCGCCCCCAACATGGATACGCTGGTGGCCCTCGGCTCCATGGCAAGCTTCGTGTGGAGCACTTACGCCCTCTTCGCCATGACCCGTGCCCAGGTGGATGGCAACGACGAGCTCGTCATGCACTATATGATGGAGTTCTACTTCGAGTCTGCCGCCATGATCCTGACCCTTATCACGGTGGGCAAGATGCTGGAAGCCCGCTCCAAGGGCAAGACCACCGACGCCCTCAAGAGCCTGATGAAGCTGGCCCCCAAGACCGCCACGCTGGTGCGGGACGGCGCGGAAGTGACCGTGGCCATCGCCGACGTGCAGAAGGGCGACGTCTTTGTGGTCCGCCCCGGCGAGAATATCCCGGTGGACGGCGTGGTGCTGGAAGGCACCAGCGCTGTCAATGAGAGCGCCCTGACCGGCGAGAGCATCCCGGTGGACAAGGCCGTCGGCGACAAAGTCAGCGCTGCCACCACCAACCAGTCGGGCTTCCTCCGCTGTGAGGCTACCCGCGTGGGCGAGGATACCACGCTGGCTCAGATCATCAAGATGGTCAGCGATGCCGCCGCCACCAAAGCTCCTATCGCAAAAATCGCTGACACCGTGTCGGGCTTCTTCGTCCCGGCGGTCATCTCCATTGCCGTCGTCACCACCATCGTCTGGCTGCTGCTGGGCCATGAGCTGGGCTATGCGCTGGCACGCGGCATCTCCGTTCTGGTCATCAGCTGCCCCTGCGCACTGGGCCTTGCAACACCTGTGGCTATTATGGTGGGCAATGGTCTCGGCGCAAAAAACGGCATCCTCTTCAAGACTGCCGCCTCGCTGGAAGCCGCAGGCCGCACCCAGATCGTGGCGCTGGACAAGACCGGCACCATCACCGAGGGCGCACCCCGCGTCACCGACCTGCTGCCCGCTGAGGGTGTCTCCGAGACGGAGCTTCTGACGCTGGCCGCAGCGCTGGAAAGCCGCAGCGAGCACCCTCTGGCAAAGGCAGTTCTGGCCGACGCCGAGGCAAAGGCCATCACTCCCCCGGAAGTCACTGACTTCGCAGCCCTGCCGGGCAATGGTCTGGCGGCCAAGCTGGATGGCATGGACATCTATGCCGGCAATGCCGCCTTCATCCAGACCAAGCTCACCCTGCCCGCCGCACTGGCACAGCAGGCTGAAAAGCTGGCCTCTGAGGGCAAGACTCCCCTCTTCTTCGGCGGCGCAGGCCGTCTGCTGGGCGTTATCGCCGTGGCCGACACCATCAAGGAGGACAGCCCCGAAGCCATCCGTCAGCTGCAGGACATGGGCATCCGGGTCGTGATGCTCACCGGCGACAACCAGCGCACCGCCGACGCCATCGGCAGGCAGGCGGGCGTGGACGAGGTCATCGCGGGCGTCCTGCCCGACGGCAAGGAGACCGTCATCCGCCAGCTGCAGGCCAGCGGCAAGGTGGCCATGGTGGGTGACGGCATCAACGACGCTCCCGCCCTCACCCGTGCCGACACCGGCATTGCCATCGGCGCAGGCACCGACGTGGCCATTGACGCCGCCGACGTCGTGCTGATGAACTCGAAGCTCTCGGACGTGCCTGCGGCCATCCGCCTCAGCCGCGCCACCCTGCGGAACATCCACGAGAACCTGTTCTGGGCGTTCATCTACAATATCATCGGCATCCCGCTGGCGGCTGGTCTGTTCATCCCCTTCGGCCTGACGCTGAATCCCATGTTCGGTGCTGCTGCCATGAGCCTGTCCAGCTTCTGCGTCGTGAGCAACGCCCTGCGACTGAACCTGTTCGATTTGCACAGCACCAGGCACGACCACAAAACCGCTTCTCCCGCTGCTGCCCCGGTGCAGTCTGCGGCTGAAAATAACAAAAAATCGGACGCCGAAGCGCCCGAAGTCAAAACGGAGGATAATACCATGAAGAAGACCCTGAAAGTGGAAGGCATGATGTGCGGCCACTGCGAAGCCCGCGTGAAGAAGGCTCTGGAAGCCCTGCCCGAGGTGGACGAGGCTGTCGTGAGCCACGAGGCCGGCACCGCCATCGTCACCCTGAACGCCGAGGTCGCCGACGACGTGCTGAAGAAGGCCGTTGAGGATCAGGACTATCCTGTGACCGGCATCCAGTAAACCGCCGCTGAATACTCCCCATCAAATGGAAAGGCCGCTGCATGTAAACCGTGCAGCGGCCTTTTTATCGTGTTTACAGGCTTTTAAAATTGATTCAGAATATCATGGTGTCCAATGTCCAACAGCAGAATGATCGTATCACCGTCGTACTGCCAGATAACCCGCACGTCCATGTTTACGCTGAACTCGAACAAGTCTACCGTGCCTTGAATACGCTTTGTGCGCAGCGACGGATACAGCGGGTCCATTTCCAGAATTTCCAGCTTCTTTTTCAGCTGCGCCCGCTCCGCTGCGTTCAAACGCTTCAGGTTCTTTATGAATCGTTTGGTGTAGGTGATCTTGTAATTCATTCGTCCGCACCGTCCAGCGCTTCAAACAGTGCGTCCACAGTGTCGAACACCGGCTGCTCCCCTGCCGCAATTTTGGCCTTTGCTTCGTTGATCTCGCTGCGCAGCTCGTCCAGATACTTTTTGGGGTAAACGGCTACCGGCATCAGCTCGATCACGCCATCCTTCTCCACGATCTCCAGCTTGTCGCCCTCACGCAGGCCCATCTTCATTACAATATCCTTTGGAATGGTGATCTGGGATTTTGTCCTCAATTCCGTCAGCATCCTTCATCCTCCTTTGTGCGATTTTCTTACTTTCTCACTTTTATTATACTCTGCTTTTTTCAAAAAGCAACCATGCACCATAAAATTTTACAAAGCCTTGATGCAGTTCGCCTGACCGTTGAGGTCTTGGAGAAGTTTTCTCAGCGCAAATGTGATGACAACAAAAAAGATTGACTGCCACAGCCTTCCAACTCCGTGCAGTCAATCTTGATTGTAAAGGTAGGAAGCTGACCATTGCGGACAGCACCTTTTCTATTTGTAGTATAGTTATTTTTTGCCGTTTTGTCAAGAGAAGGTGCCCGCCTTCTCTTTTTCTTTCCCCATTTTCCTGTGCATTTTCACCCCGGAAGCTGTGGCTTTTTGCGCAAAAACTATTTGTTGACACGTTGTTTTTTCAGAGTTATACTTATAGCAACAACATTTGGTTTTGCTTCCAGTTATAAACCACAGCGAAAGGAGAAATGTATTTTGGGAGTATCCATTCAGGACCGCACAGACTTTCTGAACATGCTGGATGCCTGCAGGACCGAGCAGCAGCTGTTCAGCCGCCTGACCTTTGCGGTAATGTTCCACCAGACCGACCCGGATGCACGGGAAGACCTGCTGGACGACGTGCGCGGCGCAGCCTGCAACATGCAGCTGCCCGCCGTCAATTACAAGATCGATCAATGGCTCAACACCTGCAAGCAGGCATGGCAGGCCGACCCCGCAGCCTTTATGGCAGCCGTGAACGCGGACGCAAAGCAGCGCAAGCTTGCGCTGGAGGGCAGCGCGGCGCAGCCCGGCCTGCTGGCCGATGTGCCCATGCAGAGCGTGGCGTGGCTGGTGCCGCAGCTGCTGCCGCTGGGCGAAGTGTCGCTGCTGGGTGCCGACGGCGGCACCGGCAAGGGCATCTGGCAGGCACAGCTCATTGCCTATGTGACGGTGGGCAAGACCTCCGGCTTTTTTCCGCTGCCGCCGCAGCAGACCGGCAAGGTGCTGCTGCTTGCGGGCGAGGACGACCCCGGCAAGGTGCTCAAGGCCCGTCTGCTGGCGGCCGGGGCCGACATGAACCGGGTGCTGGTGCTGACCGCCGACGACTACTTTGGCAAGACCGGCCAGCCCCTTACCCTCAAGGACCAGGCACTGGCGGATTTTGCCGCCAAGGCCGGGCCGCTGCTGCTCATCGTGGACCCGCTGCAGAGCTTTCTGCCCGCCGATGTGGAGATGGCAAGCCGCAACCAGATGCGCAGTGCCCTGCTGCCGCTGCGCGCCATTGCCGCAAAGCAGGGCTGCGCGGTGCTCATCGTGATGCACTCCAACAAAAAGCAGGGCGTTTCCGGCCGCGCACGTCTGGCCGACAGCTCGGATATCTGGGACATGGCCCGCAGCGTGCTGATGATGGGCCGCGCCAAGAACGACGGCAAAATTTATCTCAGCCACGAGAAAAACAGCTACGCCCGCCCCCAGCAGACGGTGCTGCTGCACATCGACGATGTGGAGGTGGAGGGCGTAAAGACTGCACGGGCCGTGTTTGACGGCTACACCGACAAGAAGGATGCCGACTTCATTGAAGAGCGGCGGGTGCGCACGGCGGAGACCCGGCAGGACACCCGCAGCGCCATCCTGAACGTTCTGTCCGAGAGCCGCCTTGGGTCGATGCCCAGCAACGAGCTGCGCGCCGCTGTCCTGCGGGAGATCGGGTGCAGTGACGGCACCTATAACCGTGCTTACACAGAGCTTATCAAGTCTGGTGAAATCACAAAGCAAAATCTTCGCGGACGTGACAATGCAAACCGCTGGTACACGCTCTACCGTGGAGGATCAAGTGCGCAAGTTTAAAATTATAAGCATACATACGTTCTATTTTGATTGTTTATCAGGTTGCGCAAGTTCTACTTCGTGCGCAAGTTCAAACTTATGCAGCCTTTGGAACTTACGCAGCTTGCCGAAGTTACTTTTCAATCGTTGTATCGTTTAAAAGTTTAAACTTACTCAGATAACGCTCCTACAGTAGCACCTGATAAAGTTCCCTGAAACCAAGGGCTG
>ERZ840057.2105-NODE-2105-length-14518-cov-8.754823_pt1 | contig 14518 bp, 16 predicted proteins | sample MGYA00519907_ERZ840057 | MGnify/ENA primary metagenome ERZ840057 (study PRJEB31850, sample SAMEA3708862) | human gut metagenome | biome: human gut; feature: human-associated habitat; material: faeces | place: China | collected 2014 ...
GTTTCCACAGCCTTGTTTCCTCCGGTACTTCCTCCAAGACCGTTGAGAACGAGAAGGATATGCTGAAGGTCGGCTACGGTGCCATGATCCTTGAAAGCCTGTTGGCTGTTCTGGCTCTGTGCGTTGCCGGTGCTGCCGCAGCTGCCGACGGTACTCCTGCTGCCGGTACTCCGTTCCAGATCTTCAGCCGCGGCGTTGCCGGTTTCTTTGAGATGTTCGGTGTGCCCGCCTACGCTGCTACCGTGTTCATGACCATGTGCGTTTCCGCACTGGCACTGACCAGTCTGGATGCCGTGGCCCGTATTGGCCGCATGAGCTTCCAAGAGCTGTTCAGCGTGGACGACATGGAGCACGCCGAGGGCTGGCGCAAGCTGTTCTGCAATGTGTACTTCTCCACCTTCATCACGCTGGTGTTTGGCTTTATCCTGACCAAGATCGGCTACGCCAACATCTGGCCTCTGTTCGGTTCTGCCAACCAGCTGCTGAGCGCACTGGTGCTGGCTACCCTGTGCGTGTTCCTGAAGGTGACCGGCCGCAGCAACAAGATGCTGTTCCCCCCTCTGGTCATCATGCTGTGCGTTACCTTTACCGCATTGGTGCAGCGCCTGATCGCTATGGTCAAGGCCATCAGCACCGCCGCTTCTGTTGCCATCCCTGCCGGTGAGACCACTTGGGGCGCTGTGTTCATCGCAAACGGCCTGCAGCTGATCCTTGCCGTGCTGCTGATCGTGCTGGGCCTGAACATCGTGTTCCACTCCTTCTCCGCTTACAAGAAGGCTGAGCACAACAGCGAAGCAAACGTCTGATTCTGCCATTCACAATCCTGTTTTATTCCGGCAGTTCCATTTCATGTTCCATGGGTACAAAGCCGAACTTTTCATACAGCGGCCTGCCCATTGCGGTCGCTTCCAGCGAGATGGCCGTCACCCCGCGCCGGTGCGCATCCTCCACCAACCGGGTCAGGATGCGGGTCGCAATGCCCTGCCGCCGGTACTGCGGTGCGGTGTACAGATTTATAAGGTAGGCTTTCCAACCGGTGGGGTTATGGACGGTGGGCATGACCTGAAAATAGCTCACGGCGCCGGTGCTTGCCAGCGTTTCACCGTCCCAAAGGAGATACGCCGTGTGGGTGTTCTCGGCAAAGGCCTTCTGGTAATAGGTCCGTGTCTGGCTCTCCACCTCCGGCAGCGGAGTATCTTCCGGCAGCTGATTGGCTGCCCGCAGCACCCGGCAGCGCACCGCTACCAGCAATTCCAGCTCTGCCAGCGTGGCTTTCTGTTCGGTAAGGTTCAGCAATTGTGTTCCTCCCAGCTTTGCAGAGCGGCCAGCTGGGTCTCGGTGTGGAACCAGTGCTCCCCGCCCTCCAGAATGGTCAGATGCGCCCCGGTCTGCTGCCGGAACCGCTCCATAGCGGTGTGCCCGGTAAGGGGATCTGTATCAGCATAGAGCACCTGTGTGGGTACTTTCCAGTGCAGCGGGTGCTCCCGCACCCAGCACAGATACGGCCACGAAAGCGTCTCCCCAAAGTCTGTGGGGATCTCCCCTGCCGCGTGCAGCTGCTCCTCCGTCACCCCTGCCTGCTGCATCAGGGCAAGGATCAATTTTTCCATATCCACGATCGGGGACACCAGCAGCGCCTTCTCCGGCGTTTGCGTCTGCAACGCCTGCATAGCAAACCACGCCCCGATGCTGACCCCATACACCCGGATATGCTTCCATACCGGCTGCATCCGGGCGTAAACCGCCTGCAGCTCCCGGGTGACCACCCACGGCACCAGCTTTTCCGGGCTGTTTTTCCGGGTGCCGTGCTCCGGCAGATCGACAGCCAGTACCTGCCAGCCTGCCGGGCAAGCTGTGCGGGCAAAGCGGGCAGCCTCGGCTGCGCTGCCGTTTTTGCCGTGGACGTAGAGATAGACCCGGCGGCTGCGCTTGCCGTACAGGACAGCCGGGATGCCTGCGATCTCAAGCTTGATTTTTTCCATAACGGCTCCCTCCTGTTTTGGGGCGCATTGCGCCCTGTTTTCTCTATGATAGCACAAGCAACAGCCAAACACAAACAGAAAAAAACTAATGCTAACACGATTTTGAATGTCCTCCGCTGCCGCTCTGGCCATTGTTCAAGGAAAGTATATTTTAATATTTGAGGTTCTGAAACGCCTGCGGGCGTTTCAGAACCTCTTTTCACAGAAGGGGTCGTAACTGGAAACGGCTGCTGTTACCTCTTACGTCCTCTCCCGTGAAAATGGGATAACGGAGCGTCCGCAGACGCTTCGTTATCCCGAAATAATAAATCATAATTCCGCTGAATATGGCCAAAGCGCAGCGGGGGCCATTTGAAATCGTTCTGCACAAAAAGAGCCACCGCACAAGGCTGTGCGATGGCTCTTGAGATAGTGCTTCAGATTTTGCTTAGCCGAAGATGTTGATCAGGATACCAGCAGCAACGGCAGAACCGATAACGCCGGCCACGTTGGGGCCCATGGCGTGCATCAGCAGGAAATTGGAGGGATTCTCACTCTGGCCGACCTTCTGGGAGACACGAGCGGCCATAGGCACGGCGGAAACGCCGGCGGAACCGATCAGCGGGTTGATCTTTTCCTTCAGGAACAGGTTCATGAGCTTGGCCAGCAGCACGCCGCCCGCGGTACCGAAACCGAACGCGACGATACCCATAGCCATGATCTCAAGGGTCTGAACGGAAAGGAAGGTGGTGGCGGTGGCGGTAGCACCGACGGTGAAGCCGAGGAAGATGGTGACGATGTTCATCAGCTCGTTACCGGCGGTCTTCTGCAGACGGTCCACAACGCCGGACTCCTTGAACAGGTTACCGAGCATCAGGCACGCGATCAGAGGCGCGGCAGAGGGAACGAGCAGCGCCACGAACACGGTGATCATGATGGGGAAGATGATCTTCTCGCGTTTGCTGACCTGACGCAGCGGGCGCATCACGATGCGGCGCTCTTCCTTGGTGGTCAGAGCCTTCATGATGGGGGGCTGAATGACCGGGACGAGGGCCATGTAGGAATAAGCGGCAACGGCGATAGGACCGAGCAGCTCGGGAGCGAGACGGGAGGTGACGAAGATCGCGGTCGGGCCGTCAGCGCCGCCGATGATACCAATGGAGGCGGACTGCTGGTAAGTGAAGCCCATGAACTGGGTACCGACATAGGTCATGAAGATACCGAGCTGAGCGGCAGCGCCGAGCAGCAGGGACTTGGGGTTCGCGATCAGGGGACCGAAGTCGGTCATCGTGCCGACGCCCATGAAGATCAGGCAGGGGTAGATGCCGAGCTTAACGCCGAGGTACAGAACGTCGAGCAGACCGAGGCTAACGGTGCTGCCGACTGCCCACGGGGCAAGCACCGCATCGGCTACGCCGGCCTCCGACATCTCTGTCAGGAATTCCTGCGTGATGGGCGCTCCTCCGAAGAGGTCCCAATGGACATGTCCTCCGGCGAACAGGATCTCGTGGAACATGTCCGCACCGGGAAGGTTGGTGCACAGCATACCGAACGCGATGGGCAGGAGCAGCAGCGGCTCAAAGCCCTTCACGATGGCCAGATACAGCAGGACAAAGGAAACGGCGATCATGATGAGGCATTTCCAGTTGCCGTCCTGACCGAACATATAGAAGCCGGTCTGCTGCATGAAATTGTTAATAGCAGCCATTTATGTTTCTTTTCCTTTCACAGTTAATTCAGGGGAATGCTGTTATTTAGCCGATGACGCACAGAACGTCGCCGGGGTTGACAGCAGCGCCCTTGGCAACTGCGACGGAGGAGATGGTGCCAGCGCAGGGAGCGAAGATCTCGTTCTCCATCTTCATGGCCTCGAGGATGAACAGCAGATCTCCTTCCTTGACGGCCTGGCCAGCGGCGACCTTCACATCGAGGATGGTGCCGGGCATGGGGCTGGAGACAGTGCCGGCGCCTGCGGGAGCGGCAGCCTTGGGAGCAGCAGCGGGAGCGGCGGCAGGAGCAGCAGCGGGAGCGGGAGCGGCAGCGCGGGCAACGGGAGCCGCGGCAGCGCGGGAGACGGGAGCGGAAGCCATGCGGCCGCCGGCAGCGGACTCGACGGTGACTTCGTAGGTGGTGCCGTTAACGGTGACATTGTACTGCTTGATCATGTTTGTTCTCTCCTAAAAATTAAATTAGATTTTTTTGATGTTCACGATGTTCATGCTGCGGGACGAGATACCGACCTCTTCCGAGAGAGCGGCAGTGATCGCGGCCACGATCTCAGGCTGCATGCCCTGCGGCTTGGGAGCCGGCGCGGGGGCGGCAGCAGGAGCGGCGGCAGCGGCGGCCGGTGCTTTCTCTTTGCCCTTAAGGATCGCACCCATTGCCATGGTGAGGAAAATGATGCAGATCAGGCCAAAGAACACCGTGCCAATACCCATCAGGGTAACGAACAGGCTGCTGTATTCCATTTCTTCCTTTTACCTTTCAATTTGGATTATAGCAAAGCGATTGCTCAATTTGCAAGCGCGTATGCACTTTTTGCGCGTTTTTAACGGCTTTTCCCTCCTGCCTTGCACGGCAGGAGGGAAAAGAGACTTTCCTTACTGCACGGAGAGCACGTCGGCAAACGCCTGAATGGCGGTCGCCGCCTGGCCGAAGTCGCGCATCTGCTGGTCGATGCCGAGCTTGATGAAGGGGATCCCAGCGGCGTCGAGCGCCTTCTTGAGGTACGGGAACTCCATCTCCTCGGGGTCGCAGAACTGCTGCATAAACAGCACCAGGCCCTGCGCGCCGGACTCCTTGACCATGTTGGCCACGAACTCACCGCGACGGTTCTTGTTGGACTGCGGATCGTAGAGCAGCACATCGTAGTCGGTGTTGGTGAACTGCTCGACGAGGGCCATCATCGGGTCGCCCTCTTCGCTCGCGTCGGTGCGGAAGGCACGGGACTCGTGGGCGACATCGTCCGCCGCGATGGCGACGTTGTTGTCCTTGAAGATCTTGAGCAGCGTCGGGTTGTCGCAGATGATGCCGGAGGTGACGACCTTCACGCCGTTCCACTTGGCCTCGGGCAGCGCCTTGAGCTCGGCGTTGAGGGCCTCGAGCTTCTCGGTGTACTCGGCCTTATCCATGAACCAGGCAGCCTTGAGGACGGCCGAGCGCATGATCGGGTCGATAACGTCGCAGTGGTCGCTTGCGAGCTTGACGAACTCACGGCGGGCAGCGCGGGACTTGTTGTAGACCTTGATGGCCGCGGCAATGTCCTCGCTCTTGATCTCGTGACCGGCGATCTTTTCAAGACCGGCCTTGACGTTGTTGTACTGATCCAGGCAGAACTGCTTGCCCCAGTCGGCAAAGCGGTTCTGAGGATGGGCGAGGAAGATGCACGGCAGCTTCTCACTCATGGCGACGCGGATGTTCTGGCTCATGGGGCGCAGCGTGTCGCAGATGGTCGGGGTGATCACGCCGTCCAGCAGATCCATCGTGCCGTCGAGCAGCATCTCGAGGTCGAGCTGGGCGATGGTGCAATAGAAGGTCGCGCAGTATTCCTTGGAGCGCTGCTCGGTCTTGTCGTTGCTGCCCCACATGCCGAACGGCATCATACCGGCGGCGTAAACCAGCTCTTCGGGGGCGTAATAAGGCATCACGCCGATGCACTTTTTGCCTGCGTCCTTATAGGCCTTGAGCTGGCCCTTGGGATTGGCGGCAACAGCGGAAAATTCATTAACGATAGCTTCGATACTCATTTTTGCACGCCTCCTTAGTCTTTCTTGTTGGCTTCCATAGCCTCGACCAGACCCTGCACGCGGGTCGCGTACTGCGCTTCGTTGAAGTTGCGCGGGTCAGCCTGGTCGCCGTCGAAACCGGCGCAGGGCACGCCGAGGTCAGCGGTGAAGCGGCGCTGCATTTCAGCCATGTAACCGGACCAGGGCTTGCAGGAGCGGTTGTAGTGGACGAGCACGCCGTCGACCTTGTTGTCGCGGCAGATGCCCTCACGCCAGGCAACGCCCTGCTCGATGCAGACGGAGTTCGGAGCCTTGTAGTAAGCGCGGGCCATTTCGTCCATGTTGTTGTAAACAAAGCCGAACGCGGGCGCGTACACAACTGCGGTGACGTTGATGCCATTCTCCTTGAGGGGCTTGAACAGGTTCGGGAGCTTCGGCCAGCAGGGGATGCCCTCGAACATGACGCGGTACTGCTCGGGGAAGGGCAGCGTGGAGGTGCCTTCCTCAATGTTCTTCTGCAGGTCCTTGGACAGGAGTTCGAAGGCGTCGGCAGCAGCTTCCTTGCCGCGGGCAGTGACGACGTCGGCCATGTGGTTAAACAGGTCGAAGCCGCTCATCGGGGCGGGCTTGTACTGCAGGAAGTCGCAGACCTTCAGCCAGTTCTGTGCGGTGCGGTTCGCGTGCTTGCAGGCAAGCTCGAACTTCTTCTCGTCGAACTTCTTGCCGGTGAGCTTTTCGAGCTCATGGATGGCGTTGTCGAACTGGGCGCGGACGTACTTGACAGCGGAATCGCTGACTTCCACGGTGTTGTTGTAGGGGATATCGACCATGATGAGGGGGATGTTGCACATACGGGCGATATTCTCGTACCACTTGGTCATGCAGTTGCAGATGTTGTTGCAGCACAGGACGAAGTCCGGCTGGGGGATGCGCATCTGCTTGTAGGGCTTGATGGCCTCGCGGCGGAAGTTCTTATAGGCGATCTCCTTCTCGGTGGTCTCGGGCAGAGCCTCGATCTCGTGGATATCGTCCAGAACCGTGTAGGGGACCTGCGTCTTGGGGTCCTTCTTGGGCTTGCCGGTCTCAGGATCGATGACGACCTTGCCGTTTTCGTCCTTGAGGGGCTTGCCGCTGTTGGGGTCGATGATGAACTCGAGCGTTTCGGGGTCGAACTTGCGGCTGGCGCGCTTACCGGCGGCGTAAGCCAGGGAGATACGTGCGTAACCGCAGATATCGTTGTCGAAGCCGAGATCCTCGGCAGCCTGGCACATGATCTCACCGTCGCGCTGGGCGGCAATACCGGCAGCCTGGTTCTCGGGATACATCACGTTGAGGTCAAAGGCCTCAGCAAGCTCACAGGGGAACTTGGAGCTGGACCAACCGACCAGCTTACCCTGCTTCTTCGCTTCACGGGCGTCGGCATAGACGTCATCGACGACCTTGCGCAGAGCAAGCACGCCGGGACTGACTTGTTTAGCCATGATTGATTCCTCCTAATGCGATATAGAAAAATTTGATAACGAATGATGGGGATTATTTGTTCTTCAAAGCCTTCTGGTAGGCAAACAGAGCGGCGCCGAGCGCACCGTTATACTGCGTGAGGGGCGTGGTGTGGATCTCGTGGCCGAGCTGCTCCTGAAGGGCTTTCACGATGCCGTGGTTCTGTGCGACACCGCCGGTCATCACCACGTCGTCGCGCACACCGATGCGGTGGCAGAGGCCGGAAACGCGGCCCGCGACGGACTTGTGGATGCCGTGGATGATGTCGCACTTGTTTGTGCCCATGGCGAGCTGCGAGATGACCTCGCTCTCGGCAAACACCGTGCAGGTCGAGCTGATACCGACCTCCTTGGTCGACTTGTCGCCAAGATCGCCCAGTTCTTCGACCTTCACCTCAAGCACGCGGGCCATGACATCGAGGAAGCGGCCGGTACCGGCTGCGCACTTGTCGTTCATGACGAAATTTTTCATCATGCCGTTCTCGATCTCGATGACCTTCACGTCCTGCCCGCCGATATCGACGACCGTGCGCACGTTCGGGAACAGGAACGCCGCGCCCTTGGCGTGGCAGGAAAGCTCGCTCATCTGCATGTCGGCAAGGCCGTCAAGGCTGTTGCGCCCGTAGCCCGTGGCAAGGACGAAGTCCATCTGCTCGCGCGTCATGCCCGCGTTTTCCAACACCTGAGCGATCGCGCGGGATGGACCCGACGTGCCCGTGCCGACAGCGACGAGGGACTTGGCAACGATCTCGCTGCCGTCTTTTAAGATCACACATTTCGACGCGGTGGAGCCGACGTCGATACCCATGGTATAAATGCTCATTGTACTCTCCGTTTGCCTTCCCGTGCGCTGCGCGGTTCTTGCCTCCGCGCAGCGCCGAGAAAAGCATTGTTGTGATATTTTACTGCGCGTTCAGGGCGTCGTAGTCGCGGATGACGCGCGGCAGCAGCATCTGATGGACCGGGCAGATGCTCTCGGGGTTCTGATAGCAGGCGTTGGCGAAGGCCTGGATGTAGGGACGGATGTCGTTCATGTCGACGATCTCGTCGGTCAGGCCTGCCTTGGCGCAGAACTTCGGGCTGGACTTCTTGGCGTAGTCCTGGATCAGCGCGTTCATCTTGTCGATGGTGGGCTGCAGATCCTCGCCGGCCTTCTCTTCCTTCACGAGACGGCGGGCATACATGGCGGCCGCAGCGGTCTCGCCGTGCATGACGTAGATCTCGGTGGTAGCGGTGCCGATGGAGAAGGCGTTGTTGTCGTTGCCCTGCGGGCCGCCGAGGACGTAGTGCGCCGCGGCGGTGCCCTTGCGGAGCGTGATCTCCATCATCGGCAGCTTGCTGGACTGGATGGAGTAGATCAGGCTCTGGCCGAGGCCGAGGAGCTCAGCGCGCTCAGCGTCGTTGCCGACGTCGATACCGGTGGTATCCTGGACCCACAGCATCGGGATGCGGTCACGCGCGCAGAGGGTGACAAACTCGTTCATCTTGATGAGGCCCTGACGGTACAGCTTGCCGCCCACGCCCATCGCCTGGCCGTAAGTCGCCATCTTGTACTCGGGGTAGTTCATCAGCATGCCCTGATAGTTGGCGACAACGCCGACGAGCAGACCGTCGATCTTGGCAAGACCGGTGATCATCTCGGGGCCGTAGCCGTGCTTGTACTCCATGAACTCGGAGCCGTCGAAAAGACGGGCGAGCACTTCGACCATGTCGTAGGAGCGCTTCTGGTTGAACGGAACGATGCTGTAGAGGTCGTTGGCGTCGAACAGGGGCTCCTTGGGATCGTCGACGCGGAAGAACTCGGGATCGTAAGCGGGCAGCATGTCGATGTACTTGCGGATACCGGCGAGCACGCCCTCTTCATCGGCGTAGACCTCGCGGAAGAAGCCGGTCTCGCCATAGTGGATGGCGACAGTGCCGGGGATGTCGCTCTTGAGGTTCTTCTGCGCCTTGATGAGCGCCTCAGCAGCCTCCTTGTCGACATGGCCCTTGGGGCTCATACCGCCGACGATACCGGCGCCGCCGACTGCCATGTTGGCATCCTGATGCGCGATCAGGATGGTCGGGGAGATGGAGTGATAGCCGCCGCCGGCGGGGTTCGTGCCGTAGATGCCGACGATGACGGGCACGCCCATCTGGTTGAGCTCGCTGTTGCGATAGAACGGCGTACCGCCGCCGCGGCGGTTGGGGTACACCTTCTCCTGCTCGTCGAGCTTAACGCCGGAGCAGTTCAGCACGTACACGAGGGGGATGCGCAGGCGCTTGGCCGTGTCGCTGCCGCGCAGCAGGCTGTCGGCCTGGCCGGGGACCCAGGCGCCGGCGAGCTTCTTGTTGTCGCTCGCGATGATGACGGCCCATTTGCCGTCGATACGGCCGAGGCCCTTGACGATGCCAACGCTGCCGTTCTTGTTGTCCTGGGGGTTATAGAGGCTGTTGAGGGGGCACCAGGTGCCTTCGTCAACGAGCTCCATGATGCGCTGCATCGCCGTCCACTGGCCGGACTCGTTGAGCGCCTCGGTGCTCTTACCGGCTTCGAGGGCAGCCTCGCGGATCTCATGGATCTCCTGCTCCACCGCCTGGATCTCAGCGGCGTTGTCCTCGTGGAATGCGCTCAGATCCTTGCCGATCACCGGCATATTCTGGAAATAAGAGGGCATAGAGTATTCGCTCATATTTTAATTCTCCTTAAAAATAAAGTGCAAATGAATGTGGCAGACCACTCGCTCAGGCCTTCGGAACCTTGATGAATGCCTGACCCGGGTCGATCTCCTCACGGATGAGGCGGATGATCTCCGGAGAGGGACCTTCCATCAGCTCGGCGCGGGAAACGTCGATCTCGAAGCCGGTGTTCTCCTGAACCATCTCGGGAGAGGAGAACGGATAGTAGTAAGCGAGGTACATGCGCTTGGTCTCTTCATCAAACTTCATGATGCCGAGGTCGGTGACGACCATCTGAGGGCCGCGGTTGCCGGGCAGGCCCGCGCGCTCACGGCCTCCGGGGCCGTCCATCCAGCCGCAGGAGGTGATGTAGTCGACGTGGTCCATGAAGCGGCGCTTCTGGTGCTGCATCATGATGATGGTGTTGCAGTAGGTGGCAATGCCGTTGGCGCCGCCGGAACCGGTGAAGCGGGTGGTGGGCTGCAGGTAGTCGCCCTTGCCGAAAATGCAGGTGGAGTTCACGTTGCCGTACGGGTCGATCTGCGCGCCGCCGATGAAGGCGACGAGACGATCCTCGTCGTGCAGCCACTCGTTGGCCTCGAAGCCGACGAAGCGGATGTTGGGCCACTGCACGGCGCAGTGCGCCATGAAGCGGTTATCGCCGACGGAGCGGGGGACCTCAACGGGGTCGCAGTCCATCAGACCCGACTCGACGATGGGGTGGCAGCTGGGGCAGACCGCGCGCTTGGCAAGGGACGCACCGATCAGCGGCAGACCCGTACCAACGATGACGATCTGGTTTTCCTTGATATTCTTAGCAATGGCATACGCCTGCATTTCCTGCTTGGTATACTTCGTATAATCAGACATTTCTATTTAGCCTCCCAAACCTTAATGTGTAGTGGAATAGCCGAGGTGCGGCTCGTTCTTCAGGCGCATCAGACGGCTGCCGCCGAGCTTATCGAGCAGAGCGGACTGATCTTCGCAGCTGTAGACCCACTTCTCGACGAAGTCCTTGAAGGTCTCGGGAACCTTTTCGCCGCTCTTGGCGAGCTCGAAGGCCTTCTGGGCGTTTTCGGCGGCGAGCTTGAGCTTCTCGTCCTCGGGAGCCTTCTCCAGCGCCTTGGCAGCCTTGGCCGCAGCCTTTTCAAGCTGCTTGACGGCATCCTCGGCATCCTGATACTTGGAGGCCTTGTCGTATTCCTTCAGGCCAGCATCGTCGTCATCATAGTAGGCATAGCACTGAGAGGGCCATGCGCCATAGGGAGCCTTGACGACCGCCTGCACGCACTCGCCGAAGATACGGGTCTTGGTCGGGTCGCGGCGGATGAACTCGTCGGAGACGATCTCCTCGCAGGTGACGATGGTCTTGCGCGCGGCGATCGCGATGTCGATATCATGGAACTCATCGCCCATGATGATGCAGGTGCCGTCCGGAGAGGCCTGCTGGACGTGGATGATGGCGGTGTCGATCTTGGGCACGGGCACGGCTACGACCTTCTGCCCCGGCACCATCGGGTTCTCGATCTCGACGCACTTGAGATTTTCGATCTTGGGCATGGTCTTGCGCTTTTCCTCGCTGATGCCCCAGAACTTCATCAGGCCGCTGCCCTGCATCAGGCGGACCGGCAGGAACGGAAGGCCGAGAGAAGAGGCGTGCAGCATGAGCATCAGCACGTCCTGAGAATAGTCCTCATACGTGAGCTTGCCCTGCTCGATGGCAGCGCGGAAGCGGCGGGAAACGTTGGTGTAGCCGGAGTTAGCGGTGTAGCAGTTGATGTAAGCAGCCACGCGGCCCTCGCCGATGAGCATATCGACTTCGCCGCCGCCGGGGCCGGCATAAACGATGAAGTCCTTCTGACCCTGACGCAGGATCTCACTAACCGTGGCGTACGGCTTACGGTTGGTGGTGAAACCGCCGATCGCAAGCGTATCGCCATTCTCGACGTACTTTGCAACGGCATCGTGCAGTGACATGACCTTATTCAAGATAAAACCCTCCCTGATTTTGATAAACATTTTTATCGCCGAAGAGCCCTCTCTGCTTGCATGGATTCCGTCAAAAATTCTTCGAAAGATGCTCATACAGGCTTCAGTGTAAATTATAGTGGAACTTCCTCGCAAAATCAATGAAAACCCGTTCAGAAAGCGAAAAAAAACTGAACAAATTTTAGTGGCGCTTTTTGTCGTTTCCGTGGAGACGTTTCACATTCTTTTTGTGCAAAGCATGTAATTTGCAAGATTTCCTGCAAGTTTTCTGTCGTGACAGTGCAAAAAAGCGTCGGAGGGGAGGCCCTCCGGCGCTTTTACCTGTTCCTTTAGTCACTTGCCGTGCTGCATCGCGTCATAGCGCTGCATCAGCACCGCCATCTGCTCGCGCGTCAAAAAGCTGCGGTACTGTTTGTTCCCCGCCTCGTCTCCCGCGATCAGGCCGTTTTTCTCCGCCCAGGCGCGCGCCTCCGCGCTCCAGCCTGCCGGCGTCTGCTGCGCCAGTCTTTTCAGGTAGTTTTCCATCATCGCGTCAAACCGCTGTTGCGTCATCTCTTCCTCCTCATAGCGCGGCATCGGCGGCGGATAGCGCTTCGCGCGGATCATCGCGCTCGTATACGACCCGCCTGCGTCCCACTGGAAGTGCGGTCGGTCGGGAAAGCTCCGCCAGTCGCCGCCCCACGAAAAGCCGACCTTTTTCCCCAGATTCCCCATCTTCACGAAAAACGCAGGGTCGTCGTACTCGTGGCCCGCTTCATTTTTGCAAATGTCGAAGGCCAATCCTGCATGATTGGCGTGGAACGAAGGCACCACCGCTCCCTTGGCGGCGTAGCCCTTTTCCGCGAGCATTTTCTGATACTCGCCGTCGCGCACCGTCTCGGTCACCAGCGCGTGCAGTCCCTCGCGCTCGGCAAGGGCGATCAGCGTCCGGCAGTTTGCCGCCACGTCCGCGCGCAGATCATCAATGTCCCGGCTGTGCCGCATTTTACGTCTCCTCCTGCGTTTTGCCGTTCTGTGTGCCGAAATAAAACGCGATCACCATAAGATACACCGTGTTGAACTCCTGCGTCACCTTTGTCTGCACCGTCAGGACGCAGAAGGTGACCGTCAGGCAGATCGTCACGATGCTCTTCACACTCAGAAGATTCGCCAGTCTCTTTTTCACAAGCTCCATACCCTCACCCCTCGCAGTCGATGCCGCGGCACGCCGTTTCGTATGTCACGCCGCCGCGCGTATTCTCTGCTTTCGCCTTTGCATAATAGCAGGCCGCGCTCGTCCCGTAGGCGCCCCATGCCGCCGTCACCATCGTCGCGATCCACGGCAGCGTACCCATAAAACCCGACGCAACCGCGAGCCTCGCCAGCGCAAAGCCCTGATACGTTGTATACAGCACGATCGCACTCTCGAGCAGCAGCAACACCTTGGAAAAGCTCATTTTCTTTTTCTTCATTCTTATACGCTCCCCCCGGTCATCAGCAGGGAGATTGCCGCCCCGATGAGCACATACAGCACGCGGTCGATCATCGCGTCCCATCGCTTCCCGCTCTTTTGCGTGATGGTCTTCACATCCGCCTTGATCTCCTTCACGTCGCGCTCCACACCCATCTCACGCGAGGCAAGCACCTCCACTGCCGTTACCAGCTTATTCAGGTCCTTCTGCTGCTGTTCCAGCCGCTCGATGCGGTGCGTGTTGGATCTTGCGCGCTGCTCGGTCTCGGTCAGCTTGACCGAAAGCTCCTGTTCCGTCATGCATCCGCCACCGCCTTTTCAAAGCTTTCCCACGTGTGGTGCTTTTCGTCCTCCACGATTCTCCATGTAAAGCCCTGCGCCTCGCACTCGCGCCATGTGAGATAGCGGAAATAGAACTCCACCAGCAAATGGCAGGGGATGATATCAAGGATGATGCGCTCCACCTGCGAAAACTCATCCGGCACACCCACCGTGTTCGGGAACCAGACCTTCACCGTCCCCTTCTTTTCCGTCTCCTCCGCGATCGCCCGGATGCCGCAGCCGCCGAGCGTCGAGTTGATCGCGTCCAGCGTAAAGCTGTCGGCGCTGATGCGCGCAAGCGCGGCGATGGCCTCGCGCCGCAGCGCGGTCGAAACGTGCACCGGACAGCGGGAAAAGAGCTTTTCCCGTCTCGTAAGGCTCTCGCCCTCCGCCGTCTGCAAGAGCCCCTCTTTTTCGGCGTATCCTATCGCATCATCCGCACTGTCCAGCGCTTTGCCCGCTGCATACAGCTCGCCGCCGCTGATGCTGCCCCGCTCCGTGCGGTAAATGCGCATCGGCTCTATCAGGCGGCAGAGATAGTCATAATATGTCATGCGTCCTCACCCGCCCCGATCTCTGTGATCGTCACTGTGCCGAGCACCGGCAGCTCTGTTGCACTGATGCCTACATCCCCGTCCGGAGCGAGCAGATGGCAGTTCTTTACGCCCTCCACACCGTAGAGGATGCTCGCAAGCTTCGCCGTATAGACGGGCTCGCCCAACCGCTCGCCGGTAAAGTAGGCCTGAAGCGCCGTCGTCGCCGCATCGGTGATCTCCTGCATCGTCCAGCCCTGCTCTGCCGTCAGCTCCGCGCTCACATTGACCGTTTTCTCCGTCGGCGCCTTGATCTCCACATCCACCGCGATCTCGCGCTTTTTCTGCAAGGCCGCCCTGATCTCACCGAGCAGCTCTTCCT
>ERZ840057.2112-NODE-2112-length-14492-cov-48.228718_pt1 | contig 14492 bp, 18 predicted proteins | sample MGYA00519907_ERZ840057 | MGnify/ENA primary metagenome ERZ840057 (study PRJEB31850, sample SAMEA3708862) | human gut metagenome | biome: human gut; feature: human-associated habitat; material: faeces | place: China | collected 2014 ...
CCAAGATTGCAGGGAAAAACATAAGAAAATACGAGAAGATTTGAGAAGATACCTTAAAAAGAAAGGAAAATTCAAAAGTCGGAAAACCCTGAAATATCAAGTGTTTGAGAAGAAATACAAGACTTAAATGGAGATATAAAAAGATGATAAAAATACTTTTTATTTGCCACGGCAACATCTGCCGCAGTCCGATGGCGGAGTTTGTGATGAAGGATATGGCCGCTAAGGCCGGGGCAGGGGAGCGGTTCGTCATTGACTCTGCGGCGACAAGCACCGAGGAACTCGGCAACCCGGTCTACCCACCCGCGCGGCGGGAGTTGGCGGCGCACGGCGTGGTCTGCGGGCCGCACACGGCGCGGCAGATGACGCGGGCGGACTACGACAAATACGACCTGCTCATCGGGATGGACAGCGCCAACATCCGCAATATGACCCGCATCTGCGGCGGCGACCCGGCGGGCAAAATCCACCGTCTGCTCGACTACACCGCCCGCCCCGGCGACGTGGCCGACCCGTGGTACACGGGTGATTTTTCGACCACCTGGCGGGACGTTGCGGAAGGCTGCCGCGGTCTTTTGAAGGCAATCACCTCGCAAGCCCCTAAAGTCAATACCCAAACGGATAATTTGGCAAAGCGCACAAGGACGGTAGCGGAAAACGGCTAAAGCGGCGCGGGAAACTGTGCAACTTGCACAACGCGAATAGACCGATAAAACAGACGCTTGAAAAACTGGGCATCTGTTCTATCAGTCTCTTTCGCTCACATTGCGGCTAGGTAAAGTTTGTTTTTCTGTTGGTGAGCGTCTTTTGGGTATCGCCGCGCCAGCGCGGTGATACTCTGTTTTTTTGGTTGCTCTCCACCAGAAAAACAAATAAGGTGTCTCCGACGGATTTAGACGCGCCTAATGCCATGCGCAATGCGTCCGCGTTCGCGGAACTTACGATTAAGGAGGACAGCGGTAAACCGCTGTCTTTTTTAAATTTTAAAGAAATTATAAATTCTATGTTTATCGCTCAAGTTTATTTGTTCTAACTGTTCTCTAAACAGGTCGTTACTACATCTACCGTTGAACATTTCGCGCGGGTAGCCGTTTATGAAGTGTTGCGCTTGTGTGGCGTGGTACTGTGTTTTGTGTTTCATGCTCTGACCCTTGGGGAAATGGCGGCGCAGTAATTTATTGTTGTTTTCGTTACTGCCGCGCTCGTATGGGTGTCCGGGATGGCAGTAGAACGCGGGAACGCCCAGCGCGTCAAAGGCGTTTTGATTTGCAAATTCTGAACCGTTGTCTAGGGTGATGGTGAAGAAAATTTTGTTAAAGTCATCTCCGAATGTTTGCTTTAACTGTTGCATTGCTTTTGTAGTGGCATCGGCAGTTTTATCTTCTACTTTAATTACTATTTCTTCTCTAGTCTGGCGTTCTGTCATTACTAGGCAAGATTCGTTTTTACCCTCGGATGTTCCTATAATGCTATCTATTTCCCAATGTCCAAAGCTGTCGCGGGTCAATATAACTTTTGAGCGGCGGTCAATACTGCGATGGTTTAAACTCTTTGAACGCATAGTTGATTGTACTTGTTTTTTGCGCTTTTTGCGGTGTCCTACTGGAAGATTTTTATAGGTTGTATGTGGGATTAGACCCTCAGCAATGTAGCGGTACATGGTTTGCTTGGTGACCTTTACACCGTAGGTGTTGCCGACTTTTTCTATTGCGGCGTAGGGGCTATATCCCATTGATATACACTCGGCTATTGCATTTACATAGTTGTGGTTATTGCCGATTTTCAGACCGTTACTGTGCGCAGTATACTGGTATTCTGCATATCTTTGGGCGGTGCTAGCATCGTAGGTATAATAGAAAATAAAGGTTGCACCGTCTAATTGCTGTACCTTTCCCTTTTTCAATTCTCTACTGATGGAAGATTGAGAACAACCTATTTCTTTTGCAATTTCTCTTTGAGAATGTCCAGCATTATACAGGGCTTGTATTGCTATTCTATCATCTGGTCTAAAATGTCGTCCTTTTGGTCGTGGTTCTACATACATCCTTTTTGTTCTCCTCTCGGTTGGTTCTACTAAAATTTTATTTTTTTTGGTATAAAAGTAAAGGTCGGGGTAGTATTTTTTCAGCGCAGACTTGCTCCGCTGCGTCTGTGCTGAAAAAATCTCCACCCCTACCCTTGACTTTTACACCAAAAAAGCGCCGTGTTAGCACGGCGCAAAGAACGATATGCAACTAAAGGGCAAACAGGATATAACGGTAACCGCAAATACGGGAACTTCTCGCACTCTCTTGCCATACAATGTTTGCAACAAGGCAAAGTAGTGCGGACGGCGCTAAAGCAAATAGAGAGAAAAATAGCAGCTGCCGTAAAGCTCTACTCTTGCCTTTGCGCGATAAAAGTTTCTACTATGGAAAAGTTGCACCCGCGCAGGCGCTGCAATTAACTCGGTCGGGGCCGTCGTTCTCACAAGATACAAGGTCTGCACAGTTTTTACAAATCTATAAGATAAAGCAAACGGGCAAGCGCAAGCAGGGCGGGGGCAATAGCCCCGCGCCCCGCTTTTGCGCTTGCCGCTTTTTACTTTTTTACCGTAGTTTGCATACGGCGTTTAGCTTTTGCAGTAGGATTTGTAGTTACTTCCAGACCGAGAGGTCCGGCAGGAGCTTGGTTATTGATGATTTCGGCATCCGTCAGAATGTCGCCATCCTCAAATTTTTTCTTTAGGTTATCCACGATTGCTAAAGTGTCGTAGGCGTGGTAATCTTCATCATGGACGAACCACAGACCACGGCGCAGAGGTTTAATCATTTCTGCATTTGTGGCATTTTCCATTTCCCAAGCATCATAGCTAGACCAAAGCTGAAAACGCCATACTTTCTTGCACTGAATTACAGTATGGGTAACATCGCGCATAAGTTTATCGACGTGCTGGAAACGTTGGGCAGAACCGTAGATGCTAATATAGCTATGCCGGCACGTTAGCAGTGTGTTGAGGAAATAGGCGTTAAAGTTGTCTTTAAAACTGCGGCTGTTCATCTGCACCGACAGTTCATCCATTGCGACAATCGTTACTGTGAGAGTGTCGTTTGCATCGTCAATACTGCGATTGATTTTTGCCGCGTTGACTACTTGTGCGAGACTATCTAAGTGTTCGTAGGGAATCGACAGGTCTACATTTGACAGCACCTTAATTTTCTGTGTGACAAACTTTTTACGGCGGTCACACCAAACGATTTTATCATCGTAGCGGGTGTACAGCGAAATCACCTTATGCACAAGCGACAGAGTTTTGCCGCTACCAAAGTAACCACAGTAGATGTCTAGCGCACCAACAGGACAGTTATTCCAGCCTTTGTGCAGGATGTACCAATACAAATCTTTTACGGCGTAGTAGAAGTTTTTGATAGGGTGGAACACCACGCAACGCACAATGCGGGAAAGTGCCAGCGCGAAGCAGAACGCGATAATGAGCAAGTACACCATTAGAATTTACCTCGTCCAAACGTATGTACAAAATCCTTAATCATGCCGAACACGAACAGGAACAGGGTCAACGAGACGAGGATAGAGAGTAACCACGGAAACAATTCGCCGAGGTTTTGCGGAGCGGCGGCAGTGATGCCGAAGAAGGTCAGCAGGTCATTGAAAATCGAAGCCATAATTTACCTCACAGAATAAAGTTGTAAACGACATACACGAAGTAGCACAGAAAGACGGCAGCAGCAAGCAGCAGAGTTAGAACCTCGGTGGTGGTATAATCCTCGAACGGCTTTTCAAATGCGCTAGGCTCGGCAGTTTCAGCGGTAGCCTGTTGTGTAAGTATTTCAAGCTGATTGGAAATGCCCGAAATCTGGGCCGTGTAGTCGGGAGCGGGGTCTTGTGCAAGTACTTCATCGTCTGCACCATTGGAGCCGTCAGAGGGCGCGACAGCCGCCGTCAGAGCGTCCACGGATTCTTGCAGCTTATCCAGCTTGTCATAAAGAGTAGGGTCGTAGGTCTGAACGCCTTGCACCTGTGTTACCGGGTGTTCTTCCGCAGCAGGAACATCTTGCGATGATCCTGCTGCATCCTCGGGAGCAGTGTATTCTTCTGCACTGGCCCGAATGGTAAAGAGCAGCGAGAGCAGCACCAGCAGCGCGATAACGGCTAAGCAAAATTTGTTGAAATTATCCTTTAACATGAGCGTACCTCAAAACAGCAGTTGTTTTACAATCCAGATAACCAGCGTTGCGAACAGATACCAAATTGCAAAGTCGAAGATGCTAAACGAAGCACCATAGAAGTTGATTTTTAAGGAGAGCAATTCTCCAATTTTCTGCATAAATTCCATAAACATAGGCGGTCACTCCGTAAGAACTTTAATGATAGCCGAAATAGCGATACACAAACACAGCATCACGATATACACGGTATAGCTTGCGGGCAAGATAGCGAAAATGCCGCCGATGGTGTCGGCGAGAAATTTTAACACGCCTGCCAAACCAGAAAATACTTCTTCCCATGCTTGCTTTACCTCGTCTATGATACCGGGGAGTTTACCGCCGTAGTTGTTGAAAGCGTCCTTTAAATCGTCACCGGATTGTGCGGTTTCGGCGGTGCTGAAATCTCCGTTCAGTACATCGTCACGACCTACACCACCGGGGGCGGCATCTGCAAACACAGGCACGGCAGTACATACCATACAGCAGAGCAGAGCCAGCAGGACTATTACTTTTTTCATGGTATCACCTACCTGTAATAAATTTGATAATGCGAATAACGGTAACGACGACAACGCCAGCGCACAACGCGAGAATACCACTATTCGGCATCCAAGGAAACAACTTGAACAACAGAGACAACAGCCAGAGGATGAAGCCGAAGATACTGGTTAAGAGTTTCCACAGACCTTTCAAAATATCTTCAATGAGGTCTTTCAGAAGGTCGGTAAGCCATTTGAACGGATTCCAAGAATTATCACCGGAGCCAGAACCGGAGCCAGAGCCACCCGGATTGTCACCTCCGGGAGTAGGCGGTGTAGTAGGTGTAGGCGGGTTAGTGGGTGCAGGTGTGGGCGAAGGGATAACAACATCTTTCGTTTGATAGCCTAAGAGGTTGAAGTGACTAAGGGAACACATGGAGCTTGCATAGTTCGACATATTCAAGCGGTAGTATTTATACGCCTTGCGCAAGGTAAGTGTATATTTGTGTTCTTGCATATCCGAAAGATTTTGGTCTTTTTGCGTGTCCAAATCATCCCATGTTTTGCCATCGTCCGAGCCTTGAAGCGTCCATTCTTTAGCGTAACGGTTAGTAAATTTTGAAATCCTCATGATATAACCGTCAATGTAATAATTTTCGGGGTCAGGGATTTCAATTTGCAGATGGGAGGGGCTAACATTTGTTTCCCAAAAATTGGCGGTTGAACGGTCAAAAGCATAGAAGAAGTCGAACACATCACTATACTTTGAAGAACCAGAAGCAATCCATGTGCCGTGCTCATCGGTAAAGGTGTTGCTGTTCATCTTCGGAATAATTAGATTTTGCGTTTCGGGTGTAACAGGTTCGGTATCTAAAGCTCCGCCCGGCTCATACTCTGTAATTTTGTCGTTTTTCAGTTTTAAGGTTACATCTTTAGCAGTGTTGAAGTCGCTACCATCTGCCTTGCAAAACTCGAAAATGTACTCGCCTGTTGCGTTAAACAGGAAGTTGTTTATGGTGCTGTGCCAGTTGGAACTATTCACGCCGGTTAGGGTTTGGCTTGCTTCATCCCACTGCCAAACGCGCCAATATACACCATCCGGCACAGATACGGTATACTGTCCATTGGCTATAGATATCTGTGTAGTAGAAATATACTTTTTGTTGTCTACCCACGGTAATTTTGTTTCGGTGTTTACTTCGGTTTTCTTCAAAGCATAGTAGGCATCATAGCGGCGATTGTTCAGAATGTAGTAATGAAGCGTCCAGTCTGCCGCGTCGGTGTCTGACGGATGGCGACCAACGCCACCGCCGCGAGTTGCACCGCCGCCCGGTGTCCATGTAGGGGCGGGAGCGGGAGAGGGTGACGGCGTAGGCGTCGGAGTGGGCTTTTGCAAATCTTCCAACTTTTTGTTAATGTCAGCAAAGCCAGAAACCAATTTATCACGAATTTCTTCGAGAACTGCAATGATTCCTGTATGGTCACAACATTCTTTGTCGGAAGGAGCAATTTCGGGCGCTTCATAATCAATAGTTGTTGAATAGGATTTCCAGTCAAGAGGGTCAGGATATGTAATCAATATATAGGTATCATCATCATCATCATACTGCCAATCATACACAACTAAATCCCCCTCGCGGCCTAAGTTGGCGGGAACATAACTAACATAGGGATAATCAAGTTTACTAATGCGTTCATTTTTATCGCCGCCGAAACCTAAAGCATCACCTTTATATGTCCCATCAAAAATCCATGCAGTAAAGAAAATGTAGTCGCCTTTATTAAAATAGAGAGGTGTTTGAGAGTAGTAAGAAGGATTACCAATTTTGATTTTATTAGATTCACTTGATAGGCAATAAGCATAGCCTATACTATCTCCACCAGAACAAGCATACGCAGCATCAGTAGTACCAGAAAAAACATGTGGCTGGGCAAACAATGCAAATTTAGGAGATGTACCTTTTCTGACCCACCACATATTGGAATAGTAGAAATTCCCGTTTTTATCTTGTGAGATTTTCCCGTTTTCGTAGCCCTCATAAATAGACATTTGACCATACGGGTAATGCGAAACCCAATAGTACCCACTTTCGGGGGCGACGCAATAAAACAATGTACTAATGCTGGAATGGGCTTTTCCTAAAGTGGTCGCGCCGATGAAATCATCATTGCAACCATAACTAGGTTTAATAAATTTGGAACAGTCATCATAAACACTTCCATCCCATAAAACATCTTTGTATAAAAGTGTTTTTGCATAAGAATCCATTAAAAAGCTATTAACAGAAAGGTGCTTACAAGATTCGACTGGATAAACACAAAGAGATGAAGAACCATCAGTATTTGCATAACTCTTATACGCAAAAGAAAAACCGTGATTCATACGAATCATGCCGTGACCTTTATTCCACGTTGTCAAATCCTTCATATCAGAAGGATACTCAATAATGGTTTTCTCGACCTCTGGCGAGGGAGGAGATAAAACGACAGTAGGTTTATAACCAATACCAGGATGATGGCGACTAACGCCACCACCGCGAGTTGAACCGCCGCCAGCTTTAAACGCATACCCGGTTTTATCGCCTTGTCTAACAAGAGCAGAAATATAAGCGCCGCAGTGTGAACAAACCGAAGTTCCGGTAATATCGTCAATGTAGAAAATAGTTGTCTGCTTGCAACGCCAACAAGTCAGCATAACCTTATTGACAGAAAAAAACTCATCTCCACAACTGGGACATTTAAAATCAAGAGGTAATGTTTTATCAGACGAATATTCAGCACCACACGAATTACAAATCAAATCACCTGACCGCGGAGCTGCTGAAATATCGGCAGACAGTCCATCATGAATACGGCCAACACCACCACCACGGGAAGAACCGCCGCCAGATTCAAACCCTAAATCATCTGCAAAAGCAATCAGCGGGATAGTGCAAACAAATAGCAAGACGCACAAAATAACGGGCAAAACTTTGTGCAACGCCGATGAACATTTTTTCCTCATATTGACTGCTCCTTAAACGGGTGATAGAATAGACAAAAAACTCGGGATGTGACTTAAAATGGGATTATTCAAAATGAACGATAAAAGAGAAACTACAATTCCAGATGATGGAAAAATCAATCTGAAATTCACGACGGATGAAGTGGATTTATTGCGCGAGTGCATGAAACGAACAGAGGACTATTACAGGGGGTTACTTCTACTAAAGCAAGACTGGAACGCAGAGAGTAACGAAAAGGCTATAGCGGTCATAAAAGTCAAATTGAACATGATTGACAAGCTACAGGAAAAGACACTCTATGAAGGACAGTCTGAATACTACAAAAACCTACAATGATTTCCGCCGCCAGTGATGGCGGCATTTTCATTTTCTAGGGATGTAGAGCGCTTGCGCGTAGAGGAAGGACAGCTCACCGCAAGCAATGCGGGAGCAGAAACGGCGAATTGCAATAAGGCGATAGTTTTTAGTCATCGGTGTAATCCTCGCTTTCACCAAAACTTTCCAACTTACCCCAAATATATCCAGCGGCAAGTTGACCAAGGAACGCGCCGATAAAACTTCCAATAAAATGTAAATCCATCATATATAAAAACCTCATTCGGTTATAAACAAAGAACGGGGCAGGGCTTGCGCCCTGCCCCGATGGGCTTACATCAGCCGCGTGCAACGTTCATCAGAGAACGGAAAATGCCGATGCCGACAGGCACCAGACTCGCCGCCAGACAGAACAGCAGGATGGGCTGACCAGTAATCTGGGTGATGATGTTGCCGGACAGGGTAAACACATCACTCATAGCAGTGATAACAGCGTCCACAGCAGTCTTTGCAACCTCAACACCGTCACCAGCGAGAAGAACAGTGTTCATAAAGTTGCTACTCCTTTCTTCAAAAATTATATGTAATCGCAGCTGGGGAGCTTGCGTTACAACTGGTAGTCATGGGGGACAAACTCAATTTTTTGAAAAGAACTGTCCTCATAGCTGGAAACAAGCAGAGAGTAATTAGCGGCCAGACGGCCATAGCAGCGGGCTAAAGCTTGTTTAGCGTTGAAAAGCAGTGTTGCATTCTGTTTATTGCCGATAAACCGCTGAACTTGGATAAGACTGTCGATTGCATTATAATCGACCAAAGACTTTTGAATGATACGCATATTGCACCTCAAAAGGGTAAATCTTCTACAACTTCTTTAAAGGGGCGAACCTCGCAGATATTGTAGTATTCATGCTTTAGGCGAAAGATGCACCCTGCACAGCGCGTGTAGACCTGCGGTATATGTAGGTAATGTACGGTATCCAGCAGTTCAAAGCGGAACGGTGTAGGAATGTTCTTCTTTTTGTAGCTGTCGTACACACAATACTGTTTGCCCATCTTGCAATCTAGTGTTGCGTTCGGGCAGTCGTTGCAGTAATAGCAAGGGCAAGGGCGGGCATGGGTAACGCCGTCTATAACCTCTACAGGCTGATGGCAAGCGTCAATCCACATCGACATAATCCGCACGACCTTTCACAGTTTCCTGCCAAATGTCTTTCCAGAGGTTGTAGTTTTTGCGGAACGTAGACCAACAGCCGTTATCATAGGCCCAGCGCGCCAACTCCTTGACGGAGTGGCACTTCGGCATATCGAACATAGTTGCAACTTGTTCTTCTTCGCTCACACCCTCATTTTGTGCGGGCGGGTCGAAATCGTGCAAGCCTACTATGTCGGGGTCGTACTTGTATTTATCTTCTTCATTCTCATGCCAGAGATACACATAGGATTTATAGAGATTGAAGCATCTGCGAATTGCCGTGTTGCTCACACTACAAAAGGCTTTGTTTCGCAGTTCCTTCGCAACGCCGCTTGCATAGCGTTGATTTTTGAAGCGAACCACAAAATGAACGTGGGGCTTTTTGAGGTCTCCCACATTCCACGGCGGGCAATCGCCGCCGTGGTCTTTTGCGTACTCTTTCAAGTCCTCGGCATCGTAGGTATCTTTATCGTGCAAAGCCCATGCGCACGACCAGTGTTCTTTTACATAGTCGATTGCATATTGCTGGCTTTCGGGGTATAGCGTGAAAATGAATTGATAAGCTTTTGGGGAGTCTGCCACTTTAACCACCTCTGTTTTCGTTTTGGCTTGGCTTTTGGCTCTCCACGGACGTAGCGCCGTGGAGAGCCAAACCGGGGTTCACAGTTTGGCGGTTATGGTGGGGGCCGTGGTGGTGGCGGGTGTGTTTCCATTGGGCCGTACCTCGTTACTCCACGACCTCAAAATCTTTGAGGTGAGTAACCTTGTACAGCTCCTTGGTATCGAAGTCAATCTTGCGATTGAGAACATCTTCGGGATGGCCGCCGCACTCTGCGACAAGCTGGCCGTACATGTCGGGCGTGCAACGAACGGAAACAACTTCCATGCCGCCGATGTTCTCGCGGTTCTTCTTGATGGAGTGCAGGAGGTAGAAATCGTATTCTTTTTCCGTGCCCGCATCTTTGCCAGTGGTCGGGGTGAACGTGCCGAACTTGTGCTGAATGCCGATAACTGTGTACTTCATTTTGTAGACCTCACTTTTTTACTTTAGAGACTGCTTTTCTTATGTCTCTGTGTATTCAAATCACCTCGGTTAGGTGATGCGTTTAGTCTACAACGGAACTCAATCACCTCGCAAGCCATGTAAAAACATTGCATTTATGTGCGATATGTGCTATGATATTAAAGGATTATTTCCATCCAGTCAAGTTCAATCCGAAAGGAAAGAGTGTATACAATGGGAAAATACTTTGGTACTGACGGCTTCCGTGGGGAGGCCGGTGTCACTTTGACTGCCGACCATGCCTACAAGGTTGGCCGCTTCCTCGGTTGGTATTACGGTATGCTGCGCCAGCGCAACGGCGAGGCCACCACGCCGCGCATCGTCATTGGCAAAGATACCCGCCGCAGCTCCTACATGTTTGAGTACAGCCTCGTCGCAGGCCTGACGGCTTCCGGCGCGGACGCCTACCTGCTGCATGTCACCACCACGCCCAGCGTCGCATATATTGCCCGCGTGGACGACTTTGACTGCGGCATCATGATCTCCGCCAGCCACAACCCCTATTATGACAACGGCATCAAGCTCATCGACTGCTACGGCGAGAAGATGGACGAGGAAACGCTGCTGCTCGTCGAGGATTACCTCGACGGCAAGCTGCACGTCTTTGACCAGGATTGGCCCGAGCTGCCGTTTGCCAGCCGTGACCATGTCGGCTGCACCGTCGACTACGTCAGCGGACGCAACCGCTACATGGGATACCTGATCTCTCTGGGGATTTACTCCTTCAAGGGGGTCAAGGTCGGCCTGGACTGCGCCAACGGTTCCAGCTGGAACATTGCCAAGAGCATTTTTGATGCTCTCGGTGCAGACACCTACGTCATCAACAACAAGCCCAACGGCCTGAACATCAACCTGAACGCCGGCTCCACCCACATTGAGGGTCTGCAGAAGTTCGTTGTGGAGAACCACCTCGACATCGGCTTTGCCTACGACGGCGACGCCGACCGCTGCCTCTGTGTGGATGAAAAGGGCAACGTCATCACCGGCGACCACATCCTGTACATTTACGGTTGCTACATGAAGGAGCGCGGCAAGCTGCTGATGAACACCGTCGTCACCACCGTCATGTCCAACTTCGGTTTGTACAAGGCGTTCGACGAGCAGGGCATCGGCTATGCCAAGACTGCCGTCGGTGACAAGTATGTTTATGAGTACATGGCCAAAAACGGCTGCCGCATCGGCGGCGAGCAGAGCGGCCACATCATCTTCTCCAAGTACGCCAGCACCGGCGACGGCATCCTGACGAGCTTGAAGATGATGGAGGTCATGCTGGCCAAGAAGAAGCCGATGAGCGAACTGGCCGCACCGCTGAAGATCTATCCGCAGGTGCTGAAGAACGTCAAGGTCACCGACAAGAAGGCTGCGCAGGATGACGCCGATGTGCAGGCCGCCGTCAAGGCCGTAGGCGAGGCTCTGGGCGACACGGGCCGCATCCTGGTCCGTGAGTCCGGCACCGAGCCGCTGGTCCGCGTCATGGTCGAGGCTCCCGAGCACGAGACCTGCGAAAAGTACGTCCAGCAGGTCGTGGACGTCATCAAGGCCAAGGGCTACGCGATTTAATTTGTTGTAAAATTTTACACCGCGCTGTGGAGAACCCGCAGCGCGGTGTTTTATTTCACCCTCCCCCGGCAAAAAAACGCCCGCACGTCACAAAACATGACGTGCGGGCGTTTATTATGCCTTTACTTTAAGAGCAATCGCTCAGATTACAGCTGCGGGCCGGCAGCGACCAGAGCCTTGCCGTGCTCGTTGCCTTCGTACTTGGCGAAGTTCTTGATGAAGCGGCTTGCCAGGTCCTCAGCCTTCTTGTTCCACTCAGCAGCATCTGCATAGGTGTCACGAGGATCGAGGATAGCGGGATCAACGCCGGGCAGAGAAGTGGGAACTTCGAAATCGAAGTACGGGATCTTCTTGGTCGGGGCTTCGTTGATAGCGCCGCTCAGGATAGCGTCGATGATGCCGCGGGTATCCTTGATGGAGATACGCTTGCCAGTGCCGTTCCAGCCAGTGTTGACCAGGTAAGCCTTAGCGCCGCTCTTTTCCATCTTCTTGACCAGCTCTTCAGCATACTTGGTGGGATGCAGTTCCAGGAATGCCTGGCCGAAGCAAGCAGAGAAGGTCGGGGTGGGCTCGGTGATGCCGCGCTCGGTGCCGGCCAGCTTTGCGGTAAAGCCAGACAGGAAGTAGTACTGGGTCTGAGCCGGGGTCAGGATGGAGACCGGGGGCAGAACGCCGAATGCGTCAGCAGACAGGAAGATAACATTCTTGGCTGCCGGAGCAGAAGAAATCGGGCGAACGATGTTCTGAATGTGGTTGATGGGGTAGGAAACACGAGTGTTCTCGGTCACGCTCTTATCAGCGAAATCGATCTTGCCTTCGGCATCGAGGGAGACGTTCTCCAGCAGAGCGTTGCGCTTGATGGCGTTGTAGATGTCAGGCTCAGAATCTTTGTCCAGGTTGATGACTTTGGCGTAGCAGCCACCCTCAAAGTTGAAGACGCCGTTGTCGTCCCAGCCGTGCTCGTCGTCGCCGATCAGCAGGCGCTTCGGGTCGGTGGACAGAGTGGTCTTGCCGGTGCCGGACAGACCGAAGAAGATGGCAGTGTTCTTGCCCTCCTTATCGGTGTTGGCAGAGCAGTGCATGGAGGCCATGCCCTTCAGCGGCAGGAAGTAGTTCATCATGGAGAACATGCCCTTCTTCATCTCGCCGCCGTACCAGGTGTTGATGATAACCTGCTCATGGCTGGTGATGTTGAAGGCAACGCAGGTCTCGCTGTTCAGGCCCAGTTCCTTGTAGTTCTCAACCTTAGCCTTGGAAGCGTTGTAAACAACGAAGTCAGGCTCAAAGTTTTCCAGTTCCTCGGCGGTGGGCTTGATGAACATGTTGGTAACAAAGTGTGCCTGCCAGGCCACTTCCACGATGAAGCGAATGGCCATGCGGGTATCCTTGTTAGCGCCGCAGAAAGCGTCAACAACGAACAGGCGCTTGTTGCACAGTTCCTTCTTGGCGATATCCTTAACGGTAGCCCAGGTGCTCTCGCTCATGGGATGGTTGTCGTTCTTGTACTCGTCAGAAGTCCACCAAACGGTGTCCTTGGAGTTTTCGTCCATGACGATGTACTTATCCTTGGGGGAACGGCCAGTGTAAACACCAGTCATAACGTTGACAGCACCCAGCTCACTGACCTGACCCTTTTCGTAGCCTACCAGTTCGGGCTTGGTCTCTTCCTCAAACAGCAGCTCGTAGGAAGGATTGTGCACGATCTCAGTCGTGCCGGTGATGCCATACTTGGTAAGATCCAGATTTGCCATGTTACAAATACCTCTTTCCTTAAGAATGGTCATGTGTATTCTGCGCTATCCAGCCATAGAATATCACAGAAAGCAATTGAGATATACGATTGCGTATTCTCCTACCTAACATTATACATAAAAATTCGCCAAAATCAACAAACTTGGACTTAAATTCTCATAAAAGTAACAAATTTGGTAGGGAAAAGAATAGGCGGGGACCGGGAGGGGAAATAAAATGAATAGAAACTGGGAACACTGCGAGGAAAAGCCAGAGAAAAGCGGGATTGATGTGATTAGAAAGTGAGAGAGAATGCTTGAGAGTGTTGCGAGATAGGTATTCCCTTGCATTATAATGTATAGGGGGACATGGGGGATGAATAAGGGATAGAAAGGGGATTGAATTTGATAGAATAGAGAAACCACGTTAAAGCGTCCATATGCAACCTGCCCAAAAATAAATCGAAAAAATTATGAAGAAAATCGAAAAAAGGTGTTGACAATGGTTGAAAGTGTGGTATTATAAATAAGCTGTCGCGCAAGACAGCAGCTCTTCAAAAGCCAAATAAAAGCGATGTACCAGCAAAAACGCAGCGGGGAACCGGACAGCGTGCGGGTGGAAAGCTTTTAAAAAGGCGTTCGGAAAGCTCAAAAAAATATCGAAAAAGTGCTTGACAAAAAGTACGACCTTTGATATAATGATTGAGCTGTCCGAGAGGAGAGCAAGCAGGACCTTGAAAATTGAACAATACTGAAACTTGTGGAACCTTAAACGTGATGGAAAATCACGAAAAACAATTCCAAAGCCGAGAGATCGGCAAACAAGTAATTCATACAGGACGCAAGCGATTGTGTCTGAGTGAAGTTGATTTAACACTTTATGAGTGATAAATACCATTTATAAAGAGTTTGATCCTGGCTCAGGACGAACGCTGGCGGCGCG
>ERZ840057.2115-NODE-2115-length-14475-cov-3.772191_pt1 | contig 14475 bp, 10 predicted proteins | sample MGYA00519907_ERZ840057 | MGnify/ENA primary metagenome ERZ840057 (study PRJEB31850, sample SAMEA3708862) | human gut metagenome | biome: human gut; feature: human-associated habitat; material: faeces | place: China | collected 2014 ...
CAGGTGTTTCTTCGGCGTCTGCACTTTCGGATGTCGCTGCCGACAGCTCCGTCAATTCAGCGGATTCCGGTTCCGGTGTCTGTGCGCAGGCTGTCAATGCGGACAGCATTGCAAGCATTACGATCCATTTTTTCATCTTGAAAACTCCTTGCGGGGGCCATCTCTGACCCGGTTGCTTCTTCTTTCCTTCATCTTAAAACCTTCTACCTTTCTTGTCCACGCTGTCGATTGTCCGAACGACACTGTTGCTCTTCGTCCGGCACGGTATCCAGCACGATATCCTTTTCGTTCAGGTTCAAAAGTGCCTCCAACTCGGCAAGGCGCTTGCTCTTTTCAGCCAGCTCGTCCGCCTGGACAAAGGGCTGCGCCAGCTGTTCCTTGGCGTTTTCCAGCTGCTTTTGCAGCTGCACCAATTTGGATTCAAGGTCGGTCACGCTCTGCGGCAGGTTATGCAGGCAGTTGTCCAGGCGTACCGTGTTGCCGACCGCATCCGCGCCCAGCTGCACCGGGTTGATACCGCTGCCCACAAGATACGCCAGATACATTTTGTCCATCGCAAAATAGGCGATCTGCAAATCAAAGCCCTTGTATCGCCCGATGGAAACCGGCTCGGTGCGGTTCATCGCCATACCCAGCAGCCCCAGCAGGGCTTTGCCCGCGTCCTCGCGCTTGGTGTAAACCGTGTCCATCAATGAGATGGCGAAAACATCCTTGTCGTCCGCATCGCGCTTGGTATTTTGCTGTAGCAGCGCTGTGTCCGCTTTGGCGTTTTCCAACTGCTGGGCGGTCTTACGCATTTCTGCGGGGAATCCTTGTGTAATCGCATCTTCCAGCCGGTAATGCTCGTTGTTGTAGGCGGTTTTCAGGGTTTTGAGCCGCGACACCTGAATATCCAGATCCATTTTCTCTTTGATCATCGGATTGCCCGCTGCCAGCGCCTTGACCTCGGCATAAGACAGCGCTGCATCGTCCAAATCATCCGCACTGCGGGCAGGGCTTTTGCTCGTCATAATTTGCCCGATGAACTTCTGTTTGGTTTCCAAAAGCTGCCACATATAGCTGTCGAAGGAAGCTTCTGTGATGTAACGATACTCATATACTTCGGCATTGGTGTTGCCTTGGCGAATCATACGCCCGTTGCGCTGCTCAATGTCAGAGGGTTTCCACCCGCAGTCCAGATGATGCGTGGCCACCAGCAGCCGCTGCACATTGGTGCCTGCGCCCATCTTACCGGTGCTGCCCATCAGCACGCGCACATCACCGCTGCGCACCTTGGCAAACAGCTCGGCCTTTTTCACCTCGGTGTTGGCGCTGTGGATGAACTGCACCTCGTTTTCGGGGATGCCCATAGAAATCAGCAGATTGCGCAAATCATCGTACACATTAAATCCGTCCGGTTTCGGGGTGGACAAGTCGCAAAACACCAGCTGGGTCAATTTCTTGTCTTTCGTTTCACTCCAGATGCGGTACACATTCTCGGCGCAGGCGTGAACTTTATCGTTGGGGTTTTCGGGCAGATTGGGGTCGATCAGCCGCTGATCCAGCGCCAGCTTTCTGCCGTCGTTGGTCACCTTGAGCATATTGTCCTCGGTGGGGTCTACATTTCCGGCGCGAATTTCTTCGGCGCGGTCGGCAAGGTCAGCCACCATCTGCTTTTGCTGGGGGCTTGGCGGCAGCGCCACATTGATGGGTTTGCCGCCCACCAGTTTAGGCACCGGCAGGTTGAGCATATCCGCCGTCTGCACATCCGCCACCTGCTTGAACATACTCATCAATTCCGGCAGATTATAGAATTTGGAAAATCTTGTTTTTGTGCGGTAGCCGGTGCCTTCCGGCGCAAGCTCCACGGCTGTCACGGTTTCTCCAAATGTGGATGCCCACGCATCAAAGGAGGAAAGCCCGTGCTGCTCCAAGGTTTCCCGCTGCAAATACCGCTGCATGGTGAACAGCTCCGCCATAGAGTTGCTGATGGGCGTACCCGTGGCAAACACCACGCCGCGGCTGCCGGTGATTTCGTCAAGGTAGCGGCATTTCATATACAGGTCGCTGGCGCGCTGGCTCTCGGTTTGGGATATGCCAGCCACGTTGCGCATTTTGGAAAGCACCGCAAGATTCTTGAAAGCGTGGGCTTCGTCCACCATCAGGCTGTCCACGCCAAGCTGTTCAAAGGTCACCACATCGTCCTTGCGGGACTGGTCGTTGAGCTTATCCAGCTTTTTCTCCAGCTGCTTGCGCATACGCTCCATCTGCTTGACGGTGAAATTCTCGGCGCGTTCTTCTTTCAGCTGTGCCACTTGGCTGATCACATCGTGGATCTGGCTTTGCAGGTATTCGACCTGCCGTTCCTGTGACAGCGGGATGCGCTCAAACTGGCTGTGCCCGATCACGATGATGTCATAATTGCCGGTTGCGATTTTGGCGCAGAACCGTTTGCGGTTGGCTTTTTCAAAATCTGTCCTGCGGGCTACAAGAATATTTGCGTTGGGGTACAGCTGCAAAGCCTCTCCGGCAAGCTGCTCGGTCAGGTGGTTGGGTACACAGATCAGGGTCTTGGAGCAAAGCCCAAGACGTTTCTTTTCCATCGCCGCAGCGACCATTTCGTAGGTTTTTCCGGCGCCCACCACGTGCGCCAGCAGCGTATTGCCGCCATACAGAATGTGCGCAATGGCGTTTTTCTGGTGGGGGCGCAGCGTGATTTCAGGTGACATACCGTGAAACAGGATATGGCTGCCATCGTATTCGCGGGGGCGCAGGGAGTTGAACCGTTCGTTGTATTCCTTTACCAGCATCTGGCGGCGGGTCGGGTCTTTCCAGATCCAGTCCTTGAAAGCGTCCTCGATCTGCTGCTGTTTCATCTGGGCTTCCTGCGTGGCAGCGGCGTTCAGAACGCGGATTTTGTTGCCTTGCATATCCTCCTTGGTGTCAAAAACGCGCACATCCCGCAGGTTCAGGCTTTCTTCTAAGATGTGGTAGAAGTTGGCGCGCTGTGTGCCGTAGGTCACGGTGGCTTTAATGTTGCCGCCCGTAAAGCTCTTGTTGGTCACATTCCAGACGCCGGTCAGTGGGATGTACAACACCTTCACGCGGTCCCGCACATAGTAAGGCGCGTCCACCAATTCATCGGCAAACTGCTTGATGAGTTCAGGAGCCAGCCAAGTAGCACCCAGACGCACGGCAATTTCGCTGGCTTCCAAGTCCTTCGGCTGCACGGTTTCCAGTGCCTGCACATTCACAGCAAAAGCGGGGTTGTTTTGTGCCGCCAGCTTTGCTACCTGTAATTTGTGGCGCACATCGCCGGAAAGATATTCATCGGCGGTATAGTAGCGCGGTTCACCATCAGAATTCTTTTCCAAGGGGTCGGCAAAGATAACGCCTTGCAGGTCGTTCACCAATGTATCTTTGTCCTTGCCGGTCAGCTGCTGCATATACCCAAAGTCGATGCCCGCGCGCTCACCGACACTCAGCGCCAGCGCCTCGCTGGCGGTTTCCACGCGCTCGGCAGGGCGGGCAGCCCGGATGGTGCGCTTTGAAAACATATCCGACTTGCCGATGAAATTGCCCTCGCTGTCGAGGTTTTCCAAGGAGCACAGCAGAAAATATCCACTGTCATCCCGCATATCCAACGATGCACCACGGCTGTTGATGAGTCCAAACTTACTGTGGTAGTGGTCGTACTGGCGGTTGAGTTTGGCTTGCAGCTCCGTGATGACTTCATCCGGCATATCTTCCAGCTGGGCTTGGATCAAGTCCCGTGTGGTGTCCCGCAGTTCGATCAACTGCCGCATACGCGCCGCGGAGGTAGCACCAAGGGAAACCTCGCGCTTAATGGCGTTCTCGCGGTAATAGAATTTTCCGTTACGGATACAAAAGCTGAAATTGCGCACATCGGGTTCGGCGGGGATGCTGGCATCCACAGCGCCGGATTCCTGCAGCTCGATGTCCTGAAAGTGAAATTCAGCGTGCAGGTGGGACATGGCCTCTTGCAGCACATCGGGAAGGGGCTTATCGGCAAACGCCTCGCAGGTCAGGGTCGGGCCATACGGACCGCTGACGGTTTTCAGTGTGCCGCAGACCATTTCGGGGTGTTCGGCAAAATAGCTGTTGAGGGAAAGCCCGTCCTCCGTCTGGGTGGTGTGCAGCCAGCTCGCGTCCTGCTCCAGAATGCGGTCACGCTTTTGCAGGAAGATGATGTCCGCCATCGCCTTGGTTCCGGCTGACTTAAAGGTGGAATCCGGCAGGCGCACGGCACCGATAAAGTCGCATCGGGCGTTGATGTACCTGCGCACTTCCTCGCTCTTTTTGTCCAGCGTGCCACTGGTGGTGATAAAGGCGATGATGCCGCCCGTGCGCAGCTTGTCGATGGATTTGGCAAAAAAGTAATCGTGAATCTTGAAGTGCAGCCGGTTATACTGCGGGTCAACCACACTGTAATCCCCAAACGGCACATTGCCGATGACCACATCGAAAAAGCTGTCGGGCAGGTCGGCTTTCTCAAAGCCGGTGATTTGGATGTTTGCTTTCTGGTACAGCTGGCGGGCAATTCTGCCGGTCAGACTGTCCAGCTCCACACCAAACAATCTGGTGGTCGGCTCATACAAATAGCTGTGGCTTTGCCCAAAAAACGCGCCCGCACCCATACTGGGTTCCAGAATCGTTCCGGCACCCACGCCCATTTTGCGCAGGGTGGTGTACATTGCGTCAATGACTTCGGGCGGGGTGTAAAAGGCGGTCAGGGTGCTGCTGCGGGCAGCGGCGTATTCCTCCTCTGTCAGCAGGCTTTTCAGCTCGGTATATTCGCTGTGCCAGCTGTCTTTGTTGGGTTCAAAGGCATCGGACAAACCGCCCCAGCCGGAGTATTGGGCTAAGATTTCCTGCTCCTCACCGTTTGCGTGGGGACCGCCGTCCGCCATACGCTTTTCGATGGATTTCAGGGTGCGGATGGCGGTGATGTTGGCTGCAAACTTTTCGCGTGGTGTGCGCGGGGGTACAGGGTCCTGCGGCGGGATATAGTTGTTCGGCTCATAGGCTTCCTTGAGAGCAATGAGTTCCGCCGCCTGCAAGACCTGCTCGCCAAAACCACCAGATGATTCTTCTGCGGGTTCTAAGACTTCACCCTCAACAACCTCTGCCGCCTCACCGGCGTCCGGTAGATTGGGTAATTCTGGTGCCGCCAGCGCATTGTTTTTAGGGTTCGCCGCCAGCAGCCTTGCAAACTCCCCGCGGTTGACGGCGCGCCCGATCAGCGGGAAATCCTCATCGCGCAGATGCACATCAAAGATGCCGATTTCCTCCACCGTAAAGGGGTGGTCGTTTTCCAGATAAACGGTATCTCCGGTAGCCAGCGGGCGCTTTTCCACGGGCTTAGGCTTGTAGCGCTCCTGATATGCTTCATACGCTGCTTCCGCATCGTCAATGAACTGCGAAAATTCAACGTCCTCAATGCCTTCCTTGGCAAGCGCCCTTGTGCTGTCGAAGCGCGCACTGTCCACAAAGGAGCCGTCAACTAGATACACAATCTCATTGCGCAAGAAGTTGGCGTACACCTGAATTTCGTGTTCGCCGTCCCCGGTGGTGGAATAGGCAAGGTCGATGTGCGTAAGGTCCGAATAATCCGGTGCACCCAGCCCTTCGCGTTCACAAAAATCCGCGATGGTTTTCTCCGCATAGTCTATCTCGGCTTGACGGGCGTCGCGTTTGGCTTTCTGTTCCGCTTCCCATTTTTCATATCCCTGCTTGTTGTTTTCATCCAGATATTTGTCGTTGTGGACCAGCAGATGCAAACGGCGGGCAACCTCGTTCCACGGCAGCAAGCGGAAATGATCCGGAGCGTTATCGGATGCATAGCGCTTGATTCTCAGCCCCTTGGCATCATAATCCAGAAACCCTCTTTCGCCATCTCGGAAATCCCAAGTGCCCCGCCGATACCGTATTCTTTTTTCAGCCAGTCGGCTTGCTCCTTTACTGTAGGCAATACTGTGGCAGAGAAAAATTCCTGTATGCGAAAACGCCCCTCACAAAAACCGCTGCCCATGACAAGAACATCGACAATGTCCTGCTCGTCGATATGGGTGCCATCATCCTTGATGGGCGGCTGCCAGCTTGCGCGGTGCTGTAATTGGCGGATGGTTTCTTGCTGCTGTTCAGGTGCGGGCAGACCGATTGCGGCGGCAGTTTCCTCGGCAAGGTTGCCGCGCCCCACGCTTTCCGGCAGTTCAATCTCATCGGAAACAGAAACAGCGGAGGGCGATAGCTCGCTCTCCGCTGTTGTGGGTTCGGTATTTACAGGCTCGTCACGATGGGCATCGCCAATTCCGCTGCCTGCGCTTGCAGACTGTTCATGTGCGCCGTCCAGCCCAATGGGTCGTTGTTCTTGTCCGGTGCCGGGTTGCTGACCAGCAGCTTCGTGATGGTCTGCTCCACCTGCTCCCAATAGCGCTGCTCGGTCTGTTTCAGGTCGCTGTACAGCGTCCCGTCCAGCAGCATCTTGTCGTACAGCAGGGAGTGGTTCTCTTGCAGGAACTTCTCCCGCTGCAGACCGATTCTCCCGACCGGCGGTCTGTGCGTTTCCTTCATTGCCATCTTGGGCACCAGATACCCGTTCAGATTCGTCATATCCATGATCCTGCACCTCCTGTTGGTTCGTCTTGCTTACATTCTCATCATACTGTTTCGGCTGGGTCTTTGCAACACTGTCGATGCTCTTGACGACAGCGCCGATTTCGGCAAACATCTGCCGCCCCGCGCGGTTGACGGCATTGCCCAGCGCCAAAACTGCGGATTCGGTATCAAAGCGGTCAATGTCCGCAAAGGCGTCCTGCGGCACGGCGCTGTCGCCCAAACCGCAGCGCACTGCCGCCATATAGACGGCACTCTGCGTGATGAGGTTGGCAAAAATCGCCGTTTGCTCCTGCGGCTTTGCCCATTCCAGCGTACTGCCGATCACGGCATTCTGTAAATCGGCGTCCAGCTGTTTGCCGTGCTGTGCCACAAACAAGGCTGCCTGCAGACCAAAGATTTCCGGCAGGCTCTCGGCATTGTGCTTTTCCTGCAAGGCTTGCAGGGTCGGATAGCGGTTGGCATCGGTGATTTGCCAGCCCAATGGTTTGGCGGCTTTGCCGGCAGGGTGGGTGTCCTTGATGTCAAACAGATACCGCACATTGCCTGCCATATTACCGGTGCCAAGGGACGCTACGCCGCGCGCACCGCGGTTGACCCAGCGCCCGGCAGCACGGTTCCAAGTGTCGATGTCCGCCAGCATGGTGGCACCGGGGCGCTGACTGTAAATAAGCGCCTGATTCGGGAAAGCGTAATGCGTTGTATACGCGGCTGAACGCAAAAACGCCCGCCAGCTGTCGGCATTGTCTGCTACATCGGCAATCGCCTGATGTGCCTGCCGTAAAATATTTTGGTAATTCGCCAATCGGTTTCATCTCCTTTGCGGTAATAAAAAAGCCCTGCACATGGCTGTGCAGAGCTTATCCATTCGAGTAATTTAATTTTATGCGGGGCGGTTGTTACTGCGTTCGCTGCGTTTGATGCCCATAAACGGGGGAACCGAGGAACGGTTCAGCCCTTTTTCGTGCGCTTGTTTCATGGAAAATTCGTGTGCTGCAACCGCATCGATGAACGCACGCTGTTTTTCAGTGGCGTGGTAGTAATCAACCTTATACCGTTTGCATACGGCAAAAAAGACATCCAGATACTGAATGTTTTCCTTAGTCATTCGCGTGACCTCAAGCTCGGTTTTATCCTTTTGCATAAGCGTTCCTCCTTTATGAAAGATAGGTGCTGAAAATCTCCTGTGCGCTTTCGTCAGTAATCATTTACAACTTAGGTATTATATCGAATTACCATAAAAAAATCAACAAACGAAATGTGAATGATTTCATGATAGAAAAACCAATAAAGAAAATCCAATTCATTTATGGGTGTATTTTCCTTTGCCGAGCTGGTTTTGTTATCGTTCTTCGCGAGCAACGCTGCGTTTCTTGGCTTGTTCCAGCCCCGGCAGCAAGTCATCCACCTGTTTATAGCCAATCGGCTCCACATAATAGGCGTGTGCCTCACCGCCCTCATGCGTTACAATAATATCACTGACAGACAAAGAGCGCATCTTTCTGCCGTTGGGGCGGTTTTCCTGATTGTGCAGGCAGTAAAGGCTGTCCAGTGTCTGCCAGCATTCCATCTGCCCGCGGTACACCAGCTTATAGGATGCAGCATTTATATGATCTTTGGTGTAGTCATACCGTAAAAACGCAATCTCACGGTTGTTGGTCTGGTAGATTTCATACGGCAGCAGCTCGTACTTCTTTCTTCGCAATCCCCACGGAAAAATGGTGCCCTTTTCAAAGAGAAGAGGCTGGCTCAGATTCTCCGGAAACAAAACCGGAATGATGGGTTCGCCACAATACAAAGAAGCGTAAATTCTGGTTTTGAATTTCTCTGCATCGACATACGGAATGCGCTCCCGAACGCATCCGTTGCAGTCAAGATATTCGATATAGCCAATGACCGTATCGTGTTTGTTCATCTCGGTGATTCTCCTTTATAATTAACGGCTCAACCTTTCCCAAAAAGAGATTTTACTTCCAAAGCGCTCATCCGGCGGGCGAACCTTGGCAACCGGCAAATCACCGGACAGCATATCCTCTACCTGCGGAAAGAACAGCAGCCGATTATAGCGCTCCGCCTGTTCTTTTGAAAGCCCCAACATTTTGGACTCACTGAGTCCACAAACCAGAAACCGACCGCGTATCGTGCAACCATCTTCCAGTTGTCTGTTGTATTTCAGCCGGCTTTGGTTTTTACTGCACACAACGCCGATTTTCGATGTGCCGAACGGTTTCAGCAGCAAACTGTCGCCCTCGATCACCTCGGAAATTGCCGCCTGCGGGCTGTCAAAGGCAGCCTGATAGGGGCAGTAGCCCGGTTCTATAATCAAAACTCTTGTCATACCGCCACCTCATCGTTCGTAATCCTGCCGCTTGCGGTAGTAGTTTTCCAGAAGTTTCAGGATGGTACTTTCCATCTGTTCGGAGGTACAGCCCTTCGGGAAATAGCGTTCGACCTTGGATACGGCAATCGTGAGCTGCGGTTCGCGCGGCTTTACGCTGGGGGAACGGGCAGACATGATCCCGTGAATCTTGTCTTTCGTCAGAACACTTTCCTTGCTGGCAGCTTTCAGCTTCTGCGCTTGGGATAAGGACGGAGTGCAGCCTTCTTCCTCCATATAAGAGAGAAATTCTTCCTGTTCCTCCGGCGTCAGGTAGCTCAACTCCACAGCGGGGGTGGTCTTGAGTCTGCCGTCGTCCACAAGCTGCATCAGGTCAGGGGTGAGTTTGTTCAGCCGGATAAAACGCTGAACTTGGTTTCTACTTTCTCCTGCTCCTTGTGCTACAACCTCATCGGCACGGAAATTTGTCCCAACTTGGGACAAATTATTTTTTGACGGTCTACCGGCTTTTCTTTTTACCGCCTCCAACTTCATTTCATACGCCTTGGCCTTTTCGCTCGGCAGAATATGCTCGCGCTGGCAGTTGGAATCCACCATCAATATAATGGCGGTATCATCGTCCATGTCCCGCACAATGCAGGGCATAGTGTCCACTCCGGCGCGCCGGCTGGCGTGGCAGCGGCGGTGTCCAGCTACAATTTCATATCCGCCGTCCCGTCGCGGGCGAACGATGGCAGGTGTCATCACGCCATATTCTTTGACGCTGTCCACCATCTTGTCCATTTCTTCATCGTTGCGCACCTGAAACGGATGCCCCTCAAAGGGGTGCAGCTCAGACAGCGGCAGGATCTGGATTTTCTCCAACTTGGCATCCTGCCGTTCTTCCTCAGTGGAAAACAAGTCATCTATCGAGGGCAGTCGGATGTTTTTCGCGAGATCTCTCACCCTTTTCCACCTCCTTTGCCAATGCTCTGTAAGCAACACTCGCCGGGCATTGCTTACTATAACGAAGTACGCTCTCCGATTTAGTAAGGCTTTCACCGACTCTGGTGCAGCGCGGAACGATTGCCTGATAAATGCGCGTGTGCGGACCATAGCTTGTGTGAATGGCTTTGATCATATCCCGTGTCATATTGGTACGATGGTCTGCTATGGTAATCAGGACACCGTCAATCTCCAGTTTAGGATTGATTTTCCTGCGAATTTTACGGATGGTGCCAATGATACTGGCAAGACCTTCGACATCAAGAATCAGCGGCTGTACGGGAATCAAAACACTGTCTGAGGCGGCAAGAGAGGCAGTGACAAGGTTGCCGAGTTCCGGCATACAGTCAATCAGACAATAGTCGTATTGCCCTTGAAATGGTTCCAGCGCCCATTGCATTACGCATTCACGCATAAAGGTATTTGTCAAACTTCGCTGCAAATCAGAAAGTTGAATGTTGGCGGGAATGACATCTACTTTTTCATCGGTATGGATAACAACATCGGGCGGGTCTACCTCGTTGCAGGCAGCCTCAATCAGCTCTTTCAGGGACGCACCTTCGTTCCCCTGCGAACAGCCAAGGTATCGGCTCAGGCTGGCCTGCGGGTCGGCGTCCACCAGCAATACTTTATAACCCATATCTGCCAATGCTACGCCCAAGTTTACAGCGGTCGTCGTTTTGCCCACACCGCCTTTTTGGTTGGCAATCGCTATTGTTTTCATACGCGCTCTCCTCGCTGTTTTTCAATCTTTGACTTGTACCAGATAAGGCTTTCGTTGTAGTCCTTACCTACGGCAGGCAGCCGCTTTTCTACATTACATCCTCGCTCGGCAAGGCGCTTGGTAACCGTTTCGGCAAAGCGCAGCCCCGGCTCATCACGGTCAAAGCAGAGCACCACATTTTTCACCTGCGGATGCTGCTGCAAAAAGTAGTCGATGGGCAGATAGTTCAGCCCGCCCAGCGCCAGATAATGCACACTGCGCCACTTTCCAATGTCCGTATACTGACGCAATGTCGCGCCGGACATAGCATCAATCGGGGCTTCGTACAGCTCCACGGTATCGCAGTCCGGGTTTTCCGCTTGCATCAGAAATCCGTACTTCTTTTGGCTGCCGGTGACATCACCGCGGTAGGTGCCTTGGCAGCCACGCTGAAAAGCAGAACGCGGAACGCTGCCTTCATCCTTGCCCACAAAAACGCAGTTGCGGTAGTTGCCGCGCGTGGTCTGGTACAGGATGCCGCTGCCAACGCAGTAGCGCAGGACCTTAGGGCTGATACCGCGGTGCATCAGGTAGGCAGCAACGGCTTCGACGTTTCGATCCGGGGTAGGAAGTGTAAATGGACGAGGCTCGTGCGGCTTTACAGGCGCTGCCTTAGCCGGTTGAAAAGAAGCAGCGACCGGTGCCATCTCGTTCAGCAGACGAACCGCTGATACAAAGTCCATGCCCTCCACCTTGGTCAGATAATCAATGGCGTTGTTGCCGCCCACATTACGCGAAAACCAGTGGAAGAATCCATTGGCAGGCGTGATGATCAGGCTATCGTGCGTCCGGGTGCAGTACTCGCGATCCGTTTTGCGCACAAGTTCGCCGGGGTGATAGGTTTCCAAATACTGCATCACGGTAATTCGGCGGGCAGCTTCAATGTTCTTTTGGTATTTTCCCATGGGGGTGACCTCCGTTTCTGTATGAAAAAAGCACCTTGCCTACAAAACAGGTAAGGTGCCAAGGATACGATTATTTGTTTTCAGCAGGCTTTTTGTCACTTCAGCTGGCTGAAAGGGGGTGCGGGGGAAAACACAGACGGCACCCCATTTCCCGAAAAAAGATATACTTCCCCCTTGGTGTACAGAAAAGGATTGACGCTGCGACAAAAACGCAGATTGCAAAGCCCCGCCGAATAGAGTATAATCGTTCTATAAGGTAAGGCAGGTGAGCAGAATGCGATTTTTCCTGATGCAGCGCTATCATCAAGTGGCTGTTATTGAAATAGCTGAAAAGACCGGCGACATTATTGATGTGGCAGAGGTTCTTTCGGCGCAGAGGATTCCCCTTGGCGCAAAGCATAGCGATGGCAGCTTTGATGTTCTGTCCCTGCGCAAATGGTGGGCAGGGCGCGGTATCCCGGCAAGCCGTTCCGGGCTGGAGCACGCCTTGGAAACGCTGCATATCCCTTACGCCGAACTTCTGCTTGTCAAATGCAGCGGGCTGAGCCTTTCAGACCAGTATTGGGTCACGCCCTGCGATGCCCCACAGAATTGGCGAGATGTAAATTTCTACGAGAACGACTTTTCTGACGATGTGGGACGCGCTTTGTTTGGCGAGGGGGTTCTCTCGGCACAGCCGGATTTGTGTTCCCCCTGCAATACCTCAGACGGCTTTTTACAAAAGCGCTGGCGCATTGCGGACGGAAAACGAATCCTCTTAAAAGCAGGATCGGGCATTTACAAGCAGGAGCCTTACAACGAAATTGTTGCCACGGCTCTGTATGATGCGCTTGGTATGCCGCACGTTCCCTACTGGCTTATAGAGCAGGGCGGGCAGGTCATGTCCGCCTGCGCGTGCTTAACCAATGACCACACCGAGCTTGTCACCGCCGCCCAATTTATGCGGCTGCTGCCGCAAGCGCGGGGTGTTTCCAACTGGGAACACTTCAACGCTTGCTGCCGGGCTGTCGGAATTCCTGATGCAAGTGAAGCGGTCTGCAATATGCTGGCTGCCGATTTCATTTTAGCCAACACAGATCGCCATTTGGGAAACTTCGGTTTCCTGCGTGATTCCGAAACGCTGGAATGGAAAGGAACAGCGCCCATCTATGACAGCGGCACAAGCCTTTGGCAGATGACGCTCACCCGCGCGATCTGCGCAGAGGCGATGGTTCCGGCCAAACCGTTTGAAACCTCGCAGCAATCCCAGCTAAAGCTGATTGCGCCTTATGTGGATCTACCGCTGGAGCGCCTTGATGGATTTTCCAATAAAGTAGAAGAAATCTTCCGAACAGCCGCCCAGTTTGATGATGGACGAGCCGCGAAAATTGCCGCCGCTGTTAGTGGCCGAATTCAAATGCTTCGATTTAATAGGGCATAATCTGAAATAGCTCCAAAGCATACGGTTTGTGAAATGACTACAAATTGTAGGCAGTTAAAAATTACAGAAGCTATATGTCGCTGCCTAATGCCGATGACAGTCATGCGCCAACTGGTGACAAATTGTCAGCAGTTGAAATAGGGCTATAAAAACAGCGTCCTCCGTTTTACATTCGGGGGACGCTGCTTTTCTCTATAGCACTCATTTGGCGGTGGGCTTTTTTGTAGATTTACCCTGTCGGCTGAATTCTTTCGCAAGGTCAACCAGCTTTTTAGAAGGTCGATAGCTGTCCAGAATATGAGGACTAAGCAGAAAATTCAGCAGACAAGATTTGGGAATCATATACCCACCACTAATTTCAAAGTATCGGATGTAACCGTTATGGCACCAATTCGTCAAGGTGTTATGGTGATAGCCGGTAAGTCGGCTTGCTTCGGCGACGCTCAGCACATCGCTGTAGGGCTGCATTTTCAGGGTAAGAAAGTCCTGAAACTTCTTTCTGCTTTTAGCAGTATCCAGATTTGCCCACTCCCGTAAGGTCAGCATTTTGGGCTTGCCGCCTTTGTTCCAGCTCGCCGAGTAATACCCGGTCGGTGCCGAGAATTTTTCCGGTTGGGATTGACGCTTTTTAAGATACGTGATAACATCTTTTGTATTGATGATGTACTGGCGGGTTTTCTTGCCGGTATCTATGCAGGGAACAAGCCCGCTTGTCAGCAGGTAACGCGCCGTCTTTTTGCTGATATGGCAGATGACGCGCATCTGCTCCAGCCCGATTTTTTCAGGGTAGTTTGCCTTGATTTTTGCAAAGTCGTAACTGTAATCCACTAGAATCACCGTCCATTATTCGAACTCATCAACAGCAGGCAGGGACGGTTTGATTTTTGAGGCAAAGGGGAATTTGCATAAAATTTAGTCAACGCACTTCTGTAAATGCCCATAACAATAAGGAAAATCGAGCTTTTTTGTTCTCTCCTGTTTTTCTCTCCTACATCTCTCCAACGTGCCAAAAATGCCTGTTTTTCTCTCATTTTTCCCGAAAAATCGGCATTTCGAAATGGGTTCGAATTGCGACGTTCTGACGTTAAAAAGGACTTCTTTTTCAACATTTTTCGTCGTAGGTCGGTCGAATCATCTTCCGACAACTTCCGCTTTTTTCCGACAAATACCGTCAGTTTCGATATATACCAAAAAACTCGAAATCAATTTGGCAGCAATGCCACGTGGGTTCGAATCCCACCGTCTGCGCCAAAGACAGCACCCTGCGGGGTGCTGTCTTTTATTTTTGCAACAAACTATGCAAGGGCTGCAAGGTGGGATTCGAACAGCCCGTGCCCGGCGCTCTGCGTCCCGCCGGGCTGCAACAGTCCTGCGGACTGTTGCAAGGGCGCGGGAGAATCCCACCGTCTGCGCCAAGTATCACTACTCAATTCTACATTGGGTAGTGATT
>ERZ840057.2117-NODE-2117-length-14472-cov-3.445446_pt1 | contig 14472 bp, 9 predicted proteins | sample MGYA00519907_ERZ840057 | MGnify/ENA primary metagenome ERZ840057 (study PRJEB31850, sample SAMEA3708862) | human gut metagenome | biome: human gut; feature: human-associated habitat; material: faeces | place: China | collected 2014 ...
CCGATCCGGATAAGGATGCCCTTACCATTAAATGGTGGCAATATGTGTCAGCCGGTACATATCGGGGCAAAGTAGCGGTAGATGACCCTGCTTCTGCAAATACAACTTTTACTGTTCCGGCTGATGCCAACCCCGGTGATACCATCCACTTGATTTTGGAAGCTACGGATAACGGTACGCCACAAATGAACCGTTATCACCGCCTAATTATTACAGTGATAGAATAAACTAGAATCAACAAACTTTAAATTGAAAAACTGAAATGAAAAAGATTTTATTGACAGTATTTATGGCAGTCTGTGGACTGCAAATGTCTGCCCAGCAGAATTTGTTTGTAGCGCAAGACCTCGAGTCTGCAATTGTGAACAAAGATAACACAGTGACTTTTAACTTTAAGGCTCCTGATGCCCAAAAGGTGCAGATTGCCGGTGACTTTGCCGAAAAGGCGGAGGGACAACACATTGGAGGTATGGTGGGAGCAGGTTTGATAGACATGACAAAGAATTCAGAAGGAATTTGGACCTATACTACCAAGCCGTTGGATTCAGAACTTTATAGCTATGAATTCATGGTAGATGGTGTGCCGACTATAGACCCTAACAATGTTTATGTCTATCGTGACTTTGCTACCACAAGCAATGTGTTTATTGTAGGGAATGGTAAGGCAGATTTATATAAGGTAAATAAAGTTCCTCATGGAACATTGGCCCATCGTTGGTATCACTCTGATGGTATGAAAATGGATCGCCGTATCAATATCTACACGCCGGCAGGTTATGAACAATCCGGTGATAGGAAGTATCCGGTACTCTATTTATTGCATGGTATGGGAGGGGATGAAGATGAGTGGACAACTTTTGGACGTGCTGCACAGATTCTCGATAATTTGATTGCACAAGGCAAGGCTGAACCGATGATTGTTGTGATGCCCAATGGGCATGCTGCCATGGAGGCTGCACCTGGTGAGAGTAGTCTGGGATACTATAAACCTTACCATATGAAGAATGGAACCATGGACGGTGCTTTTGAAGCCTATTTCCCTGAGATTATCACGTTTGTAGAAAGTAATTATCGTGTACAAGCGGACAAAGCTCATCGTGCTATTGCGGGGCTTTCAATGGGTGGTTTTCATTCTGCCAATATTTCTTTGAACTATCCTGATATGTTCGACTATGTAGGTTTATTCTCTGCGGCCCTTAATGTCCAGAGTGCAGGTCAGAAAAATAGTCCGGTTTATCAGGATATGGATAAAAAGTTAGCTGTTCAGTTTGATAAGGCTCCCAAACTTTACTGGTTGGGTATCGGTAAAGACGATTTTCTTTATAGAAACAATGCAGCTTATCGCGCTGATTTGGATAAAAAAGGATATAAATATGAGTTTATGGAAACTCCTGGTGGACATGTATGGACCTGCTGGCGTATTTATCTCTCTGTATTTGCTCCCAAGTTGTTTAAATAAATCTGACTAGGCTATGAAAAAACAACTGTTTTATTTGCTGTTGGCTGCAGGCGTGTTGAGCGCTTGTGGCCCTGCGGCTCCTCAATTGGGTAAAGATTCTGTTGAGGATGTTATTGGTGCCATGACTTTGGAAGAAAAGGCACATTTGGTTATCGGTACCGGAATGGTGGGTACTTCGGGTGACAGTACGGTGATTGGCACTACAAAGAAGTTGGTTCCCGGTGCAGCAGGTACTACTTATCCGATACCCCGTTTGGGAATTCCTGCCATTGTGTTGGCTGATGGACCTGCAGGTTTACGTATAGATCCTATCCGCGAAGGGGATTCTGCTACTTATTATTGTACACATTTTCCTATCGGTACGTTACTTGCTTCTACTTGGAATCAGGATTTGGTAGAGGAAGTTGGAAAATCAATTGGTAATGAAGTGTTGGAATATGGTGCGGATGTTTTACTGGCTCCTGCTTTGAATATCCATCGGAATCCTTTGTGCGGGCGTAATTTTGAATATTATTCCGAAGACCCGTTGGTGTCTGGCAAGATAGCTGCTGCATATGTTAGAGGGATACAGAGCAACGGAGTGGGAACTTCCATCAAACATTTTGCTGTTAACAACCAGGAAACCAATCGGAATGCTAATGATGCTCGTATCACTCCTCGTGCCTTACGGGAAATCTATTTGAAGGGGTTCGAAATTGCAGTGAAGGAATCGGCACCATGGACAGTAATGTCCTCTTACAATCATATTAATGGCACCTATGCTTCTGAGAATACAGACTTGCTGTCCACTTTATTGCGTGATGAGTGGAATTTCGAGGGTATGGTGGTAACTGACTGGTTTGGAGGGAAGGATGCCGTGGCTCAGATGATAGCAGGTAATGATATGCTCCAACCGGGAAGGGCTAACCAGTATGATATGATTATCGAAGGGGTGAAATCCGGAAAATTGGATGAATCCATACTGAATCGTAATGTGAAGCGTGTTCTTGAACTTATTCTCCAAACTCCTCATTTTAAAGAATACAAATATTCCAATAAACCTGATTTGAAGGCGCACGCAGCAGTTACCCGCCAGTCAGCGACTGAAGGAATGGTTTTGTTGAAGAATAATAACGAAACCTTGCCATTTGAAAGGAAGGTCAGAAATATAGCTCTTTTCGGGTGTACTTCCTATGATTTCATAGCAGGAGGTACCGGCTCAGGTAATGTGAATCGTGCCTATACAGTCTCATTATTGGATGGTTTGAAGAATGCTGGATACCAGATAGATGAAGCATTGAAGGCCGATTATGAACAGTATATTGAGGCCGAGAATAAGAAAAATACTCCTGACTCGTCTCAGCCTTTCTCCAGATTTATGCCGGTACCTCGCCCGACAGAACTTATCCCTACTACAAAGGTGTTGTCAGAACAAGTTGCTAAAGCGGATGTTGCATTGGTTACGCTGGGACGTACTTCCGGTGAATTTGTAGACCGTAATGTCAGTGATTTTGAACTGAGTGAGGAAGAATTGCAACTGCTGAAGTCCGTCAGCCAAGCTTTCCATGCTGCTGGGAAGAAAGTGGTGGTGGTATTGAATATCGGAGGTGTAATCGAAACAGCTTCTTGGAAAAAACTACCGGATGCTATTTTGCTGGCTTGGCAGGCAGGACAGGAGGGTGGAAATAGTGTGACGGATGTGTTGAGCGGTAAGGTATCTCCATCGGGTAAGTTGACAATGACTTTCCCGAACAAGTTGATGGACGTTGCTTCTTCGACCAATTTTCCTATGGATGCTAGGGCTAATACAGATGTGAGGAATAAGGAGGACAAAAGCTCTTCAGTGAAGAATGTAGACTATACGGATTATGAAGAAGATATTTTTGTCGGTTATCGCTATTTCGATAGTTTCGGAAAGCAAGTGTCTTATCCTTTCGGCTATGGTCTTTCGTATACAACATTCGAGTATGTCAATCCGTCTGTCAAAGTTGATAATGGTATATATACTGTTTCTATTGATGTGAAGAATGTTGGTAAGTTTGCAGGGAAAGAGGTTGTTCAGCTTTATGTCTCCGCTCCCAATAGGTTTCAGATGAACAAACCGGAAAAAGAACTTAAAGCTTTTACCAAAACTAAGGAATTGAGGCCAGGTGAGACTGTTACTGCCACTTTGAAACTGAACACTACGGATTTGGCTTTTTATGATGAAGCTTCTTCTTCATGGGTAGTGGATGCTGGAAATTATAAGTTTTTGATTGGAACCTCTTCCAAGGATATTAAGGCTGTACTTGATGTTGATGTGGTATCAGTTGTGGAAAAAACAAATGACATATTGAAACCACAAGAGACTGTTAATACGATAAAACGCTGAAGGTGAGTATAATATTATTCTTGGTTGTGATTAGGTTGATTTGTAGTGCTTAGGTAAATTAATTGTAATTGGGTAAAATTGGGAAAGAAGCTGCCTCGGAGTTATGAGGTAGCTTCTTCTTTTATTTGGTAATAAGATAAATTAATACCCTCCGTGTCCTACTTACGATATAAATCCCTATCTTTGTGGCGCTTTTTAGCTGAAAATAAGATTCAAATTAATTTAGATACAACAGAAAATGGCACAAGAAGACGTTTTTAAGAAACTCGTATCACACTGTAAGGAATATGGTTTTGTGTTCCCTTCCAGCGAGATTTATGATGGACTGGGAGCTGTGTATGACTATGGTCAGATGGGTGTGGAACTGAAAAATAACATCAAGCAATACTGGTGGCAGAGTATGGTGCTGCTGCACGAAAATATTGTCGGTATCGACTCAGCAATCTTTATGCACCCCACCATCTGGAAAGCCAGCGGACACGTAGATGCTTTCAATGACCCTTTGATTGACAACCGCGATTCCAAGAAACGTTATCGTGCCGATGTGTTGATAGAGGACCAGCTTGCTAAGTACGATGACAAGATAAACAAAGAAGTGGCCAAAGCTGCCAAGCGTTTTGGTGAGGCTTTCGATGAGGCTCAGTTCCGCAGTACCAACGGTCGTGTGCTGGAACACCAGGCCAAACGTGATGCCTTGCATGAACGTTTTTCCAAGGCTTTGAACGATAATAATCTGGACGAACTCCGTCAGATTATCCTTGACGAAGAAATCGTTTGCCCTATCAGTGGCACAAAGAACTGGACAGAGGTACGCCAGTTCAATCTGATGTTCTCAACTGAAATGGGCTCTACCGCCGATGGTGCCATGAGGATATACCTTCGCCCGGAAACGGCACAAGGTATCTTCGTAAATTACCTTAATGTACAGAAAACCGGTCGCATGAAGATTCCTTTCGGTATCGCCCAGATTGGTAAGGCTTTCCGTAACGAAATTGTAGCCCGCCAGTTCATCTTCCGTATGCGCGAGTTCGAGCAGATGGAAATGCAGTTCTTTGTGAAGCCGGGTACAGAGCTTGACTGGTTCAAGAGTTGGAAAGCTACTCGCCTGAAATGGCACAAGGCGCTGGGCTTCGGTGATGACCATTACCGTTATCACGACCACGACAAACTGGCCCACTACGCTAATGCTGCTACAGACATCGAGTTCTTGATGCCTTTCGGTTTCAAGGAAGTAGAGGGTATTCACAGCCGTACAAATTTCGACTTGTCCCAGCATGAGAAGTTCTCCGGCAAGAACATCAAGTATTTCGATCCGGAAACCAACGAAAGCTATACCCCGTATGTCATCGAGACTAGTATCGGTGTAGACCGCATGTTCCTTAGCATCATGTCGGCTTCCTACTGTGAAGAGACGTTGGATAGCGGTGAATCCCGTGTTGTCTTGAAGTTGCCTGCTGCACTGGCACCGGTGAAACTGGCCGTAATGCCGTTGGTAAAGAAAGATGGTCTGCCCGAAAAAGCACGCGAAATCATTGACAATCTGAAGTTCCACTTCCATTGCCAGTATGATGAGAAAGATTCTATTGGTAAGCGTTACCGCCGCCAGGATGCCATTGGTACTCCGTACTGTGTCACCGTGGATCATCAGACTTTGGAAGATAACTGTGTGACACTGCGTAATCGTGACACCATGCAGCAAGAGCGCGTGGCTATCTCTGAACTGAATAATATTATTGCAGACCGTGTAAGCATCACATCGTTGCTGAAAACCTTGCAATAAGAATAATATTAGTTACAAATTATAAATTACGAGGGTGCGTAGTGAATGCCACTTGTTTCTTGTAATTCGTAATTTGTAATTCGTAATTAATGAATATTTTGTAATTGATGAAAATGAGAAAAGGACTTTTGTTTTTGCCTTTCCTGCTGTTGCTGGTGGGTGCTTTTATCTCTTGTGAAGAAGTGGAAGAGGCTGGAAAGTATGATAATTGGAGAGAACGCGGCGAGGCATTTGCTGACACGATAAAAAGGCTGACTGGTGAGAACTATGTTGCCACAGCAGAGCAGGCTGACGCTATGGAGCTCGGTAAACTGTATGCCATACAGACGACTGCAAGCACTTCTGAAGGTGCTCAGTATGTCTATTGCAAGAAGCTTGTGAAGAATGAGACGGGTGAACGCCCGTTGTATACGGGTTATCATTCAAAGGTGAATGCTTATTATTATGGGACTTATGTGAATGGCGAAGAATTCGACGGTTGCTTTGACGGTTATAGTGCTATTGACCTATTCCTCCGGTAAAAGAACCTACGGTTTTTGATTCATTCGTGGATTTTGAAGTTTCGGGTGTCGTTGCCGGTTGGGCAGCTGCCTTGCAGCTTATGCGGATGGGTGAGCGGTGGATGTTGTATATCCCTTATCAAAGCGGATATGGTATAAATGATTATACTGCTCCTTATTCTACAAATACAATCCCCGGAGGCTCTCTGTTGACGTTTGACTTGCAACTGGTTAGCTTTGCCGAATGAGATAAAAGAGGGTGTGTGCCGAAACGCCCCGAATATAAGAATTCCCCCTGCTATAGATGTCTATGGCAGGGGGAATCTAGTTAATGGAGAGATGTCTTCTTTAGCCTGTTGGTAGTGTGGCAGACGTTCGGAGACTGGTTCGTTTTATATTTTCTTCTTAATGGCCTTTACCCAGATTTTGTATCCATCCTCATTCAAATGCAGTCCGTCGCCGGTCAACTCACTGCGTAGTACATTTGTTCCCTTCTCTGTAAATAGTGGAAAAAGATTGATATAGGCAATGCCTTCCTCTTTGGCAAACGCCTCCAGACGGGAGTTGATTTCAGGAACCATATCTGTCTTTCCAGTCAGTTTTTTGTATCGGCCGAAACTTTCATTGAAAGGGAGTAGGCTTTGTAGGTAGAGTTTTGTGTCGGGAGATTCTTTCCGGATGCGTTCCACCGTCATGCGAATCATGTCTACAATACTGTCTGGTGCCAAGTCATGGGAAATGTCATTGACTCCGATAAGCAGGAACAGCTTGGCGGGATGTCCGGGAAGTATCTGATGCAGGCGGTCATAGATACCCATCACTTCATCACCGATGATGCCGCGATTACGTACATTCTTCTTACCAAGACGGGCAGACCAGTCACCGCCACCTTCAGTCAGGCTATTGCCAAGCATGACGATGTCCTTGCTTGTAATGGCAGGCTCATCCATAAACTGTAGGAAACGTTTGTAGTAATGGTCTGTATAAATACGCGGAATGGGGTAGATGGAAGCCGCCACAGCGTTGGCAACCAATGAACGCAGGCGAACTACGCTGTGTCCGTCTTCCGGATGTACGGTGTTGATAAGGAGTATGACGGAAGTGTCATTGTCCGGATCGATAATGATGGAGGTACCCGTGTAGCCGGTATGCCCATAGGTATTAGGACCAAACAAATCTCCATTGTTGGAGGCATAGGCTGTAAAATTATCCCAACCGAGAGTGCGTCCCAGACTGGCGGTAGTGCGTGGCACAGTACGCATGGCTTTTACACCCAGCGGACTCAGGATGCGGCGTCCGTTCCATTCACCTCCGTTTTGCAGGGCTGCGCAGAGTATGGCAATATCATCAGCACAAGAGAATACTCCTGCATTACCGCTGATACCTCCGTTCATGACACGTGCCAGCGGGTCATGAACTTGTCCGCAGAGAACTTGTCCATTAGGTTGCTTTTCAGTGGGGGCAATGTTATTCAATTGAGAATTGCGAATTGAAAATTGAGAATTGGCTACGTTGTTTTCCTTGTGTCCTTGTTTTCTCGTTCCTTTGTCAACTATCGTAATCCAGTTACCATCCTTATCACGTTGGCAAGGCAGATAGTCGGTATGCTCCATGCCGAGTACATCAAATAGGTTTTCACGTGCAAAGTCACGCAGGCTCTGTCCGCTTATAGTCTCGATAATGTGCTGCAAAGTGATGAAGTTGAGGCAACTGTATTGAAAATCAGTCTGCGGCTTGAAGTCGCGTTTACAAGTAGCAATATATTCCATAAGCCCATCAGGATTGGGAGAACCGTACTGCTTTTCTAGCTCGGCTACCGGTGCATAGGGAGGAAGACCGGAAGTGTGTGTCATCAAATCGGCAATGCGGATTACCTTTTTCTCTTTGCCGTCTTCGCTTTCCCAATTCTTGAAATGGGGTATGTAGAGGCTGACGGGGTCCAGCATACGGAGCTTGCCGCGTTCTGCCAGTATCATCGTACATACGGCGGTCGACATGGATTTGCTGCAAGATGCCATATCAAAGATAGTATTGGCAGTCATAGGCTCCACATTGGGATAAATACGCTTGTTGCCGTAAGCTTTCAGATAGGCCATCTTGCCGTTACGTACTACAGCAAGTACGGCACCGGGAATATCCTTGTTGGAGATGGCTGTTTCAATCGCTTCGTCAGCATACATCAACTTGCGTGAGTCCATTCCCACTTGTTCAGGGGCTACGCGTTGCAAGGGTTGCGCGGTGGCAGCTTGCAGACAAAGAGAAAAGAGAAAAAAATATATTGCTTTCATAATAAAGGAATTTAAGAGTGAGTAATAGCTAAATCCGGTATGCATCCACTGCCTTTTTCACCGAACCGTGCATCAACAGCAGCGCCTTGGCTTTGCCATAGTCCAGTCCGAGTTCCTCTACAATCATACGGGTACCACGGTCCACAAGCTTTTTGTTACTGAGCTGCATATTCACCATTTTGTTGCCTTTCACGCGTCCCAACTGTATCATGACGGAAGTGGTAATCATATTCAGTATCATTTTCTGTCCTGTTCCCGATTTCATGCGTGAGCTTCCCGTCACATATTCAGGTCCTACAATCATTTCGATGGCTACATCTGCCTCTGCTGCCATTGGAGAGTCCGGGTTGCTGGTGATACAGCCGGTCAGTATGCCGTGTTCGCGTGCCTCGTGCATGGCACCAATCACGTAGGGGGTGGTACCGGATGCAGCAATACCGATGACCGTATCCTTATCTGTAATATTGCGTTCCGTCAACTCTTCCCAACCGCGGTGAATGTCATCTTCGGCATTCTCTACCGGATTTCTCAATGCAGTGTCACCACCGGCAATCAAGCCGATAACCAGCGTGGGGGGCATACCGAAAGTCGGTGGAATTTCCGAAGCGTCGAGTACGCCCAGACGTCCACTGGTACCCGCACCCATGTAGAAGATGCGTCCGCCTTGTTTCATGCGGGGCACAATCTGGGTTACCAACTTTTCTATTTGAGGGATTGCCCTCTGTACGGCAAGCGCCACTTTCTGGTCTTCGGTATTGATGTCTTCCAGAATTTCACGGACTGATTTCTTTTCCAAGTCATTGTAGAGCGATGGTTGCTCTGAGATTTTTACGAACATAAGGCTATTTACTATTTGACGATTTACTATTTACTATTTACGATTTGTCACTTTCAGTTGTGATATTTGATGAGTCCTTCCATGGGGCTCTTGATGATTGCACCCAGTTGGATACCCATTTCTTTGGCAGCTTCTGCCAGAACTTCCTTGTAATAGAAGGCTACGGAACCGATGAAATGTACTTTTTGATGCTGATAGTCTTCATATTGCATGACATTGCGTTTAAGGAATGCCTTAAAGCTGTTCAGTACCAGAGCGCGTACACAAGGTTCACCCAGATTCTGTGCAAGAAATGGTGACAAGCTTGCCAGGAAACGGTTGGGGAAAGGTTTACGGTAGACACGGTCGATGATATCAGCAGGTGTCAGGTCGAACTGTTTGAGGAATTTCTCTTTCAGCTCGGGTGTCATCTGATTTTTCAAGATATCGCCTACCAACAGTTTGCCCAAGCAGGCTCCGCTGCCTTCGTCTCCCAAGATGAATCCCAGAGGAGATACATTGGTGACAATGCTTTTTCCGTCATAATAACATGAGTTGGAGCCGGTCCCCATGATGCAGGCAATGCCTGAGTCATGTCCGCAGAGGCCACGTGCGGCAGCCAGCATATCGGTATTGACTTCCACTTCATTTTTCACACTGAGGTGTTTGGTTATGGCACGGTGCACCATACTTATCTTGTCGGGAAATCCGCATCCTGCACCATAGAAATATACGGCATCCAATGCATTTGTTTTTAACTGAGGCAACAGTGATGTTGCGATCTCATTGCTGATTTCCTCTTCCGACTGAAAGAAAGGGTTAATTCCTTTCGTGGATATCTGTTGGATGGGTTGTCCGTTTTCTACAACACACCAATCGGTTTTTGTAGAGCCACTGTCTGCTATTAGAATCATATCTTTATAGTTGTTTGGTTATTAGTGATTGATGATTAATGATGGGTGGTTAGTGGCTGATAGCCAATTGCTGATCACACATCACCAATTGTTATATTTTTATATAAATCTTCCGTTTGTAGAGCTGGTAGCCGATGCACCAGTTTATGCCGACGAACAACAGCGCATAGGCCAGTGAACCGCCGGTTTCACCGAATATCGGCATCAGCAATATCTTATATAGGAATGTGTGTATACTGATGCTGCTTTCTCCCCATGGGAAACAGATGCTGCCGAAGAGAATACTAAGCACGCCTCCCAATACATACATGAACAGGGGATTGACGCCGAATGATTCGAAGAACAGGCTCCATTTCTTATAGCCTTTTACATCGATAATCCAGATGAGCAGTGCCAGAAAGCTGGAAGCCAACCCGCATGTTGTGAGAACGAAGGTAGGCGACCAAATCTTTTTGTTGATTGGGCATCCGTAACTCAACAAGAAACCGGAGAATGTAAGGATAGTGCCTACTAAAAACAATTTGATGAGATGTGAGTTGAGCATGCTTTCACGATCTTCATTGGCTTTGCCCCCTTCGAGCATCATGCGTCCCACACAGAAGCCCAGCAGTACATGGGCTATGGCGGGAATGGTACTTAAGAGGCCTTCCGGATCGATGCCGTTGTCCTTGTACATGTGTGCTGGGGTCAGGATAGTGCGGTCTACGATAGAAAGTATGTTCGTATCGTTATAGGCAAATCCATTGCCACATAGCAATAGGATGAAATATCCTGTCAGAAGAGTGGCGATAAGATACGGGATGTTTTTGTGCTTCATGGTCAGGGCAATGATAGCGGTAGCGCCATAGCAGAGAGCCAGACGTTGCATGACACCCAGAATACGGATACGGTCGAACGTCCATACGGATTCCCATAGTTGCGTGCCGAAACTGATGCCTTCGGTGGGAGAGGTCCAATAATAGCAGAACTTCGAGAACCAGCCGATAGCCATACCAATGAGGAAGATAAGTATGGTGCGTTTTAAGATTTTTATGCCGGCGGCATGACTGAATTCAAAATTATATTTCTTCAAAGAAATGTACGTGGAAATCCCCATGATGAACATAAAGAAAGGGAACACAAGGTCGGTGGGGGTAAGGCCGTTCCATTCCGCATGGCGCAAGGGGGCGTAAATATGTGCCCATGTGCCCGGATTGTTGACCATGATCATTCCCGCAATGGTGACTCCCCGGAGGATGTCAAGGGCAAGAATACGTTTGTTTGTTTTTACTGCATTACTCATAATTTCAGGTGTGTTAAGTTAGTCTTGGGTTGTTGTCAAAGGTTGTGTGCATTGCTCTACGAGGTAGGCAATGGACACATATGGGATACCGGAGTTGGTTGTCAGTCCGATTTCACAGGTGCGGCTGTTGGAGTAACCGATGCCGATGCCGGCAGCCTCTATCTGTGGACGGAGCTTACGCAGGGCGTAGGTATTCAGTTCGGGATACGTGAAGCCTCGGTCGCCGGCAAAGCCGCAGCAACCTACCTCTTCCGGCACGATGACCTTTGTGGAGCAGAGCTGTGCCAGGGCTATGATTGTATCGGCCAGTCCCATTTTACGCATGGAGCAGGTTATGTGGACTGCTATGGGTCGGTCAATGGGAGTGAATGACAGCTTGTCGCGCAGGAATGTGTATATGAACTCTGCCGGTTCATAAAGTTTCATTTTTTGAATGGTGCTGCGCATGCGGTGCAGACATGGGCTTTGGTCGCACAGGACAGGGTATTTCCCTTCTTCGCTGGCTTCCCAAAGCGCCGCTTCCAGTTCGGCTGTTTTGCGGTTGGCTATGTCGAGCATGCCTTTGCTCTCCCAGATTGTGCCGCAACAGAGCTTTTCCATGTTTTTAGGGAAGATGACTTCGTAACCGCCTTTTTGGAGCAGGGCGATCATTTTGTTGACCAGCGGCTGTTCCACAGGAGATTTCTTGGGCAGCCCCATCGTTTGGTTGATGCAACTGGGGAAGTAGACTACTTTATTTCCGGCTTTTAATTCTTTAGGTTTGAATTTGTAGGGCTTTGGCATTGCCGGAGTCCATAGGGGGATGCCGAGGGCATTGTGCATGCCTTTGGTGATACTGCTCATCGCTTTTGTTCCCAAAATGGAATGGCCGAGGTCTGCCAGTCCTAATATAGGTCGCAGTGCGCTTTTGATACCTGCAAAATGGTTGGCGGCAAAATTTCCGGCTTTATAGCCTAAACTGCCTTGCGGTAATTCTTCCTGGCGGATGATGTGCGTAAGGTCACCAGTATTGATTCCCATAGGGCAAGACATGGAGCACAGTCCGTCTCCGGCACAAGTCCGGTTTCCGGGGTAGAGATATTGCTTTTCCAACAAGGCCAGACGTTCAGGAGCATCGCCATTCTGCCGGAGACGGGCAATCTCTCTTTGCAGTACGATGCGTTGTCGCGAGGAAAGGGTGAAACCGCAGGAAAGGCAGTTCACTTCACAAAAGCCACATTCAATGCAGCGGTTCACTTTGGCAGCAGGGCTTTTCGCATCTAAGGGTATGAGAGGAAGCGGTTTGAAGTTCTTTATATGGCATTTCGGGTCATCATTGAAGATAACGCCCGGATTCAACAAGCCCTGTGGGTCAAATAGCTTTTTAACGGCTTTCATTACTTCGTAGGCGGAGTCTCCCCATTCGTAACGAACAAAGGGAGCCATGTTGCGTCCTGTACCATGTTCTGCCTTCAGAGAACCATCGTATTTGTCCACCACCAATGTTTTGACATCGTTCATCAGCTCCTCGTAACGCTTTACTTCGGCGTCACTGCCAAAGGACTGGTTGAGGATGAAGTGATAGTTACCTTCCAACGCATGTCCATATATACAGGCGTCTTCGTAACCATGCCGGGCGATGAGTTGCTGTAACTCGGCGGTTGCCTCGGGCAAATCTTCGATGTGGAAAGCCACATCTTCGATGAGACAGGTTGTTCCCGGTTTTCGCGTTCCGCCTACGGAAGGGAAGATACCGGAACGGATAGCCCAGTATTGTGAATATTCCTCGGGCTTGTCTGTGAAGCGTACAGGCGTATAGGTTCGGAAGTGAGAGAGACAATGTTCTATTGCACCGATATTCCGTTTCAGTTCTTCGTCTGTGCGGGCTTTGGTTTCGGTCAGTACGGCAGTCAGTCCGGTTTCGTCTCCCGGTTCTATGCCGGGCAGGGGAGATGAACATATTTCTCCTCTGTATTTCAGGAATATGGGGTCGCTGACCGATGCCAGGGACTTCCAATCCAGTAGTTCTGCTCCTTTTACAATCCACCCGCCGTTGTTGTCCGTCAGCTTCTTCATGGCCACTACGGCACGACAAGCGTCTTTTATAGTCTTGAAGTAGAGCATGGCGCTTGCCTTGCAGGGATAGTCGTACTCTGTTTTCATGGTGACCTGCGAAAGGAATGCCAATGTTCCTTCCGAACCGACCATAAGGTGAGCTATGATATCGAACGGATCGTCAAAGCGGATGAAAGGAAGGAGGTTCAGTCCTGTTACGTTCTTGATGGAATATTTGTAATGAATACGCTCGGATAGTTTCTCATCGGCGCGTACTTCATCGCGAAGCGTACAAATCCGGCGCAAGAAATCGCGGTGTGTCACTTCGAATGCGGCACGGCTGACGGCATCTCCGGTGTCAAGCACCGTTCCGTCTGCCAAAACAATACGGGCGGAAAGAAGCACCTTGTCACTGTTGGCGTGTGTGCCGCAGTTCATGCCGGAAGCGTTGTTCATGACGATACCGCCCACCATGGCGCTTTTGACGGAAGCTGGGTCCGGAGCGAACTTCCTCCCGAAAGGGGCTAACAGCTCATTGACCCGTTGACCGATGATGCCGGGTTGCAGGGTAATTTCCTCATGGCCGGCGGAAAGGCTGTATTGTTCCCAGTGTTTGCCGGCTACGATGAGTATGGAGTCACTGATGGCTTGTCCGGAAAGGCTGGTTCCTGCCGCTCGGAAAGTTACGGGCAGGTGGTGGTGACCGGCTAGTTTCAGTAATCGGGAAATCTCTTCTTCTCCCTCCGAGCGGATTACGATTTGCGGGATGAGGCGGTAAAAACCTGCGTCCGTTCCCCATGCCAGTCGGCGGAGTTCATCGGTGTAGATCCTTTCTTGCGGGATGAACTGTTTCGCTTCCTGCAGGAAAGCCATATAGTTACTCTTTTTCATATCACTTATACAAATAATATTGTTTCGATAGTTTGCGGAAATTTTCGACATCCTTATACCAATAGTCCCGGACATCTTCCCAACGGTTCCGTTTACTGAAACGTTCACGTATCTGCTTCGAACCGCTTACTTTATCGAACATGGAGAAACGACCTTT
>ERZ840057.2119-NODE-2119-length-14458-cov-2.964035_pt1 | contig 14458 bp, 10 predicted proteins | sample MGYA00519907_ERZ840057 | MGnify/ENA primary metagenome ERZ840057 (study PRJEB31850, sample SAMEA3708862) | human gut metagenome | biome: human gut; feature: human-associated habitat; material: faeces | place: China | collected 2014 ...
ACGGCATGGCCACGGGGCTCTCGCCTGCGAAGAAGCGCGCGGCGATCGTCGTGCCGCTTTGCGCTTTCGCTGCGGCTTCGGCTGCAGGGATGGTCGCGTGCGCTCAGGCCGTCGGCGCCTTTATGGCGGTGGCGGGGCTTTTGGTGCTCGCGTGGTACCGCCATGTTGCCCTGTCCCGCTTCGGCGGGGTGACGGGGGATTTGGCCGGATGGTTTCTGCAATGGGCCGAGCTCGCGATGCTTGCCATGCTGGTGGTGGGGGGCATGCTCCTATGATGCTCGTGGTAGGTGGCGCGCATTCGGGGAAGAGGACCTTCGTGCGCGAAAAACTCGGGTTCGCGGCGGACGATTTCGTCGACGCGGCGCAGCTTGCGGAGGGCGGCGTGCCCGCGGCTTTTGCCGGCCGCGTCGCATACCGTGCTGAGGAACTCGTACGCGCGCTCGACGCTGACCGGGCGCTCGAGCGGCTGATCGGCTTCGACGCAGTGATTCTGCCCTTGGTCGGCTCGGGGGTCGTCCCCATGAGTGCGGAAGACGCCCAATGGCGCGAGCGCGCGGGGCGCCTGGGATGCGCGCTCGCTGCGCGCGCCGACGTCGTCGTGCGCATGACGTGCGGGATTCCCCAGGTCATCAAAGGAAACCTTGCCGATGCACCTCGAGCGACGCAGGGCGCGGGTGCGCCTTTGGAAGTCGTCTTCGTGCGCCATGGTGCCACGGCGGGCACGGAAGACCATCGCTACAGCGGGGCGGGCACCGACGAGCCCCTGTCGAGTGCGGGCGAGCGCGCTTTGCGCGACCTCGCGTGCGATCGTGACGTGTTCCGTGTTATCACGAGCGGCATGGCCCGCACCGACCAGACGGCGCGCATCCTCTTCCCGAACGCGGAGCTTATGGCGTGCCCCGGTCTGCGCGAGATGGATTTCGGCGACTTCGAGGGGCGAAGCGCCGCCGAGCTTAAAGAGGATGCGCGCTACCGCGCCTGGGTAGACTCCTGGTGCGAGACGCGCTGCCCGCATGGCGAGGGCAAGAGCGATTTCACCCGCCGCGTCGTCGCGGCGTTTCGGGAGGCATGCAAATCGGAGCGCGCCCAGGGGAGTGGGCGCGCCGTCTTCGTCGTTCACGCGGGTACCGTGAAAGCGCTGCTCTCCGAGCTAGCTGTCCCGAAAATGGGATACTTCGACGTGCATACCGAGCCGGGCGGCGCATGGGCCGCCACCTGGGATGGGCGCTGCCTTCGCGACGTTCGCCCCGCTTCGGGGGGCGATGCCCGGTGATGACGATTCTTGCCGTCGCCGCCGGGTTCGCGGCCGACCTTGCCTTCGGCGACCCGCGTTGGCTTCCCCATCCCGTCGTCGCCATGGGGCGCGCGATCACGTGGGCCGAAGGCCGCCTGCGGGGCGCATTCCCGCAAACGTCCGCGGGCACGCGCGCCGCAGGGCTTGTGCTCGCCGTGGCGCTTCCGCTTACGTGTGGGCTTTTGACCTGGGGAATCCTGCATGTTTGCGGCATGGTTCACTCCGGCTTGCGCTTCGTGGCCGAGGCATGGGCGAGCTATCAGATTCTCGCGGCATGCGAGCTGCGCCGCCAGAGCCTGACCGTTGCTCGCGCGTTCTCGAAGGGCGGCCTTGTCGCGGCGCGCGAAGCCGTCGGGCTCATCGTGGGACGCGACACGTCTGTTCTCGACGAGCACGGCGTCGCGCGCGCCGCCGTGGAAACGGTGGCGGAGAACGCGAGCGACGGTGTCATCGCGCCGCTTTTCTACCTTATGATCGGGGGTGCGCCCTTGGGCATGGCGTACAAGGCGGTGAACACGCTCGACAGCATGGTGGGCTACAAAAACGAGCGCTACATCGACTTCGGCTGCGCCTCGGCGCGCCTCGACGATGCGGTGAATTGGATCCCCTCGCGCTTATCGGCCCTGCTCATGATCGCCGTGTGCCCGATCGTCGGGCTCGACGCGCGCGGGGCGGCGCGCATCTGGCGCCGCGACAGGCGTCGCCATGCGAGCCCGAACGCGGCGCAGACCGAGTCAGCGTGCGCGGGCGCGCTCGGGCTGCGCCTGGCGGGACCCGCGGTGTATTTCGGCAAGCTCGTTGAGAAACCGACGATAGGCGATGCGTCCCGCGAAATCGAGTGGGGCGACATCGTTCGGGCGACAAGGCTCATGCTCGCCGCGTCCGTATGCGCGCTCGTCGTCTTCGGCGCTGTGCGCGCGGCGGTCGTGCTCGCTGTGGGGGCGATGGCATGAGGAAAGACCACGCCGCGCCCCGGGCTGCCGGGGGAATCCTGCGCGCCCGTACGCATGGGGGCAGCGCGCAATCGCTCGGCATCGCTTGCGAAGGGGGCGCCTCCGACCTCATTGACTTCTCGGTGAACGTGAATCCGGCAGGCCCCTCGCCGCGCGCCGTCGCCGCAGCTTGCAAGGCGCTTTCTCGAATCGACGCCTACCCCGATAGGGAAAGCCTCGCCCTCGTTCGCGCCCTGGCGCGTGCCCAGGGCATTCCCGAAGACACTATCGTCTGCGGCGCGGGCGCGTCCGACATCATCTGGCGGCTCGCCGCGGCGGTGCGTCCGAAACGCATCGTCGTGTGCGCGCCGACGTTCTCTGAATATGCTGAGGCGGCATCGTACTACGGCGCATGCGTGCAGGAGTTCCCGCTCTCTGAAGCGGACGACTTCGACGTGCCCGCCTCCTTCGCCCGCGCGATCGAGGGGCCGGGAGACGTGGCGTACCTCTGCAATCCGAACAACCCGACGGGGCGCCTCGTCGACCCCAGCGTGATCGATGCCGCGGCTTGCCGCTGCGAGCAGGTGGGCGCGCTGCTCGTCGTGGACGAGTGCTTCCTCGGATTTGCGCCCGACGCCCGCGAAAGGAGCGTGGCCGCACGCGCCGCGTGTTCGCGCCATGTGGCCGTGCTCTCCGCGTTCACCAAGCTCTACGGAATGGCGGGGTTGCGGTTGGGATATCTGATCAGCGGAAACGCCCAACTCATCGAGGGGATTCGCCGGGCGGGGCAGGCGTGGCCCGTCTCCTCGGTCGCCGAGGCCGCGGGCATCGCCGCCCTGGAAGACGTCGAATACGTCTCGCGCACGCGCGATGTATTGGCGGGCGAGCGAGCGTGGCTTTCCCACGAGCTCTCCTCGCTCGGGCTTTCCGTCGTGCCGTCGGATGCGAACTTCCTTTTAGTCCGCACGCCGGCGAAAGACATCCCCGAGCGCCTGTATAAACAGGGGGTTTTGGTCCGCACGTGCGACTCGTTTTCGGTACTGTCCCGTTTCTGGTGCCGCGTCGCGGTGCGCACGCGCAAGGAGAATGCCCGGCTTGCGATGGCGTTCGGCCGTGCGCTTCGGGCGGAAGGCGCATCGGGCGAAGGCGAACCCGACGAACGGGGCGGCGCTTCTTTCAGCGGCGCTATGGCGGGCGCGGATGGCCGAGGCTCGGCGAAGGAGGTCGATACCCGTGGGTAGGGCGAAGCCCATCATGATCCAGGGCACCATGTCGAACGCGGGGAAGAGCCTGCTTGCGGCTGGGCTGTGCCGCGTGCTTTCGCAGGACGGCCTGCGCGTGGCTCCCTTTAAGAGCCAGAACATGGCACTCAACAGCGGTGTCACGGCCGACGGGCTCGAGATGGGGCGCGCCCAGATCATGCAGGCCGAGGCGTGCGGCATCGCGCCCGACGTGCGCATGAACCCCATCCTGCTCAAGCCCGAAAGCGGCCACCGAAGCCAGCTCATCGTGGCCGGCAAGGCGCAGGGAGCCTTCGCTGCGAGGGACTACTTCGCGCGAAAGAAGGCGCTCATGCCGCAGATTTTGGAGGCGTTCGATTCGCTCGCGGAGGAAAACGACGTCATCGTCATCGAGGGCGCCGGCAGCCCCGCCGAAATCAACCTTGCCGAAAATGACATCGTCAACATGGGGCTCGCGCGCGCCGTGTCCTCCCCCGTGCTGCTTGCGGGCGACATCGACCCGGGCGGGGTATTTGCCCAGCTCTACGGCACGGTCGCGCTCCTTGCGCCCGAGGACCGCGCGCTTTTGCGGGGGCTTGTGGTGAACAAGTTCCGCGGCGATGTGGAAATCCTGCGCCCGGGTTTGGCCCCGCTCGAGAAGATGTGCGGGGTTCCCGTCGTGGGTGTCGTGCCGTATCTTACGCTCGACCTGGACGACGAGGACTCGCTCGCGCCGCGCCTATCTGCCCGCGAGGCGCGCGGCGTCATCGACGTCGCCGTCGTGCGCCTTCCGCATTTGTCGAACTTCACCGACTTCGACCCGCTTTCGCGCGTGCCCGGCGTGGGCGTGCGCTACGTTTCCTCGACGACCGATCTGGGCCGACCCGACCTGGTGGTGCTCCCCGGCTCGAAGACTACGCTCGACGACGCACGCTGGCTTGCGGCTAGCGGCATCGGAGCCTGTGTACGCGCGCTTTCGGGCGCGGGCACGCCGGTGCTCGGCATATGCGGAGGCTACCAGCTTTTGGGAGACGAGCTTTCCGACCCGCACGGCAGGGAAGGCGCTGGCACCGCGCGCGGGCTCGGGCTCATCCCTGCAAGTACGGTGTTCAAGGAGGAAAAGCGCCTCGCCCAGTCGGAGCTGCGCATCACGGGCGCCCAAGGCGCGTTCTCGGCGTGGAACGGCATGACGGCGCGCGGGTACGAGATTCACGACGGCGAAACGACCGTCTCCTGCGCCCCTGCGGGCACAATTGGCGGCAAACCAGAAGGCGCGGCCTGCGGAAACGTGTTCGGAACCTATCTCCACGGCCTGTTCGACGAACCGGGGGTTGCGCTCGCCCTCGCGCGCTCGCTCGCGCGCATGCGCGGCCTGCCCGAGAGCGTCGTGGGTGCTGCGGGCGCGGCGTCCGCGGCCGATCACCGTGCGCGCGAGTTTGACCGCCTGGCCGACGTCGTGCGCGGGGCGCTCGACATGGAGTATGTCTACCGCATTATCGAGGAGGGCGTATGATCCACGTGTATCATGGCGACGGCAAAGGCAAGACCACGGCGGCGATGGGCCTCGCCCTTCGCATGCTCGCTGCAGGCCGCCGCGTCGTCGTCGTGCAGTTCCTGAAAGACGGCGAAAGCGGGGAGGTGCGCCTGCTCGCCGAGCATTTTGGCGTGCCCGTGTTCGCGGGGAAGGCGTCGGACAAGTTTACCTGGTCGATGACGTCGGAAGAACTTGCCGCGACGTGCGAGCTGCACGATGGGAACCTCGCTTCCGCGCTCGCCGAGCTCGAGGGCGCGCAAGAGGGACTGCTCGTGCTCGACGAGGCGCTCGACGCGCTTTCGAAGGGGCTTGTCGACGAGGCACTCGTGGACCGCGCGCTCGATATGTCCGCGCGCGGCGTCGAAGTAGCGCTCACCGGGCGCGCGCCTTCCCGCAAGATCGTGGAGAAGGCCGACTACATAACCGAGATGCGGTGCGAGAAACATCCCTACGAGCAGGGGATATGTGCAAGGGAAGGAGTGGAGTACTAGATGGATTCCAAGGAGATGGCGCCCGGCGACATCGAGCGGCGCAGCTTCGAGATCATCACCGAAGAGCTCGGCGGCCGCACGTTCCCGCCGCTCGAAGAGCCCGTCGTGAAGCGCGTCATCCACACCACTGCCGACTTCTCGTACGCCGATTCGCTCGTGTTCACCCATGACGCCACGCACTGTGCGCTCGACGCACTGCGCGCAGGGGCCACGGTGCTCACCGACACGAACATGGCGCTCGCAGGCATAAGCAAGCCCGCGCTCGCGAAGCTCGGCTGCAAGGCCGTGTGCTACATGGCCGACCCTGATATCGCCGCGGCTGCGCGCGCCGCGGGCACGACTCGCGCCGTTGCGAGCATGGACAAAGCTTGCCGCATCGAGGGTCCGCTCATCGTGGCCGTCGGCAACGCTCCCACAGCACTTCTGCGCCTCGCCGAGCTCATGGACGCGGGGAAGATCGCGCCCGCGCTCGTCGTTGGGGTGCCGGTCGGGTTTGTGAACGTGGTCGAGGCGAAAGAGGAGCTACTCGCGCGACGCGTGCCGGCCATAGTCGCGAGGGGTCGCAAGGGCGGCTCGACCGTGGCGGCGGCCATTATGAACGCGCTGCTCTACCAGATCACGCGCACGGGTGGCGCGAAGTGACGGCCCCTGCATCCGTGCCGGCGCTGCGCATCTTCGCCGGCACCACCGAGGGCCGCCTTCTGTGTGAATGGGCGAGCGGGGCGGGCATCCCCGCCCGTGCCTACGCGGCAACCGAGTACGGAGGCGAGCTTTTGGGTGAGCTTCCGGGCATCGAGGTGCATGCGGGCAGGCTCGACGATGCCGACATGGAGCGCGAGCTTTCCGGCGCGCGTATCGTCGTCGACGCCACGCACCCCTTCGCTACGCTCGCAAGCGACAACATCCGGGTCGCTTCGCTCGCCGTGGGTGTACGATGCCTGCGCCTTGCGCGCCCGGCCGAGGCGCTGCCCAAAGGCGTCGTGTCGGTCGCGTCGATCGCCTGCGCGGCGCGCTTTCTCTCCGAGAACCCGGGTCGCGTTCTTCTCACGACGGGGAGCAAGGAGCTTGCTCCCTACACGCGCGTCGCCGATTTCGCGGAGCGCTTCTTCGTGCGTGTGCTCCCGCTGCCCGGTGCTATAACGAAGTGCATCGACGCGGGGTTTTCGCCGTCGCACGTCATCGGCATGCAGGGGCCCTTCACCCGCGAGCTCAACGAGGCGATGCTTCGGCAGGTGGGCGCCCAGTGGCTTGTGACCAAGGACTCGGGAACCGTAGGCGGCACGGCCGAGAAGCTCGCCGCAGCGCGCGCCGTGGGAGCGCGCTGTATCGTGGTCACCCGTCCCGCCGAGGGAGGCGGGGCCCTTTCGCTTCGGGAAGTGGAAGATGCGCTCTTACGGGAGTTCGCGCGCTAGGCGCTCGCCGCGCCTAGCGCGCCCTCCCGCCCGCGAGGAGGATCGCCCCGAGCAAGCTCGACCCGTACAAGCCCGTCATCCGCCAGTAGCTCGAGGACGACGCCCGGAACTGGCGCAAACAGCCCTTCAATGAGTTGCGGTGAAATAGTGTCTGTTTTTGCTGCTAGATAGCATATTCAGTCCCTAATTCACCGCAACTTGTTGGTGGTGGCTTACTGGTAGCGTAGGCACTCCACCGGGTCGAGCTTTGCCGCGCGTCGAGCGGGGTAGAAGCCAAAGATTACGCCGATGCCGACGGAGACGGCGAAGGCCAGCAGCACCGTGGCGATTGAAAAACTCGGGGTGATTTGCCCGCTGGCACCGAGCTCGCCAAGAATCCCGGATCCGGAGGCAAACATCGCGAGGCCCCAGGCCAGCAGATAGCCTATCAGGACACCCAGCAGGCCACCGGTGACGCACAGCGCCGAGGACTCGGCCAAAAACTGCGCGGTGATATCGCGACGACTGGCGCCCAGAGCGCGACGGATGCCGATCTCGCGGATGCGCTCAGTCACGTTGGTGAGCATCATGTTCATAATGCCGATACCGCCGACAAGCAGCGAGATACTGGCGACAGCACCCATGATGAGCGAGAAGGCGCCCATAAAGGAATTGAGGGAGTCGATAGCGCTTTTCATGGAGGTCGCCGATACACTGTCGTACTCATCATCCTCCGCGATACCCTTCATCGCGCGCACCTTGGACTCGATGGTCTTGCAGAGCTCATCCATGTCCGTGCCCTCGGCGGCAAGTGCCGTCACGCTGGGGAATGAAGGATTCTCGTCGCCAAATAGGCCGGAGATGGTTTCGCGTGGCATATACAAAGTGAGCGAGCCCATGGAGTCGCTGCCGCCATCAATCACGCCTACAATCTGCACCTCGCCGTTGGACACTTTGATGGTTTTTCCCAGCGCATCCTGTTCGTTGCCGTAAAGCTGGTCGGCGCCGCCGCGGCTGATGAGCGCCACGCGCGAGCCTGCCTTTGACTCGACATCGGTGTAGGTGCGCCCCGCAACGAGCTTACTGGCACCCACGGCGTCGAGCATGTCGCTATCGACACCCTGTGCCATGACGGTATAGCTTTTATCGCCGGTCTTGTACTCGGTATACGCGCTTTTGACAATGCCGATCTGTTCTATCTGCGGCACCAGTTTTTTAAGCTTCTGGACGTCAGAATCAGAGAGTTCTTGGGACGAATAGATCTGAACCATGCGAGCTGCGTTGAGGCCCAGGCTGTTGACCAAGCTGTTTTGGATGCCGCCGATGAGCGAAGTCATGGCAATGACCGAGGCGATGCCAATGACGATGCCAAGGATGGTGAGCAGGCTGCGCCCCTTGTTGGCCTCGAGCGAGTGAAGGGCTTCCTGGATAAGATCGCGGGCGCTCATGCCATCACTCCTTTCGGCGGGTTGGCGGAGGCGGAAATCATGGGCAGGCTATCTACGGCGCTGCGTAGGGTCCGCGGTGCATGCGGAATATACGCGCCGTCGTGAATGCGACCGTCGCGGATGGTCACGGCACGGTCGGCCTCGGCGGCGATGCCGGGGTCGTGTGTGATAAGCACGATGGTTTTGCCGCGCTCCTGGAGCTTGTGGAAGGTTTCCATGACGAGCGCTCCCGTGGCGGAGTCCAGGTTGCCCGTCGGCTCGTCGGCCAAAATGATGGGTGGATCGTTGACAAGGGCGCGCGCGATGGCGACGCGCTGCATCTGTCCGCCCGACAGCTCCGATATACGATGGTCCCAATGGTCGACCGGAAGCGTGACGGCTTGCAGCGCGTGTACGGCGCGCATCTCGCGCTGGCTGCGCGGCACATTGGTGTAGGACAGCGGCAGCATGACGTTTTCGATCACCGTCAGGCGCGGCAGCAGATTAAAGCTCTGAAAGACAAAGCCGATGCTCAGCGCTCGCACCTCGGTGAGCTCGTCATCGTCGAGCTCGGCGACGTTGAGCCCTTGCAGGAAGTAATCGCCCGCCGTCGGTTTGTCCAGGCAGCCCAGGATGTTCATGAGCGTCGACTTGCCTGAGCCCGAGGGGCCGGTGATGGCAACGAACTCACCGGGATCTACTGCCAGGCTCACGTTATGCAGGATGTGGGCGCAACCGGCCTCGCTCTCAAAGATGCGGTGCACGTTGCGGATGTCGATGACGGGACGCATTACTTGCCCTCGTCGGCAGGCATGTTGTCGCCGCCGTCTGCCGTCATTCCTGTGCCGGTATCCGTCACGATGGTGTCGCCGTCGCGTAGCTTGGTAACCGGGACGTCTGGATTGATCTCGTTGCCCTGGTCGTCGCGCTTGACCTGCGTCTTACCGACTACAGCCTCGTTGTCGTTTTGCGTCACGACGGTCACCTTCACGCGGCGCGTCTTTTTACCCTCCGAATCGGTGGCAAAATTGACGTAATAGTGCTCGCCATCTTCGGTCATCAGCGCCATGGTCGGCACCATCACCACGTCGTCGAGCTTCTCGGTCACTACCGAGACCTCGGCAGTCATACCCGGCTTAAGGCGACTGTCAGGTGCTTCGATGAGGATGTCGACGTTAAAGGTCACACTGCCGCCGCTCCCGGAGGAGGAGTCGGAGTTTGCCACCGAGGCGATAGCCGTGACGGTACCTTGGCTCACAATATCGGGAAACGCGGGATAGGTCACGTTGGCGCTCTGGCCCACGGCGATCTTGGCGATATCCTTTTCGCCCACCTGAACCGTTACCTTCATCTTGGAGAGGTCGGCGATCTGCATGCACTGCTTGCCGCCGCTCGTATCGCTTTCGCCCATGATCATGCCGCCTGTTACCGTAGCGCCCACCTTGGCGTTGAGCTCCACGATGCTGCCCGAGCTCGGCGCCGTAACCGTGCGCCCGGCGGCCTTGGCGTTCGCCTGATCGAGGTTTGCCTGGGCTGATGGCTGCGCTGCGCGGCCGATACGGCGTTCGTGTCCGCTGATGCGGCGGAGATGCCAGCCGCTGCGGAACCTCCGTCGACGTCCGTCGTTGGGTTGGCCTGCGCGGCAGCTGCGGCTTTCTTCGCGTTGGCGAGGTCTTCTTGAGCGGCTGCAACTGCACGCTGCGCCTCGGCAACGTTGCGATCGAGCTCGTCGTTTTTAATGGTCATAAGCACGTCGCCCTCGTTGACGGATTGGCCTGCCTGCACGTTGATCGAATCGACCGTGCCGTCGACAGAAGGGGAGACCACTGAGGACGAAATGGGTTTGAGCTGGCCTTTTGCCTCGACCGTTGTGCTAAACGTGCCCTCGGTCACCATGTCGGTCGCAGGCCCGCTATCGCCCTGTGGCTGCGCATTGATAACCAGGGTTGCAACAATAGCAATGAGCGCGATGACACCCACGATGCCGGCGGCAATGCCGCGTCGAATCAGCTTTTTGCGTCGACGTTCGGCACGTTTTGCCTTGAGCTTGGCATATGCCTCTTCATCGGAAATCTCGGCCGTATCGTTCGTGCATCCGCTCTCCTTGTCGGCATGTACGTCTGTGATCAGAGGAAGCGTTTCGGTGGCACCTTCGGGCGTGTGCTCGGTATCATCCGGGCCCGGGGTGATGTTGGGGACATTCGGCATAGCGTCTCCTTTATAGAAAGAACCTTGATAAGTATATGCGCCCGCCGGTTGGGGCAGGCGCATAGGACTGTATCTTTCGGAATTGTTAGATTGGTCGCAGCAGTTGCATGTTGTATGAATGCGCGCGTTGCACTACGAGTGGACAACCACGCACAGGCCGACTTTGATGCAATCGTGCAGCGCCTTGGCGTCGGCCAGGCGAAGGTTGATGCATCCGTGGCTGCCGCACCACTTGTAGGAGTTGGGATCGTCGAAACTCTTGTCGTTTTGCCACGTTGCATCGTGGAAACCGACCATGTTGCCCTCAAACGGCATCCAGTAGCTAACCGGGCTCTCGTATTTGGGCTTGCCGGTCTCGGGGTCCTTGGCACCGATGAGTTTGCTGGCGCCATCGTTGCTGTTGATCTGCCATACGCCCTCGGGGGTGGCGTCTTCGCCCGGTTTGCCGGAAATAAAGTTGGCCTCCCACACAATATTGCCGCTCTCGTCGTAGTAGCGCGCGTGCTGCTCGGACAGATCGACATCGACGTATGCCTTCCAGTCAGGCTCTCCCTTTGCGGTAAAGGTGTCGGCCTTCTGGGAGTACTTGATATCGATTTCGCCGGTCTGCTTGTTGTTAATGGCGTCTTCGACCTGCTTGGCGAGCGAGCTGCTGTCGATGGACCAACCAAAGTCGCCGCCTTCGACGGCGCACTGCTTGCCATCGGCGCGCGTCCACCAGCGAGTGGAGCCCACGGTATTATAGCCGTTGGCGAGCTCGGCTGCCCAGCTGCTGATCTGCGACGTATCGAGCGTGGGGTTGGCCGGATCGGCAAAGCTGATCCACTGCAACACGGAGCTGCCATCAACCTTGCCGGCATCCTCGCCGTTAAGCTTGAGGGTCACGTTGACGCCCAAGAAGTTATTGGCGGCATCGCATGCGGCCTGAATCTGATCATCGGTCAGCGTTCCATTGAGCGGCTCATAGGCATCGTTGCCGAGCTTGGAAAGATCTACGGTCTCGGCCAGCGAGGCAAGCTCGAGCTCGGCATACTTAATGACATGCTCGCGGTTGAGTTTTTCGTTGGAGCGCGCCTCCTCGACGGTAAACTTGCCGGCCTGCTCGTCATAGGAGCTATTGGCCTCGAACGTGCCCGAACGGCCCTCGTTAAACTCATCGATGGCGGTGCCCAGATCCTTCTCAAACTGCTTTTGGTCAAAGGTATCGGAGAGCATGGACAGGTCGACGTCTTGATCAAGATCGACTTCGTTGGAGCTAGCGGTTGTTTTGGTCTTGCCGCTTAAGGATTCTACAAGGCGAACCGGCCATACAATGGCTTCGTTGCGGCTGATAATCTCTTTTGCGGCAGCTTCGCCGTCGACAATGGGCTCATCGGACTCGGGCTGATAGGTCCAGCTAAAGTCATCGCCCGTAACGGTGAGCTTATAGTGCTTCCACGCCGAGTTGACCTTGGTGGCGGCAGACGAAGCGTTTGAGAACGAGACGTCGACGCCGGCGATGGTGGTGTTGGGGTAGGCTACCTGCGAAAACGCTACGACGCCTACGATATAGACAATGACGATAAGACCCAGGACGACAAAGAGCGTCGTCTTTTTGCCCGACTTATTGTTCTCGGTGGGTTTGCGCGCGGGGCCGCGATCGCCTCGAGCGTGCGTGGGGGGCTGCTTGGGCGTATTGCCGTTTGCCTGGCGCTGCTGACGTTGCTGGCGCTGCTGGTTCGGGCGTTGCGAAGCGTTTGCCGCACCACGCTGCTGACCGCGGCTCGGCGCGATAGGACGCGGCGACTGAACGCCGCCGGTGTGCCTGCTCGGCTGCTGCGGATCGGGAATCAGTTGAGTTCGATCGTTTTGCGACATCGTATGCATATCCTTCGAATTTCGCCTTGCGGCTCATCGTGTTTTTACTGGGCTTGCATTATAGCGATTACCTAGTTGATTGTGGTACGGAAACGGTGGCATTCAAAAGAGGTGGGACATTTGTCCCACCTTCGAGTCGTTCTTTGTCGCTATCCGCACACACCGCATTTTGCACAGGCCGAAAGCGCGGCCGGAGCCTGCGCGATGCCGCCCTTGGCCGTCTCGCGCAGCGTGGCCGGCAACGCGTGGCCCACCGAGAGCATGACGTGTGCCATCTGGTCAAACGGCACCAGGCTCTTAATGCCGGCGAGGGCGAGTTGTGCGGAGCTAAAGGCGGCTGCCACGCCGATGGCGTTGCGGTTTTGGCAGGGCACCTCCACGAGGCCACCGACGGGGTCACAAACGAGGCCCAGCAGATTACTCAGCGCGATGGAACTGGCGTCGAGCGCCTGCTCGGGTGTGCCGCCGAGCATCTGCACTAGCGCGGCGGCGGCCATGGCGGCCGCACTTCCGACCTCGGCCTGACAGCCGCCCTCGGCGCCGGCAACGCAGGCGCTCGTGGTGAGGTTGAGGCCGATGGCGGCGGCGCAATAAAGGGCATCCATGACCTGCTCGTCGTCCAGCTGCAAATGGTCTGCGAGCGCCAGCACGCAGCCGGGCACAACACCCGCGGATCCTGCCGTCGGAGCTGCGACGATCACGCCCATGGTGGCGGAGCGCTCGAGCACGGCCATGGCGCGGGCCACGGCATTGGTCTGAACGGGGCCCATCAGGCTTGCACTCAAATCGTTGCGGCTGGTGGCATCGACCAGTTTGGCCTCGCCGCCGATAAGCCCACCGAGCGATCGCTGCGGGTTGGCGATGGGGGCCGTGGTCTCCTCGCGCATGACGTCGAGCACGCGGCGCATGGCGGCGACGGCGTGGGCCTCGCCGGTCAGGCGCGCCTCGCGAACGGCCATGACGGCGCCGATGCTGAGCCCCAGTTCCTCGCACGCATCGAGCAGCTGCTCGCCGTCGTCGAAGATTTCCTTGGCCGAGACGCCGGGGGAGAGCGACGAAGCAGAACCGGGGAGCTCGATAAAGGTCGCGTAATCGACATTGTCGAGCTTACGCAGCATCGGGACAACAGTGTCGTCGGGCGCGCCGTCGGTCTCAAAGACGGAGTAGGCCTGGCCGCCCACTTCGGTGCGGTAGGTGCGGCAGAAGGCGATGTTCACGTGTGCGTAGGCGAGCAGGTTGGTGAGCGCGGCGAGCACGCCGGGGACGTCCTTGTGCGCCACGAAGAGCGTTGAGTACATGCCCGAGATGTCAACGCCGACGCCGTTAATGCGGCTGATGCGCATCTTGCCGCCGCCCAGGCTCTCACCGCGGACCTGTGCCGTGGCGCCCGTGTCGTCGACCATGTCAATGTCGACGGTGTTGGGGTGGATGGAGGCGTCGTCGCCCTTGATGTCAAAGTGATATTCGAGGCCCTGCTCGCTTGCGAGGTCGAAGGCCTGCTTGATGTTCTCGTCATCGGTGTCGAGGCCCAGAATGCCCGCGACGAGCGCGCGGTCGGTGCCGTGGCCGCGGTAGGTGTGGGCGAAGGAGTTCCACAGGCCAAAGGTGACTTTGGTGATGCGGCCTTCCAGCAGGCTGGCGGCAACTTGTGCGCAGCGCAGGGCGCCGGCGGTGTGCGATGAGCTGGGGCCGACCATGACGGGCCCCAAGATCTCGAATGCCGAGGTCGTAGCTAGTGTTTGCGGCTTGCCTGCCATATGCGCTCCTGTTCTATCCCGTCGTTCCGAGGGACGGGGCATACTCTGTCCCGCCGTTCCGAGGGCTTTAGTATTTGGTCGCCTGCTCGGACAGTCCTGCTCGCACGGAGGCCACATTAAGTGGCCTCCGGCTCGTGCGGAACTCGCGATCGACCAAATACTAAAGCCCTCGGAACTTAGGATACATGGTTGGAGTCGCTCTGCTGCGAAATTTATAGGCCTATGACCTATTCCATGTCCCAGGTCGGCTCATCTTCACCACCTTTAAATAAAAAAGAAGTACCGGTTGGAGCCGGTACTTCTTTTGGTGCGTTGTTTCTTGGCCGTAGCTTTTGCCGTTAGCTTAA
>ERZ840057.2124-NODE-2124-length-14419-cov-6.964843_pt1 | contig 14419 bp, 10 predicted proteins | sample MGYA00519907_ERZ840057 | MGnify/ENA primary metagenome ERZ840057 (study PRJEB31850, sample SAMEA3708862) | human gut metagenome | biome: human gut; feature: human-associated habitat; material: faeces | place: China | collected 2014 ...
GACCTCACGGTCTGGGCGATTTTTCTGTCAGGGGAGTTTTTTTACAGCCCCTTTTATTTTTTCGATTGTTACCCGGATTTTATTCTGCCGGAAACCAGGAAGCAAGCTTTACTTTGCTGCTGCCATCTGCCTTATAGCAGTAAACTGCAAGTTTCTCAGTCACATCAGCTCCCTTGTACGGAACATTTGCTTCCACGAATACATAATTTCCACAAACCGAGTATTTTTCAATGCCAAGTTTAAAGGATGCCACAAGGTTTTTCTTTCCCGTCCTGTTATCTGTCCGGTAGAGTTTCGTCTGCATGTACCGATCCTTTCCTGTCGTACTATAGGTATACGTTCCATCATTGACAGCTTCCAGTGAAACACTCAGATAATTTTCATCCTTAACCGCAAAGGCCTCTCTCTGATAACTGTTTCCCTCCAGATCATAAAATGTCTTGTTCTCGTTTTCCTTGGTATAGTAAATCTTTCCCTCACTCTGAAACAGGGAATACCGATAAGCATCTCCGCTGTTTACAATCTGTGCAACTTTCTTTTTATCCGTTCCGTCCGTCTTCATGCTCATAACGGTTCCGGTATCTTCCGAATAATTCATGCCATCTTCACTTTTACTTTTCAGTGCCAGATAATAAATCCGTCCATCTACAAGCTGTGGATCACGTCCGATCGCAAGTTTCTTTGCGGATTTCCCGTCTTTAGCGATCCGGTAAATATATTCTTTTGTTGCATCGGTTCCATAGTAACGGTCCCAGGTTGCATAAAGATATTTCTTATCCACAGATAACTGGGAAAAACCATTGCTTCCCTTTTTGTTTTTCCCTATTTTGTAGGAATATACCTCACTCTTTTTGCCTGTTTTGGTGTTGTATTTCATAATTCCCATACGCACACCCATCATTTCAAACGCATAATACAGGTTCTTTCCATCCGAAACCGTACATGACGTACCCTTCATCAACGGTTTTGCCTCCGTCTGCACGTCCGTGTGGATCGGCATCACCTCATTATCATACGATACCTGACCGGTCTGTTCCGTTGTATCTGCAAAAGCTGTAACCGAAGGCATCACCGCACACCCTGTAAAAGTGATCGCTCCTGCCAGTGTCGAGGCAGCCATTGTTTTTTTTAACTGATTCCAAGATTTTTGTCTCATCATCCAAGACCTCCATTCCTATCTGTCTTTCATTTCGTCTGCATTGTACTCCCGCTTTTTCAGGAACGCAAGCTGTATCTGAAAAAGATAAGAATTTCATAAGAATCGTAACATCTTCTTAAAATATTAAGCCCAAAGTCCCATTGCCCGTGCGATCATGGCAAGAAGAAACAGGTGTACCGGATAGAATATATAAAAGAAATATTTCATCTGTTTTCCCCTGGTTCCATTGTAAAAATAAACCGGTATCATATCCAGAAATGCTGCCGCTTCAATGATACTTGCCAGCAGGGTTAAAACCAGAACACCGATACCCATTCCCTTCACTTTCTTCGGATAAAACATGTAAATTGCAAAAATTGTCACAATTCCCGACAAATCGTAATCTGTACGGAAAAGAAGTGCCAGAAATCCCCCGGCTGCAACTGTCACAATGATAAGAATCACACGGATGGCTGCTGCTTTTTCCCCGTAAACATCCGCCACAAACTTCTGCCTTATCTTTTCAACACCCCAGATCACCAAAAGTCCGAACAGCAAAGTAAAAAAGACATTGTTGCTGGAAAAATCCCACATTCTCCTGCTGAATGCCAGGTCAAACGGAACCTCGGAAATCAGGGCAAACAAAAAAAGCCTCCCCGCATATTTTGCCCTGCTGCGTGTATGGTAAAATCCCTCTACCAGAAGAAAACAGTAAATCGGAAATGCAGCTCTTCCAATAATGCGCATGAAAAATGCGGGGGCTTCCAGTCCCGGAATCTGTTCTAAAATAACGGCTGACGTGTGATCAATCAGCATGGAAATTACAGCAATCAGCTTTAACCAATAGCCGGAAATCCCCGGTTGTTTTGTTTCCATAACCATTCTCCTTTTTGTCATTATTTTGCAAGAAGCTGTTGAATTTCTTCTTTATATGGAGGAATCGTCTTTTTTGTCTCCCCCTCTGCACAAAGCCATGGCGTTTCCAAAATCTTTGGAATTTCCATAAAACGTGGATCATGAACCAGACGATGCAACGTCTCAAATCCAATGGTTCCCTGCCCGATATTGGCATGACGGTCTTTGTGTGCCCCAAGTGGATTTAAACTGTCATTGATATGAAAGACCGCAATCTGGTCGAGTCCGATCACCTGATCAAAATGTTTAAAAACACCATCGTAATCATGCACCAGATCATACCCGGCATCGTTTACATGACAGGTATCAAAACAGACTCTCAACCGCTCCTTTTTGTTCACTCCATCATAGATTGCCTTAATTTCTTCAAAGGTTCTTCCAATCTCACTGCCCTTTCCTGCCATCGTTTCCAGAGCAATAAATACCTCATCCTCGTTCTCATCCAGCACCATATTCAGCCCGCGGACAGTCTGTGCAATTCCGGCCTCTGCACCCGCATCCAGCGCGGACCCCGGATGTAACACCAGGATATGACTTCGCATAGCAGCCGTGCGCCGGATCTCCTTTTCCAGAAACTGTACAGCCAGTTCAAATGTCTCCGGCTTTACGGTATTTGCCAGATTGATGATATAAGGCGCATGAACCACAATCTCCCGGATTCCGGCCTGTTTTGCATAGGCCCATCCTGCCTCAATATTCAGATCTTTGATTTCTTTTCTGCGGGTATTCTGTGGTGCACCCGTATAGAGCATCAACACATTTGCTCCGTAGCTTTCTGCCTCCTTTACGGACGCTAAAAACATCTCTTTTCCTGCCATTCTCACATGGGAACCGATTTTAATTTCTTCCATCTTATGATATATCCTCTGCTCTGAGCTTTTTTTTCTGCTGATGTGCGGTAATTGCAATCAGCACTTTTTGTGGTATAAATCTTCCACAGGTTGTCACGGCTTTTAGCGTCAACGTAGGAACAATCACTACTTTGCGCCTTTTCATCTGCTTTAAAGCATATCTAACACAATATTCCGGAGTAATTCCTGCCAGTGCAAACTCTACATTTGCAACGGCATTAAATTCTGTATTCACCGGTCCGGGACATAATGCCCCCACATACACGCGGCTGCCTCTCTGTTTCAGTTCGAGTGCCACGGCACGTGTCAGGCTGGCTATATAAGCTTTGGTCGCATAATAGGCGGCCATATAAGGCCCTGCCGGAAGAAGTCCCGCCGAGGAAGCCACATTTAAGATGTAACCGCCCTCCTGCTTCTCCATACGGCGAAGCATCAGCTTCATAAGAAGATGCATAGCCTTAACATTTACATCAATCATCTGCATTTCCTTATCTGCGTCCGTCTCCAGAAAGCTGCCACAGTCACCGAATCCCGCATCGTTAATCAATATCCCGACTGGCAGCTTCTCGATCTGCTGCATCAGGTGATAACAGGCTTCTTTTTGTGACAAATCCGCCGATATCACGATGCTCTCGGTTCCCTTCTTTTGTAATTCCTGCGCCAGTTCCTGTAACCGGTCCTCTCTGCGTGCAACCAGTACCAGACGATACCCCTCTGCTGCAAGCTGCCGTGCAAACGCCATACCGATTCCGGAGCTTGCCCCTGTGATCACTGCATATGATTTCTTCATTTTGCCTCCTCCTTAATGTATCACGAGTATAGCACAGTGACACATGAAAGTCCAATAAAAATCAGGGCTTACAGAGGTTCTCCCTCCATAAGCCCCGATAGCAGATAATGAGTAATTTATTGATATTTTCTTACTTTACAGTTACCTTAATGGTTACGATTTTCTTTGTTCCATCTTTTAAGGTAACGGTTGCCGTTACTTTTCCGGTTCCCTTCTTCTTTCCTTTAATCTTTCCGTTTTTATTTACGGAAACCACAGACTTCTTGGAAGACTTATAGGTAATCTTTGCAACATTTTCCATATTCAGTTTCTTGCTCCACTGGAATACGGTTGTCTTTTTTACACCAATATTTACTGTGCTCTTTGCAGATGCGATAGTCTTTGCAATCTGCTTTGCAGCTGCCTTAACTTCTGCCTGTGTCTTTAAGACGTATACGCCACGGTCTTTGAAAGTCAGTGATACGGAACCGTCCTTTGTAACCTTATACGATTTCTTATTCACAAGAACCAGTTCTCCGGTCTTTTCGTCTTTCTTCATGACTGCAAGTTTTGCACCTGCTTTGACGTCTGCTGCATTTACCTGTACGGTGTATGCAGTGGTTCCATCTGCTTTCTTGACTTCCTGTGTGATGGTTACGTCTTTCGTTCCGGCAGCTTCTGTTACAGCTTGGATCACATCGGCATTTACGGTTGCTTTCACGCCTGTTTTGCTTGCCTTTCCAGTTGCTGCTACTGCTGCCTCTGCGGTTACTTTTCTGCTTGCATCCTTTGTGACTATTACGGTTGCAGTCGTTCCTTCCGGAAGTTTTTCTGCAGGAATAACAATCTCTGTCGTTGTTGTATCCTTTTTGGTATCTTCAGAAGGCTTGGTTTCGGTTGTTGTGCTTCCGCTGGAAGAACCGCCGTTGATACTTGAATTATTTTTCAGAACAACGGTACCACCATCTGTTGCCGCTGGAATGATCACTTTAATCTTTCCGTTACTTACCGTATATGTTTTTCCAGAATACAGATCCTTCAAAACAGTTCCATTATTTTCACTAACCGGAATTTCTACAGTCTGTGCAACATCTTTGATATTTAAACCAACATATAATTTTGTTCCTTTGTAGCTTCTGGATACAATATCATAACCATTTTCATCAGATGCTAAAATTGTTTTTCTGTCACCCCTTGCGAATACATCTGTATATGCATTACGGATGGAAAGCATCTTCTTATAATGCTGATAGGTCTTATTGTCACTGTTTACCATTGTCCAGTCAAAATCATAACGGTTTGTCTGATATGGATAATTATTTAATCCCGTCAGACCGATCTCTTCCCCATAGTAAATAACCGGCTGTCCTTTTGCAGTAATCTGCAGGCTTGCGGCTACCATGGATGCCGCAGTTGCTGCATCTTCAGCCATTCCACCATCCAAAAGTTTCTTCTTAAATCCATCCTCGTCATGACTTCCAAGGAACTGACCTGTCATATATGTATTGTTTAATCCACTATTTCTGGATGTCAGGAAACTTTCTACGGAAGAAATATTTCCCTTTACAAAATTAGTTGCCTGATCATTAAAATCAAAATCCAGATCCGAATCCATTTCTCCGGTTCCTAAAGTATTGCCATTAGAAGCATAGCCTCCTCCTGCATACTCTCCAATCATCTTAAAATCTGAATCTACTTCCGTCAGAGCATTTTTTAATTCTGCCCAAGTATCGTTTTCCACATGTTTAACTGTATCAACACGGAAATAGTCGATGCCAAAATCTTTCACCCACTGGGTCTGCCACTTGACAAGCTGTGCGCTGACCGCAGGATCTTCTGTTCTAAAATCTGGTAAATTACTTAAGGAATCTTTCTGGTCACTTCCGGATACAATATCGTCTCCGCTTCGGATCATATCACCAAAATCCGTATCATATCCTGCATGGTTAACCACAATATCTACCATAATACGAATACCGCGGTTATGTGCCTGATCGATCAATGTCTGGAATTCTTCTTCTGTTCCAAGCGTTGGGTTCAGCTTTGTAAAATCGCTTGCCCAATATCCATGGTATGCAGCATTGTACGGAACATCTTCTTTTCCCGTGTCAGTTACCGTAACTCCCGGAATATTTTCTACAATAGGAGTAATCCAGATTGTATTAATTCCCAAATCCTCTAAATAGTCTAACTTTTGTGTAATTCCTGCGAAATCACCACCATGATACAGACCTGCATTATCCTTTCCGTAAGTCTGTGCTCCGCTTGCTGTATTGTTTGATTCATTTCCATCAAAGAAGCGGTCCGTTACCATAAAATAAATAACGGATTCATCCCAATCAAAATCTTTCGCATTTTTCTTGGTTCGAGCAGTCACTTCAACCTGTACACTTGTTGAATACTCATTTCCATACTGATCTGTTACAACAATTGGCAATGTTTTCTTACCTAGCGAAGTATCTGTTGTGGCTGATATTGTTACCGCCTGCAAATCCGGTACAATTGCCAATGTACTGCTTCCACCTAAAGAAGAAACATCAATGCTTGCAGATGCAACTTCCATCTTCTTTGTATCATTCTCATCCTGATTTACAGTAAATTTTACGACATTATTCTCATTATAATTAAATGATGCATTCATTACCTCTGCCTGAATAGTGGCATTCAGCTTATAATACTCAATATAAGAATAATCGTTTCCCCCTTTTTGTTCCTGCTTATCGTTATATTTGTCTAAAATATATTCATCCCCGACTTTATAACGATAATATGTACATCCGCTTTCCAGTTTGTTATAGTTATACTCAAAACGCTTATTCCCAGCATTATAAGTCATTTCATATTCCGTACCATTGATATCTACAGATACCTTCATATCTGCAAGCTTATCATCAATTAAGGCGTTATCATCCCGATAATAAAATGCAATCTTATTTTCTTTTGGAAGGACTTCATATCCCTTATTGTATGGAGCACCTAATACAGGTTCTTCGCCCTGTTTCATGTTCGCACATACAACATTCTGATCCTCTGGAAATGCAATAGAATGATCTCCACCATCCTTGACCCAGTCCTTACCAGAAGAATCCAGTGCAATAACGAAATCAACTTTTGTGCAGCTTGATTTTACCGGAACCTTAATTTTCCATTTTCCAGCTCCTGCGGATTCAAATTTTTTCAATTCTGCCGCAAAACCAGTAGTCCACGAATAAAACTCCGGATTGGTTGTTAAAGTATCATTTTCATATTCCAGATAAAAATATCTTGGATCTTCTTTGGTAATGGTAGGTTTTTCGGTAACTGGAGTCTTTCCAAACACATACCATAATGTTACCTCTGATTCTTTCTCGTCAATAACGTAATACCTATTTCCGTCCTGTCCATTCCATGAAGTTGATCCCGCCACTGGTTTTCCAATAATTCCAAGCGAATTAAACGAAACATAAGTTGTTCCCTGTAACCAAGTCACATTATTTTCTGTGTCTTCTATCGTATTATTTAAAGGAACAAATTCCTTTTCAGCACCCTTTTTATTATATATATATACATCAGATACACCAGCTTTCATTTCAAAATCTGGAGAATACATATAAATCGTTACTTTATACTGTTTTTCCACAACATTAACAATAACATCTGACGTTTCATTACCAGCAGTTGCGGTTAACTCAACAGTTTTTATTCCACTGCCTTTTTTCACATTGATTGTTTCATCTTTCAATGTAACCTTATCACTTAAAGAAGGGTCTTTTAATGTATATGAAACTGTTTCATCACTGCTTGTTCCATCATCGCCATAAAGCTTTAATGTTTTCGGAAGTTCGAGATCCTTACCAGCCAAAGCTTCCATATTTTTTGATTCAAGTCCCGGAACTACTAATCTACTATTGCCATCTGTCATGGCATCATTTGCAGGGTCTGTGATCCAGCTAGTCCCAATTTTATACTTATACCCATATATTCCTGGATTTTGTTTTTGAACTGTTACTGTGAATTTATCTCCTTCCTTTTCCATTGATAATCCATTATCCCAGTTCGTTCCTGCGACAGTTCCCATAAGCCGAACATCTTCTGCATCTTTATATTCGCCTGTTGCATCCAGATTAAATGTAACGGTACGGTCCTCATTTACAACCGGACTCTGTACTTTTATAACCGGTTTTACTGGTGCGCTGCTTGTAGATTCCGTCCACCCTTCCGGTTTCTTTTCACTGATTACCGTTTCCCCTTTTTCGCCAGTAACCCACTTTTCTACTTTAGAACCATTTTCCGTAAATCCAATATTATCTGTTTGTTTTCCATTTCCTTTATTATTAAATATACAATGGAATTCCTCATCTGAATTTGTGCTAATTGTAAAGCTATACCAGCCTTCATTTTCTGAATCTTCTTCTACTTCAGCTCCTGGCCAGCTATTTGCATAACCATAACCATCAACAGCCGTCCAGCTCTTTCCTTCGGCTATTTTCGTATAAACAGCCTCCCAATTTGTAGAATTTTTGAAGTGCATAATAATTTGTCTGCTGCCTTCTGCTTTTGCCTGTACCGCCCCAATCGGCAAAAGTGTCAGAACCATCGCAATTGCAAGTAAAAAACTTACAAAACGGTTCTTTGTTGAAAACCTTCTCTCTCCCATTTTTTCCTCCTTTTGAATGATTTTTCGGGTTTTTTCGTTTTTCATTATACTTGAAAATTTATACGAAATAAAGTTGGAAAAACTGCCAAAAAACCTCTGGAAATTTTGTCTAAAAATTCCAGAGGTTTTTTTAACTTATTATACACATTGTATAATCATTTTTATTGCTGCAGTACCAGCTCGCGCCCTGTCACATCCAGTTCCATGCTCTGTGGATCTTTTTTATACTGCTCCAGCACGGTCAGCCACAGCATATGTACTTCGTAGACCAGCATCTGATCCGCCTCCACTGCATACGGAGCTAAAACATCCACATCGAAGAAGCGGATGCCAAGCGGTGGCAGAAAAATCAAATTGCAGGACTTCTTTTTCTCTCCGCAGGTGTAGATCTGCTCATAAGAAACCAGCAGAAATTCTTTCTCCTGATCCATACAGTGATAGGAAACAAAACACTCATCAATCACCCATGTCTCTCCCTCTTCGGTTTCCACTGGTTTCTTCGCCGGATCATTGTACTCAGTGGTCTGGCACTGAATATCCCAGTGCAGTTTTCCTTCCCGCGTTTTTTGTATCATATCGGTCACTTTACGGACCAGCTGTTCTTCCTTTTTCTTCATTCTTATGCCTGCTCTCTCACATAAATCTGTGACAGATTGTTCATGATTGCCGCAGCAACATCCGGTTTATTCATAGAGTAAATGTGAATGTGGTTGACTCCGTTGGCAATCAGATCAATGATCTGCTCGGTTGCATAGGCGATTCCTGCCTGCTTCATAGCTGCAGGGTTGTCCCCGAAACGATCCACAATACTTAAGAATTTTGCAGGAACCAGATTTCCGGTCAGGGAAATCGTTCTCTTCACCTGTGCTGCATTGGTAACCGGCATGATTCCGGCGGTCACCGGAACATCAATTCCTTTTGCAAGTGCCTTATACAGAAAACGATAGTAAATGTTATTATCAAAAAACATCTGTGTGGTCAGATATTCACAGCCTGCATCCACTTTTTCTTTCAGATGATCCAGATCTTCATTCATATTGGCAGCCTCCGGATGTCCCTCCGGATAACATGCACCGCCGATACAGAAATCTCCTGCCTCTTTGATCTCGCGGATCAGTTCAATCGCATGGTGATACTGATCCGGAAGCGGAAAATCCGTGTTTGTCGGAATATCCCCGCGAAGTGCAAGGATGTTTTCGATTCCGCGCTCTTTCAGCTCATGGATTACAGTATGTACCTTTTCTCTTGTGGAAGAGACGCAGGTCAGATGTGCGATTGCCGGCACCCCATAAGAGTTGATCGCATCTGCGATCTCTACGGTATAATCACTCGTTCCGCCGGTTGCTCCATATGTACAGCTGATATATGCCGGTTTCAACTTTGCGATTTCTGCTGCGATTGCCTTGTAATTCTGCAACTGTGCTCCCTGTTTTGGCGGGAAAATCTCACATGAGATTGTCACCTCATTCTTCTTTAAAATTTCCGATACTTTCATATTTTTCTCCTGTTGTTAAAATTTTCGAAGCTCATCTGTGCCGTCATCCATAGTATTGACAATACGCTTAATCTGCACAAAATAGGAATAATTATCGTTTACATGAACTTCACAGCGATCTCCGACTTTATGCCCGAAAATAGCCGCGCCAAGCGGTGATTCCCGGCTGATCAGATTTTTCAGTGAATTGCTTCTGACCGTTGTCACCAGTTTATACGTTTCCGTCACATCATCCTCTTCAAAATAAATATCGACGGTATTGTTCATTCCAACTTCATCTTCCGGAGAGTCTTCCGAAACAATCACTGCTGTCTTGATCATTTTTTCCAGATAACGGATACGGCTTTCATTTTCGTTTTTAAACTTTTTGGCTGCCTTATATTCAAAATTTTCGCTCAGGTCTCCCTGGGCACGTGCTTCTTTTACATCTTCGAGGGCTTCCTTTCGAACCACCAGCTTCCGGTGCTCAATCTCTGCCTCCATTTTTTCAATATCCTTTTTTGTTAATTCATCATGCATATTCTGCCTCCAGATATTAATCTAACATTTTACATACAAAATCGCAAGTCCTATCTTCCTGCGTACAGACACTGATCAGATATTTGTCTTTTATGGTTCCCAGCGGAATTTCTTTATAGTATTTCCCATGCAGGGTATCCACGGTATGAAATGCCTTTGTCATTCCTTCCCCGGTCATTTTCACATAGCTTTCTTTTCTTGTCCAGAACCGGAGCAGTTCCTGCGGATCATCCCCGGCATCTTTCCACCAGTTCCATTCCGCTTCCGTTAATATCCGCTTTGCAAGTTTCCGGTTGCGGGTTTCCTGCAAAAAACGGTTCTGCTGTTCCACATCCACACCTACCGGGACATCCGACAGTGCTCCCACTGCGTATGCTCCCGCATGGCTTAAATTAAAGAAAACCCCATCTTTTTTCAGACGCGGCTTTCCATGTCCTTCCAGCCCAAAAGATTCTTCGGCATAAGGGATCTGTTCTTCCAGCAGCATATGCCGGAGCAGAAGACCCGCCGCAATGGATCTGCTGCGGTTTTCTTTTCCTTTTATTGTTCTTACTTTCTCCCTGCGTCTCTCCACAAGAAGAGACAGCGAAGCCACCTCTTCTTCCGGACGCAGGAGACAAACCGGCCGGATATATAGTTTAAGCATGTAATGCCCCTAAAAATCCACACGCCAGCACAAAAACGCCAAGAATGATCCGGTAATATCCAAACACCTTGAAATCGTGTTTTTTAATATATCCCATCAGAAAACGGATAACAATCAGGGAAACCGCAAATGCAATGACACATCCCACAAACAGGATAACGACCTCGGATGTCGAAAAATCCAGTCCAAACTTCGCAATCTTTAAGATACTGGCACCAAACATAACCGGAATGGCAAGGAAAAACGTATACTCTGCCGCAACGGTTCTGGACACTCCGATCAAAAGTGCTCCGACAATCGTTGCACCGGACCGGGAGGTTCCCGGAAAGATTGCAGCGATCAGCTGAAACAGACCGATAAAAAGTGCCGTGTCGTAACCGATATCTGCAAGCGAATTGATTCTGGAATTTTTTCCTTTATGGGAATTCTCAATCAGAATAAACGCAATACCAAACAGAATCAGCATGACAGATACCATCTGGTAATTGTAAAAATGTTCCTCCACCCAGTCATCCGCAAGAACACCAATCACCGCTGCCGGAATGGTAGAAACCAGAATATGAAACCACAATTTAAAAATATCTGTTTTGATCCATGCGCCCGGTCCCCGTTTTGTCAAAGGTGCTACATTGTTTTTTCTTCCAAACGGCCAGATCTGGCTCCAGAACAGAACAACGACCGCAAGAATCGCTCCCAGCTGGATCACGACCTCGAACATGCTGTAAAATTCATCACTTACTTTCAGTTTGACCACTTCATTCAGCAGAATCAGATGCCCGGTACTGCTGATGGGAAGCCACTCGGTCACGCCTTCCACAATTCCAAATAATACAGCTTTTAATACCTCTATCAGTTCTATCATTTTTTCCCTTTCTATCGCTCGCTTCCATCAAAATCCATCTGGTTCATATATTCCTGTGAAAAATCCGGATGGGTAGACAGTTCTATATAATGCATACTTTTCTGAATTATGGAAAGCTGCTCTCTTGCTTTTTTTGAAATAGCTGCTGATACTGCGCCTTCTCCGGCCGCGTTTCCAACCGACTCCGTAATCGGAAGTAATTCCTTTGGAATCAGTCCAATCGCCGCTGCCGATTCTTTTTTCAAATAGCTGCCAAAACCACCTGCGAGAATAACATGATCCAGCTGTTCATAAGAAGTATGACTGTCCTGTAGCAGAATCCGCATTCCGGCTGCAAATGCTGCCTTTGCAAGCTGTAGTCCCCGGATATCTTCCTGCGTCACACATACCTTATGCGCCAGCCAGACACATGGCTGCCCTGCATATTCTCCCAAGTATTTCCGATAGGCAACCGAAACCGACTGTTTCTGCTTTAACAATCCTGTGTGATCGAGAAGCCCCATCTCTAAAATTACCGCAAGTGCATCAATCAGACCGGAACCGCAAATACCACACGCCTCCTCGTCTCCGATTACCTGCACCCGGATTCTTCGCTGGTCGAGCCAGACATGGGATATCGCTCCGGCCGCTGCCGGCATTCCCATCGCCATCTCCGCACCTTCAAATGCAGATCCGACCGCCGTGGCACAGCAATAAATCTGATCTTCGTTTCCGACCGCCATCTCTCCGTTCGTTCCAATATCCAGAAGAAGCACTTTCTCTTTGGGGTTCTTCTGCATCACTGCCAAAAGATCCGAAGTAATATCTCCTCCGACAAATCCTGCAACCGCCGGTGCTATGTATACCGATCTGCAATCCGTAAGTCCCAGCTGCTCTCCGGTATACTCTTTTCCAAAGAATTCCTGCGGCATAAACGGCGTCACCCCGATGGAAACAGGCGAAATTCCCGCAAACAGATGACACATTACCGTATTTCCCACCACGGCAAGACGCTGAATCTGTTCCCCTCTCCCTGTTTTTTTCTGCAGTGTCCGAAGCATCTGTGCGATCTGAAAAATAATCTGTTCTTTTAATATTTCCAGTTTTCCTGCTTCGGCTGCCTGAATACGTGAAAGCACATCTGCACCAAAACTTCTCTGTGCGCTTGGTTCACTGACCGTTGCCAGCTTTTCTCCTGTCTTTCCATCGATCAGATGGCAGACCACCGTCGTAGTACCGATATCGCATGCCGCATCCAGCCCTTCTCCGTCATCCGCCGGATAATGTGTGACCGTTCCGTTTTCTGCAATTTTAGACTTCTGTGCGCGAAGCTGCACTTTCGGAATTGTGATACGCATACCATCGGTTACTTTTGTCATACAGGCAAGTACTTCTCCCATATGTTCCACCTCTACGGTACACTTTCCGCATCTTCCCCTGCCGCCGCATGGCGCTGTCAGCACATGGATTCCATGTTCCTGAAGTGTCTCTAAAATGGTTTTTCCTTCTTCTGCATCAAGTTTATGTGATTTTTTTTCAATTATTACTTCTATCTGCATAGGCTTTCTTATACTCTAAAAGCAGCAAACCGGATCAGATTCGATTCGCTGCTTTTTACAGGCTCTGTTACTTGTTTCGATTACTTGTTCAGAGAAGACTCACGGTAAATGATATCATCTCTTCCCGGTCCGTTGGAAACCATGGTGATCGGATATCCAATCTGTCCCTCGATAAACTCAATGTACTTGCGGCAATTTTCCGGAAGTTCTTCATACTTCTTGATACCGCGGATGTCACATTTCCATCCCGGAAGCTTTGTGAGTACCGGCTTTGCCTTCTCCAAGAGACTAGTAACCGGAAATTCGGTTGTCACTTCTCCGTTGATCTCGTATCCGGTACATACCGGAATCTCATCCAGATATCCTAATACATCAAGTACAGTAAATGCTACATCGGTTGTTCCCTGCAGACGACAGCCATATTTGCTGGCTACACAGTCGAACCATCCCATTCTTCTCGGACGTCCGGTGGTTGCACCGAACTCTCCGCCGTCTCCACCGCGGCGTCTCAGCTCATCAGCCTCGTCACCAAAGATCTCGCTGACAAATGCACCTGCTCCAACTGCACTGGAGTAAGCCTTGGAGACTGTGATGATCTGTTTGATCTCATATGGCGGGATGCCTGCTCCGATGGCACCGTAAGCTGCCAGAGTGGAAGAGGAAGTAACCATCGGATAGATTCCATGATCCGGATCCTTCATGGTTCCCAGCTGGCCTTCCAGCAGGATATTCTTGCCTTCTTTGATCGCTTTCCACAGATAAGCAGATACATCACATACATACGGCTCTACCATCTTCTTGTATTCCATCATCTCTTCGTAGATATCCTCTGCCTTCAGAGCCGGTGCATGGTACAGATGCTCCAGAATGACATTTTTCTGAGCCAGTACACTGTTGATCTTCTCCATCAGATCTTCTTTGCTTCTGAACAGCTCGCTCACCTGGAAGCCGATCTTTGCATATTTGTCTGAATAGAACGGTGCGATACCGGACTTGGTGGATCCGAAGGACTTTCCTGCCAGACGCTCCTCTTCCAGTTTATCAAAAAGA
>ERZ840057.2130-NODE-2130-length-14393-cov-3.378505_pt1 | contig 14393 bp, 17 predicted proteins | sample MGYA00519907_ERZ840057 | MGnify/ENA primary metagenome ERZ840057 (study PRJEB31850, sample SAMEA3708862) | human gut metagenome | biome: human gut; feature: human-associated habitat; material: faeces | place: China | collected 2014 ...
TGATATCAAACGCTATCAAGAATTGGGCTATGAATTGAAAAAAGTACAGCCGGTTGATTTGTTTCCACAAACGCATCATGTCGAGTGTGTGAGTTTATTGGTAAAACGCAGTTAAACATCTCGCTTTTATATTTCAAGGCGAGATGCTTCAAAGCTCCACTGGAGCTTTGAACTCCCGCAATCGCATCATGTTGAGGCAGTATCACTTTTGTCCAAACTCGATGTCGATAAGCATATAGACGTTGAAATTGAGCTGGATGAGCTTGATTTGACCGGTGCTGAAAGTAAGGCAACATATGCTCAAATCAAAGAATATGTTTGGAATAAATTTGAATTATAAGTTCCGACATTATATATTGCACAGATAAAAAGGAAATGTGGAATAGAATTACGAGAACATTACAACAAGTCTAAAAAGGAGAAACAAATTATTCCACAGTGTACACCTGAAAAAGAAGAAGCTATCATGGATGCCTTGAGACACTTCAAAATGATTGAATAGAAAAGAATGACAGCATATGACTTTCTGCATTTATGACATTCCTACTTGGTATAGGAACAGCTATTATTCCTTTCTTGCAAGGTATCAATGAGAAAATAGGCTCAATATAAAGATTGATAGGATCATTTTTATATTTAAAGGAGCGTTGAAATGATTGATAAAAGCAATAAAAAATTTTGGGATAAATTTGCTAAGCTATATGCTCCTTTCATGAAAAAAGACAAAGGAGTATATGATAAAGTTTGCGAATACATTCGTCCTCATTTGAATAAAGACATGGAGGTGCTTGAACTTGCTTGTGGCTCAGGACAATTATCGTTTAATCTTTCAAAGCATACGAAAAGTTGGATTGGCACAGATTTTTCCGAACAAATGATTAAGGAAGCTAAAAAGCGTGGGGAATACGAAAATCTTACATTTGAAACAGCCGATGCAGTAGCATTATCCTATTCGCATGAAAAATTTGATTGTGTGTTAATTGCTAATGCACTTCATATTATGCCTAAACCGGATGAGGCGATGAAAGAAATATATAGGGTGTTAAAACCTAATGGGACTTTGTTCGCCCCCACTTTTCTATGGAAAGAGGGAAAACAAAGAAAAATGATAAAAAGTTTGATGTCTATTTTAGGATTTAAGATGTATCAAGAATGGGATAAAAAGGAATTTGAAGATTTTATTAAAGAATATGGATTTTCAGTAGTTGAAATGAAATTGGCACATGGAGGTCTTGCACCGATTGGTGTGATGATTGCTCAAAAAGTGGCTTAACAGATTCTATTCTTATGATTTAAAAAATTTCATCAAAATGGTAACCAAAGGCGATAGAAAAACTATCGTCTCAGAACGTAGACAAACCCTACTAGGAATAGAAAAATTGTCATTTTGTCGGTTGGGTACCACTTAGCGAAAACTCTTAGGAATGCTGTTTTAGCGCTATTCTTAAGAGTTTTTCTCTTTTTCTAGTAAAAGAAAAAGACTGAAGAAAATTGGGCACTGCACCCATAAAATGAGACAAAAGAAAACACTCCTGTTGAAATCTGGTAAACTAGAAACAGGAGTGTTTTGTTATGGTCAAAAAAGCATATTCAGTAGAAACTAAGCTAGCCTGTATCGAAATGAAGAAGGCAGGTAAATCAAATAAAGTTATCATGGACACCCTCGGCATCAAAAATGTTAGTCAGGTCAAGACTTGGTGGCAATGGTATCAGAATGATGAATTGTACCTTTTCCACCAACCTGTGGGGAAACAATATACTTATGGTAAAGGGATGAAACAGTTATCCGAAGTAGAACAGTTACGTTTGCAGGTAGAATTACTAAAAAAGTATCAGAGCTTGGTAAGAGAATCGACAAAGTAAGTCTTATCAAGCTAGTGGAAGAGTATAAGAAAACGTTCCCTGTATCGATTATTTTAGAATGTTTCGGCGTCAAACGCTCAACCTTTTACCGCTGGAAACAGGAGTGTAAGAATTCTCAGAAAAGAGATGAAATAGCAGATAAAATCGAACAACTCTGTATGAAAAATCACTTTATTTACGGCTATCGAACTATTACTCGCTTGCTCAAAAAAGTGTATAAGCTCGTCGTTAATCGCAAGAAAGTCTATCGCATCATGAAGGAAAAGGGCTGCCTTTGCCGTGTTCGTCCCAAGAAGGGACCTAAAATTAGGGAAGCCTTACCATGTAACAGACAATAAGCTGGATCGTGATTTCCAGGCAGACAAGCCTATGGAGAAACTTGTCACAGACATCACCTACCTCTATTTTGAAAACTGTAGACTTTATCTATCTTCGATCATGGATCTCTATAATCGTGAAATTGTAGCTTATACCATCTCCGAGTGCCAAGATACGGACTTCGTGCTCGACACACTTAATCAACTTGAGCTACCTCAAGGAGCACTTTTACACAGCGACCAGGGCTCTGTCTACACCTCAAAAGCCTACTATCAGGCTTGTACAGAAAAAGGCATCACCCGCTCCATGTCCCGAAAAGGAACACCAGCAGATAATGCCTGTATCGAATGGTTCCATTCTGTTCTCAAGTATGAAACCCTTCTATCTCCATAAGTGGAGAAACCTAACTAAAGATAGTATAACAGATATTGTTAAAAATTACATCATATTTTATAATGAAACTAGAATTCAACAGAAATTAAATGACCAGTCTCCTGTAGAGTACAGAAAACTAGTCGCATAAGAGGTTTTTCTCTTGTCCCATTATTGGGGTGCAGTGCCCCTTGGTGACAGGGCTTTTTTACTGGTTTCAAAACTATAATTTTTTAATTGACAGTTTGTCAGTAAAGTAGTATAACTTATAATCAGGAGGGATAAAATGCGAGATGTAAAAGATCCGGAAATTCGACGGGCAGAGATTATGGATGCTGCTATGCTCCTCTTTATGGAGAAAGGATATACGAACGCAACAACTCAGGATATAGTTGATAAAGTAAATATATCACGAGGTTTGTTATATTATCATTTTAAGAATAAAGAAGATATTCTATATTGTCTTGTTGAACGTTATTCAGAGAAATTACTGAGAGATATTCATGTGATTGTCTATGATGAGGATAAAACTGCTATTGAAAAAATAAGAGCCTTTATAGATGCCACAATAATCTCTACAGATAACGTTTCAGCGGAGGGAACTGAGTTACAAAAGACGGTTGATCTTGAAGAAAATCGTTATATGTTAGATAAGTTATCCCATAAGCTCATTGAAAAACTGACTATATATTTTGAGAGGATAATAAATCAAGGCATCTCAGAAAAAGTATTTTCTGTAAAATATCCATCAGAAACAGCAGAATTTCTGATGACAGCCTATGTTTTTGTTTCAAATAACATAGGTATAAAAACTTCAAAGAAAGAACCTGTCAAAGATTACTTGAATGCATTTAAGATAATGCTGGAACAAAATCTAAATACAAAAGGACTCTTTAGCAATTAAAAAAAGATAGAATGTTTGTAAAGAGAACTATGTACCGATAGCTAAATCAAAACAAGCTATCGGTATTATTTCAAAATATAACTGACAAATTGTCAATGGAGGCAAAAATATGTTAGAGATAAAGAATTTCAGTAAAAGTTATGGGGATAAGACGGTTGTGGATAACCTATCTATTTCAGTACAGCCTGGAGATATTTATGGTTTTATTGGAGCAAATGGTGCGGGAAAAACGACAACGATAAAGGCAGTTGTCGGTATCCATGATTTTGAAGACGGAAGTATAATTATCAACGGTCATTCTATTAAAGAAGAACCTGTTATTTGTAAGAAAATGATGGCGTATATCCCAGATAATCCAGATTTGTATGAACATATGACAGGACTTCAATATATTAATTTTATTGCTGACCTGTTTGAAATTCCTACAAAAATACGCAGGGAGAGAATCCAAAAATACGGTGATTTATTTGATATGACTGAGCATCTTTCGGGGATTATTTCTTCATATTCACATGGTATGAAGCAACGAACAGCCATTATTTCTGCACTTGTACATTCTCCCAAACTGTTGATTTTAGATGAACCTTTTGTTGGGCTAGATCCCAAAGCAACTTTCTTACTAAAGAAAATTATGCATGAGTGTGTTTCAGATGGAGGTGCTATTTTCTTTTCAACCCATGTATTGGATGTTGCGGAAAAATTATGTAATAAGATTGCCATTATCAAAAATGGAAAGTTAATTGCAAGTGGCAATACAGGAGACGTCAAAGGTAATGAATCATTGGAGGCATTTTTCATGGAGGTGCAGGGCAATGAGTAACATTTGGATACTAATTAGAGCGCAATTGATAAATTTATTTCCCATTAACCAGATTAGAGAGACGGGAAATAAAAAACAAAGTTCAATGGCTATTGCGAGTTTTGGCATAGTAACTCTTGCCTTATTTTGCTTTTTTTATAATATGCTAACAGCTAAAACATTGGTACAAGTTGGACAGCAGAACTTGATACCAGCATATATGGTCTCTGTCTCAAGTTTTTCAATATTATTTTTGACAGTATTTTATTCGAATGGCATTTTATTTGGCAGTCGAGATATGGAAATTCTCCTATCCTTACCTGTTAAAAGTTCGTATATTATCATCAGCAAGTTCATGTTTATGTACTTATTGAATTTTTTAATAGGCTTGATGTTTATGCTTCCGGGCGGAATTGTATGGGGCTTGAACGGAAGTTTAAACCTCCTACAGATTATATTGTATTATACTTCTATAATTTTTGCCCCTTTGATCCCCATGTGTATAGCGGCATGCATGGGAATCGTTATTGTTGTCGCTTCATCTTTTTTTAAAAGGAAAAATGTTATCTCTCTTATTTTTTCATTTGCGATGCTAGGTATAATTGGATATTTTGCATTATCAGCTATGCAATCAGGTGATGAAAGTAGTATTGGGGTTACTCTAGCTAAGCAAATTACTGGACTGTATCCAATTTCTAGACTATTTATGTCATACTACAATTTTCCAATGTACTATGGGATGGGATTTTATATAGTTCTTTCAATAGTCGTTTTTTATCTATTTGTCAAAATTGCTTCGTTGAAGTATGGACTACTTAATACACTTGCCAATACAAAATCAAGATATGCTAATGACAAAGTATCTTATGAAAGAAAATCGGTATTTTTTGCCTTGTATCAAAAAGAGCTTGGACGATTTTTAAGTTCTTATATGGCAGTCTTGAATGCTGGGCTTGGAGTGATTCTTTTATGTGTCTTTAGTATATGTTTCCTGTTTAATTCTGTAGGTCAAATAGGAAATTCTGCAGGAATTGAAAATATAAATGAGTATCTTTCAAACTTAACTCCCGTCTTTATTTCATCTATGCTTTCACTCAGTTGTCCAGCAGCTTCATCTATATCTTTAGAGGGTAAAAATATTTGGATTTTGAAAAGTTCTCCGGTTGAGGTAAAAATGATTTTAAATGCTAAGATAGCTGTCAACCTTACACTTCATTTGATTGGATATATGATTTCTGTATCTGTATTTATGCTGAAACTTGATATGAATCCTATTCAAGTTATGAATCTAGTTATTGTTCCTATATGTTACTCACTTTTTATAACGGTAATCGGAATTTCATTAAATAAAAAATATCCTAACTATGATTGGGACAGTGAGATGATAGTTGTCAAACAAAGTCTTCCTGTTATTGTAACTGGAATTATTGGTATGATTACGCTTATTACACCTATTTTGCTTAATTGGCTGTTTAATCTTCCGATTATATTTATTTTGCAGGCAGTATCAGTAATTTTACTGGCTATTTCGTTTAGAGTTTATATAAAAATGACCAAGTTAAATTTTATCTAGTTAAAGGAGGAAAATAAGATGAAAAACAGACTGATAAAAGATATTTTGGTGTTATTAGTAATGCTAGCTATAATAGTTGTTATTTGTAGATTTCTTCCAGAAAAAGTTCCGATTCATTTCAATGCAAAAGGAGAAGCAGATATGTTTGCAAATAAATACTATCTTCTACTAGCTACAGTCATCCCCTATTCTGCATATTGGAAGTTTGTTAGGGAAAAGGCAAATAAAAAAGATTAAATGAAACCCTATCTATATTTACAAATTGCATCAAAATTAAGAACGACTATTTTAAGAGGTGATTATGCACCTGAACAACAAATTCCTTCAATAAGGAGATTAGCAGAAAATGAGAAGTGTAATCCGGCAACCGTCCAAAAAGCAATGAAAGTTCTCGAAGAACAGAATTTGGTTATTAGCTGTGGAACATTAGGATATTTTGTTATAGCAAGCGAGCAAGAAATAAAGGAGTTAAGATATCAAGAATCTTACAAGCTAGTGAAAATTTTGTTTGAAAAACTAGGTGAGCTAGGCTTTTCAGAAGATGAGATTGTCAATTTATTTTTTAGAAAAGATGCTTAGAAGAAGTTGAATGGAAATTTATTAGGATTATTTGTGAAAGTATAGAAAAGCCTTGATTGCAAGGCTTTTTTTGCGTTTTTGTGATAGAATATGCCTAGTTATAAATCGAGAGCAACTTAGAAGCAGTAAAAAATTTTATACATAAAATAATCAAGATAAGGAAGATAAATGACAGAAATTGACAAAAAGAACTTAAAAAATTATCTTTATTTCACATTTGGAATTACTTATATAGCTTGGGGGCTTCTTGCTATATTTACACAATCTTATATTCTGGGATTAGAAACGTTTATAGGGAGAATCTTACATATAGTTGGTGCACTCGGACCAGCTATTGCAAGTGGGTTGAAAAGGAATAATATAAAATTTAAACATTTTGTATTTAATAAGAAAGAAAATAGTGGTATTTATTTCATTATTCATATGTTAGCAATTTTGATACTATTTTCTGTATCTTCCTTAGAATTAAACGGAGTATCACTTTATCTGATGCCACTATTCTTTATTCAATTAATTTTTTTTGGTGGTGGACATGAAGAATTAGGATGGAGAGGTATATTACAACCGTTACTTGATAAAAAATATACGTATTGGCAATCTAATTTGATTGTAGGATCAATTTGGGGGATTTGGCATCTGCCTTTATGGTTTATAGTTGGAGAAAGTCATCAAGGATTTCCTTTTATTTTATTTTTCACATATACATTATTTTTAAGTTTTGTTTTAGGGCTTCTTTATCGTCAAACGAAATCTGTGGGGTACTGTATATTATTTCATGCGTTCGCAAATTTGTTAAATCTCTATTTTGTGTTAAAAATTAATGTTACTTTTATTATCATTTTTATTGGTTATTTAATTTATACGATATTTGCGAGTAATAGGATGAGTAAGGAAAAGCAGGTGGAAAAATTGTGAAAGACCCACAGGAAGTTTTTTGGGGTGGATATCATGCATATTTTTCGGATTTAGATGGATACTGTTGGGAAGTTGCATGGGGTCCAAATTTTAAGTTTGACGAAAATGGACTATTGAAATTTTAGTAATTAAGGGAGATAGAAAAAATGGCTTCAAGTAAAGAATATTTAAACTTCATTTTAGAACAACTATCTGAGTTGGAAGAAATAACATATAAATCAATGATGGGTGAATATATTATTTATTATCGTGGAAAAATTGTGGGTGGAATTTATGATGATAGATTTTTAGTGAAGCCTGTTAAATCTGCAACAGCATATATGCCAAATGCAAAGTACGAGTTACCATATGATGGAGCAAAGGAAATGTTATTGGTAGATGATGTTGATAACAAAGAATTTTTAACCGGCTTATTCAATTCAATGTATGATGAGTTACCTGCACCAAAACCGAAGAAAAAGAAATAATAAAATTAGAATTTGTGGAGAGGATTTGAATGAAAAATGCCGTTATATATGTTCATGGTAAGGGTGGTAATGCAGAAGAAGCTAATCGCTATAAACAATTTTTTGATGATAGCTTTTAAATCATTGGATTTGATTACAAATCATTGAACCCGTGGGATGCTAAAATCGAGTTTATAAATTATTTGCGAAACAATAATAACAATAAATATTTTAAGAAGTGGGTGTGTTGATGGAAATAATAGAGGTTATGGAAAACAAAAAAATTATATTGAGTTGCTATTATTGGCAGATGAGCAGGAGGATATGATAGACCGTTATATTGATAAGGGTAAAATGTATGTACTTGATGATAATGGTATTAAATGTGAGTGTGTTGTAATCGATGTGGGAAATGGCGTACTTGAAATTAAGAATATTGCGACAGTTCCGGAATATCAAGGCAAAGGTTACGCGAAAGCCATGATTGATTTTATTATCACGAAATACAGAGAAGAGTATTCTACCCTGCAGGTAGGAACGGGCGATAGTCCAATGACGATTCCGTTTTATGAAAAGTGTGGGTTTGTGCGATCACATATCGTCCCGAACTTCTTTACAGACAATTATGACCATCCAATATATGAAGGTGGCATTCAGTTGGTAGACATGGTTTATTTGCGGAGATCTTTCTAACTCCCAGTTTGTCGAGGAAATACATTTAAATGATAACCTTATGCGATTGTTAAAAGCTCTATAGACATGTTTCCACATACAGACAGCTTCACTTGATATACTCAGTGATCACTCGTTTCATGTTGAGGCAGTATCACTGCTTGTAAAAGCTGAAAAATGAATTTGCGTAGCGCTCGCTGTAAAGTTTAAATGGAGGGTTATCGATGGTTATATTGGAATTTTATCAAGGTGATTATCAAAAGGATTTAGTTACGTTTGATTCTTTAGAAGAGGGGAGAACGTTTGTAGCTCAAATCCCGGGGTATACTTTAGAAACAGAAGATGGACTTGAAGCGGAGTATGTGAACCCAAAATACTTGCCGGATTATATAGAAATTGTCTTTAACGGAAATATTGTCCCTCTATCTAGATTTTCGTTTAATTCTGAGGAAAATGTGGACATTATTTGGAAAGAAATTTCGAATCTATCCGTTAAAAACGATAAAGTGATCGAAGGATATTCAAAAATCGACGCGTATGTCGTTAACAACGATGAAGTGAAAGCCTATGTCGAAGCAAGAGAAGCGAACTATCGCAAGGCAAAAGACTTCTTAGAACGCTGTGGATATGAAGCCGACAGAAGCTTTTTCGGAAGCGAAGACGGCGAAGCGATTCTCTATAGAAAAAAAGGTACCGAAGATTGGAAATTCTTATGCCACTTAGACCCGCTGTTTGTAGAGATTGAAGATGTAGAAGGATATGTGAAAGAAGATATTCAATCGTTAAACTAAAGAACGTTGCGAAGGCGTGGCGTGAGTTATATTTAAAAAGACTTCTATTTTGCTAGATGGTGGAATTAAGGAGAAATTTATGACCTTAAAACAAATTAAATTTAATCCTTTTAAACACTGAGGAATCATCAGCGACTTGTATAAGCAGTCCTTCCCAAAGGAGGAGCGAATTCCCTTCTTTGGACTCTGGCTCTTATCATTGAGAAAAATGGATTTACACTGTGTCCCTATCTCATTCGTGAATTAGGCGTTGACTTTGCTCTTATGAGCCAGGCAGGGCAACTAATTCCATTCGACTATCAGGATATCTTTGACTCTTTTTCTTTTGGACTCGGAGATGTATCGATTCGTCCTATAAATCAATAGAATATACCTTACCAAAATTGTACTGAACTGAAATTGTTATCTAATTGAGTAAAGAACAAAAATTTTGTTCTATAATATAGATATTTTCTAGCACCATATGTAGAAGCAGGTGTTCCGCCCATGCGACAAGGTGAGACCGAAGGTCGAGAAGGTGCCCTGGGGTATAGGACTCGTAGAATGAGGAGGGATATCGACGAGATGATACGCCAAGTCAGAACCGTTGAGTGAGTAGGATTGCTTATAAAAGGATAAAAGATTTGTAACGAAAAAAATTATGAAAAGCCTTGAAACCAAGGCTTTTTGTCATATAGTGGGGAAGTATCATAGTGTGAACTAGTCTTTAGTAGCTGAATTTTCAGTTTAGGTAAAATAGAACTTATTGAAATAGTTATGTGGATTATTTCATTACTTCTTCAATCATTTTAAAATCTTTAAATTAAGATTTGGAGAATTTAAATAATATTTGCATTTGAAAATGAAATGATTAATAAAACAGCTTCCGATAAGATATTTGACATTATTAGTTTCGTGCACTACAATAGAAGTTACATACCGATGGTATGATAGAAAGGGACGATAATGGCAAGGAATAGAAACTCACATGAAACTAGACAAAAAATACTAGAGGTCTCTAAAAATTTATTTTTAGAAAAAGGATTTGATAATACGTCAATACAAGATATCATAGATGGGTTAGGTGGATTAACAAAAGGTGTTATCTATCATCATTTTGAGTCTAAATACGATATACTGCAAACAATCATTAGCGAAAATAATCAAGAAATTTTAAATTATAATTGGAGAGGAAATACTGGGTTAGAAAAGATACAAAATTCTTTGATGGACTCTTTCTCTAATTTTGAACACCAAAGGCTCGTTTACTCTGCCTCAATCATGCTTAGAAGTCCACGTTTGTTAGGAGAGCAGTATCTAGGTCTATTTTCTGATTTTTTACCCGAAATTAGAGAAAAAGTTTACGAAGGAGTTGAAGATGGGTCTATTAAAACAGAATATCCAGAAGAGCTAGCAGATTTAATTGTTTTAACTCTAAATATTTGATTGGTTTTCAAATTTCCGTTTTTTCATTAGTAGAATTAAAGCGCAAAATGAATTTCATTAAACTTACTTTTGAAGGTCTAGGGGTACAGTTAATTTCTGATGAAATGATGGAGGTGATTTTCAACTTATTTGATCACTTAAAAAAATAGTAAATAAGTAGTCGCATGACATTCTTGTTAATACTAATTTCTATTTATGTATTATCAATTGAATAAACTATATTACATAATTTATAATTTAAAAATAACACACTTAAAGTGTGTTATTAAAAATCCACTATACATACCGTAGGTATGTTTATTTTTCAGTGTTTCCATACCGATAGTATGTATGGTGACATTGTCTGAAAAATAAGCTAATTTTTAAATATTTGTTGAGATTAGTTTGAATAGTTTACTCTTTATTTACACTTTGGAGGAAAGAATCTATGTTATCGCTTATTAAAATTGAATTAAATAAAGTTTCTAAATCTAAATTATTTTTAGCCTGGTTGTGTACTATATTTATAGTGCTAGGTATAACAGCAATCATTATTATGGGATTAGGTACTGACAATAAACTAGGAGAATTCACTGGACAGGATTCTAATGTTATTAGAATTACTGGTAAATGGGATGGTTGGGCAATTGTAGCTTCATTGTTTTCATCTTTATTTACAAAAGCAGCATTTTTGATTTTCGAATCTTATTTATTATCTACGATTATTATTGATGAATTCAAACGAAGAACAATTTTTCAGTTGTTTTCTTACCCTATTTCTAAAAAAAAGTTAGTATGGGGAAAAATTATTTCAGTCATTTTAATAGCATTTATTGCACATTTTTTTGCACATTTTGTGATTCAATTATTCATTAGATTTATGGCTGTTGTAACTGAATCTAGTTATATCCCTGTAGCTAGTCAATTAATTAACTTAGCTGGAATTACATTTGGAACGGTTTTAATCGGGTTACTACCATTTGTTTTAGGTATGATTAAGCATTCAACAGCTATAACAATGCTTACAGGACTTGGTTTAGCGGCATTACTTTCGAATGTAAGTCCAGGAAGTTTATCTAATAATATTGTTGATAACTTATTCTTTTTGATATTTGCAAGTTTCATAAGTTTAACGATTGTTTCCTTTTCAATTTTTACTATTTCAAGACAAGATATTAGTATCAAGTAGCATAGCTGAATTTAATTGAAGGAATGTGATAATTCCTTGATGATTTCTATAAAAAAAGAGGCTGTATAAGTTGGTATTTATGCTCCAGGAGAAAAATTCTTTCATTTAAAGCTGGATATAGAAAGAGAGATAGAAATGAGAAATATTGTTGAAATAAAAGAAGTTTTTAAAACAATTGATAAAGAAGAAATTTTAAGTGGTATCAACCTTCAAATTGCTGAAGGAGAAATCTATGGTTTTTTAGGACCGAACGGTGCTGGAAAAACAACGTTAATGAAATGTATGTTAACCTTATCAACAATTACATCAGGTAGTATTGAAATTTTTGGGAAAAATCTACAAGAACACAGAGAAGAAATCCTAAGTCAGATTGGAAGTATTATTGAATCACCAATTTTTTATGATAATTGCACTGCAAAAGAAATTTTGGAAATTCACGCTCAATATATGGGGAAAAATATTATTGAATCAGATATAAAAAAAGCCTTAAGAATGGTCGGCTTAAAAAATACTACTAAAAAAGTAAAAGATTTTTCGTTAGGAATGAGGCAAAGGCTTGGTTTAGCTCGTGCTTTTCTAACAAAACCTAAATTGTTAATTTTAGATGAGCCAATCAATGGTTTAGATCCAATAGGAATTCAAGAAATTCGAAATCTTTTGTTGTCGCTTTCTAAGGAGCATGGAATTACAATACTAATATCGAGTCATATATTATCGGAAATTTCACAGATAGCAGATAAAATTGGTTTTATCAAAAATGGAGAAATTGTAGAACAGGTCTCTATGAAAGAAATCAGGAGAGAGAATATTGACTTAGAAGAATATTTTATGTCACATTTTCTAAATGAAATCAAGAATTATGAGGTAGATTAAGGATGAAACATTTGATAAAGAACCATCAGAAGTCTTTTTATGCTTTCATGATATTTAATATACTGGTTCCTTTAACTAATATTGCTTTTGCTTATTCTATTAAAGGTATTGTTGATAGTGGCATGTCCCAAAATAAAGAAGCCTTAACTCAAGCGGTACTAATAGGAGCTACTGTTATTTTCATCTATGCAGGACTCAACTTTATATCTCTTCGATTGAAAAATAAACTTGTTAGGCAAATCATGTCAAGATATAAAAACAAGGTGTTCAAATCTATTTTAGATAGGGATTATAGAGACTTTTCTAAAGAAAAATCAGGGAAATTTATTTCTGTATTAACCGAAAATATGAAGAAAATTGAGCAAGATTATCTACACAAGTATTTTAATATTTCAAAAAACCTTTCCTTAATGATTTTTTCGCTCCTAGCTATGTTTATAGGTAATTGGTTTTTGACCTTATTAGTTATCATTGCTAGCATCATTCCGATGATGATTTCAGGATTTATTGGACAAAAATCAACCTCTCTACAAAATAGTGCTATGATTGCAAATCAGAAGTATTTAGCTAAGGTTAAAGATATTTTAGCAGGATTTCTTGTTATCAAAAGTTTTAATGTGAAAGAGGCTATCTGTGAGGATTATAGTCATGAAAGTGAAAAATTTGATGAAATAAATTTTATAAAAGGGAAATTTGATGTTTTAGCTAATGTTATTTCGCAGCTTTCAGGGATGATTGTTTTTTTGGTAGCCTTTGGTGGAGGAATGTATCTTGTTTTTAATGGCTATACCACAATTGGAAGTGTAACAGCTATTGTTCAACTGGTTAATTTTGTAGTAATGCCACTAAATGAAGTTGGTATGGGAATGAGTAAATTCCGTGAAGGTCAGGCAACACTAGATGCATTTGAGGTAAAAGATGTAACCGAATTTCAGACTGGTGAAACGAAAGAATATTTCGATGATGTTATTTCTTTTTCAAATATAGACTTTTCTTACCCTAATACTGAAGAAAAAATTTTTAATCATTTATCTTTGAAGATTCAAAAAGGGGAAAAAATTGCAATTGTAGGAATGTCAGGGAGTGGGAAATCAACTTTGCTCAATCTATTACTGCGTTTTTACGATGTAACAAGTGGGTACATCTCCATTGACAATAAAGATTTGCAAGCTATTTCAGCAGAGAGCCTTTATAACTTAATGACAATTGTTCAACAAGACGTTTATATCTTTGATGATACTTTAAGAGCAAATATTACTCTTAATCAATCCTTCACTGATGAGGAAATAAAGCAAGCTGTACAGCAGTCAGGTTTAGAAAGTTATGTTTTAGAAAATGAATCTGGTCTACAAACTTTATGTGGAGAGAATGGCTCAAATCTATCTGGCGGACAAAAACAAAGACTTAGTATTGCGCGTGCCTTAATTCGAAAAACACCAATCTTATTATTGGATGAGGCTACCTCATCTTTGGATAATCAAGTAACTACTGAAATTGAAAATTCAATCTTGAATATTCAAGATTTGACTGCACTTGTAGTAACCCACAAGTTGAATGAGAACATTTTGAAAAAATACGATAGAATTCTCTTTATGAAAGGTGGCGTCATTGTTGAAGATGGTTCTTTTGGTGACTTGATGGATAGGAGAGGTGAGTTTTATAAGTTGTTTGAGTTGAGTGTGTAATTCTCTTTCG
>ERZ840057.2134-NODE-2134-length-14376-cov-3.547029_pt1 | contig 14376 bp, 8 predicted proteins | sample MGYA00519907_ERZ840057 | MGnify/ENA primary metagenome ERZ840057 (study PRJEB31850, sample SAMEA3708862) | human gut metagenome | biome: human gut; feature: human-associated habitat; material: faeces | place: China | collected 2014 ...
ATAAAGAAGATGGTGGAAAATGAGATTTAAAGAATTAACTTTGCAAAATGTGATTTTGAAACAAGACGATTTGGTATAAGAAAGGAGAATAATTCTATGCTTAGTAAATATAAATTAAACCAACTTTACTTCAAAGATACCCAGTTCGCCAATTTGATGACCCGGCGAATTTTCAACGTGCTGCTGATAGCCAATCCGTACGACGCTTTCATGCTCGAAGATGACGGACGTATCGATGAGAAGATTTTTAATGAATATACTTCGCTCTCTCTGCGTTATCCGCCCCGTTTCTCGCAGGTGTCTACCGAAGAGGAGGCATTGGCGCAGTTGGAAAGTATGTCATTCGACCTGGTGATTTGTATGCCGAGTACGGGAGATAATGACAGTTTCGACATCGGACGGCATATCAAGGAGAAATATGAACACATTCCTATCGTCATTCTGACTCCTTTCAGTCACGGTATTACCAAACGGATTATCAATGAGGATCTGAGTGCTTTCGAGTACGTTTTCTGCTGGCTGGGCAATACCGATTTGCTGGTTTCTATCATTAAGCTGATGGAGGACAAGATGAATCTGGAGCATGACGTGCAGGAGGTAGGAGTACAGTTGATACTTGTTGTGGAAGACGGCATTCGCTTCTATTCTTCCATTCTTCCCAATCTGTATAAGTTCGTGTTGAAGCAGAGTCAGGAGTTCTCTACGGAGGCTCTGAATGCGCACCAGCGTACGCTTCGTATGCGCGGACGGCCTAAAATCGTGTTGGCGCGTACGTATCAGGAGGCAATGAATATTTACCGTAAGTATCAGAATAATATATTGGGGGTGATCACGGATGTACGTTTCCCGAAGGTGGAGCGGGGAGAGAAAGACGGTCTGGCGGGTATCAAGCTGTGTGCCGAGATACGTAAGAATGATCCGTTCGTACCCTTGATTATCCAGTCGTCCGAGTCGGAGAATGCTTCCTATGCGGCAAAATACGGCGCCAGCTTTATTGACAAGAATTCCAAGAAGATGGATGTCGACCTGCGCCGTATCGTTTCCGATAACTTCGGTTTCGGTGATTTTGTTTTCCGTAATCCGGAGACGGGGGAGGAGATTGCCCGTGTACGGAATCTGAAAGAGTTGCAGAATATCCTGTTTGCCGTTCCTGCGGAATCATTCTTATATCACATTAGCCGTAATCATGTGTCCCGCTGGCTTTATTCGCGGGCTATGTTTCCCGTAGCGGAGTTCTTGAAACCGATTACATGGAGCAGTCTTCAGGATGTGGACGCCCATCGCCGCATCATTTTTGAGGCGATCGTGAAATATCGCAAGATGAAGAATCAGGGAGTCGTTGCCGTCTTTAAACGGGACCGTTTCGACCGTTATTCCAATTTCGCGCGTATCGGTGACGGTTCGCTCGGAGGTAAAGGGCGCGGACTGGCTTTCATAGATAATATGGTGAAGCGTCATCCGGAGTTTGATGAGTTTGAGAATGCACGGGTAGCCATTCCCAAGACGGTGGTGCTTTGTACGGATGTGTTCGATGAGTTTATGGACACGAACAATCTGTATCAGATTGCCCTTTCGGATGCGGATGATGATTTGATTCTGAGGTATTTCCTGAAAGCGAAGTTGCCGGACCGGTTGGTGGAAGACTTCTTTACTTTCTTTGATGTGGTGAAGTCACCGATTGCCATCCGTTCTTCTTCTCTGTTGGAAGATTCCCATTATCAGCCGTTTGCGGGGATTTACAATACGTATATGATTCCTTATCTGGACGACCGCTATGAGATGCTGCGTATGCTTTCCGATGCCATCAAGGGAGTGTATGCTTCGGTATACTTCCGTGACAGCAAGGCTTATATGCAAGCTACGTCGAACGTGATAGACCAGGAAAAGATGGCTGTCATTTTGCAGGAAGTCGTTGGTAACCAATACGGAGAACGTTATTATCCTTCCATGTCCGGTGTGGCACGCTCGCTCAATTATTATCCGCTGGGTGATGAAAAGGCGGAGGAAGGAACGGTGAATCTGGCTCTTGGATTGGGAAAATATATTGTGGATGGCGGTATGACGCTTCGTTTTTCTCCTTATCATCCCAATCAGGTGTTACAGACTAGCGAGATGGAAATAGCTTTGAAAGAGACTCAGACCCGTTTCTATGCGTTGGACTTGAAGAATGCAGGGCATGACTTTTCGATCGATGACGGCTTTAATCTGTTGAAACTTCATGTGAAAGAGGCGGAAAATGACGGTGCTTTGCAGTATATCGCTTCTACATACGACCCGTACGACCAGATAATCCGGGATGGTTTGTATCCGGGAGGACGCAAGGTGATCACGTTTGCTAATATCCTGCAACATGATGTTTTCCCGTTGGCTCGTATTTTGCAGTTGGTTTTGAAATACGGGGAGCAGGAGATGCGTCGTCCGGTTGAGATTGAGTTTGCGGCAACGTTAAGTCGTGATCAGGATAAGACGGGTACTTTCTATCTTTTGCAGATCCGTCCGATTGTGGATAGCAAGGAGATGCTGGATGAGGATTTGAACGATATACCGGATGATGAGGTGATTCTTCGCTCGTATAATTCGCTGGGACATGGCATTATGAACGAGATTCAGGATGTTGTCTATGTGAAGACGGACGGCTACAGTGCTTCCAATAATCAGGCTATTGCTTGGGAGATAGAAAAGATCAATCAGCAGTTCTTGAACGAGGGGAAGAACTATGTGCTTGTCGGTCCCGGACGTTGGGGAAGCAGCGACACGTGGCTGGGCATTCCGGTGAAGTGGCCGCACATCTCGGCAGCCCGTGTGATAGTGGAGGCGGGACTGACCAATTACCGCGTTGATCCTAGTCAGGGCACGCATTTCTTCCAGAATCTTACCTCGTTCGGAGTGGGTTACTTCACGATCAATGCCTTTATGAATGATGGTGTCTACAACCAAGAGTTCCTCAATGCACAACCGGCTGTGGAAGAAACGAAGTTCCTCCGCCATGTCCGCTTTGAGAAACCGATAGTGGTCAAGATGGATGGAAAGAAGAAACTTGGGGTGGTGCTGATGCCGGGAGTGTAGGTGGCTTTGTATAAAAATGAAATTGGTGGAAATAAAGAGGAACTATAATTATATTATGAGTCTATTTAAAAATAACACTCGTGTCTAAATCAATAGATCTTATATTCAATAAATGTAGGGGAGTAACGTTCTGTTTTTCATCTAAAAGGTGAGATTCTTCTGTGATAGGCTTAAAAATATGGCTTTTTTTTAAGGTCGGACAGGTTAATTGTGTCCTCATTTTCAGATTTTGGGATAAATCTTTCTTTGGATACTTTATTATAAAGAAAGAAAACTGTATTTTTGCGGTCGGTTTTTAAGATATAAAGAGATTCTAGAGAGATGAGTAACAGACAATTAGTAAAACTGGCTTTTTGTGTATGTCTCCTACCTTTCTTTTTTTCTTGTTCTTCGGAACGTGATGAGGGAAGTGAAGGAAATGGAACATTACGTGTACAAGTTAGTGCAAATGCCGAAGTATTAGTGGGAACAAATACTCGGGTTAATGATGGAATAGAACAGGAAGTGCCCGATGTCAATGATTTCTCTTTTTCTATATTTAAAGGAGAAACTCTTCGTGGAGAGTGGGCTACGTTAGCTGAGTTTTTGGCTGATGATGAGTTGACTCTTCGGTCTGGTAATAACTATGTAGCGAAAGCTTCGTATGGCGATGTCAATAATGAAGGTTTCGAGTTGCCTTATTATGAGGGAAATCAGCCGTTTGTTATAAAGCGGGGACAGACCACCACTGTGGAAGTGACCTGTTATCTGGCAAATGCTAAATTGTCGATTGTCTATACAGATGAATTTAAGGACTACTTTTCTGAGTATACGGCTGAAGTCACTACTTCGCTTGGCAATACAGTGAACTATGTTTCTGATGAAACACGTTATGCCTATTTCAAGCCGGGAGAAGTACAAGTACGTGTGAAGGTAAAAAAGAAGGAAGGTTATTCACAGGAAGTAACTTTGAAAGTTGGCGAAGATTATGCTCTTGAAGCTCGCCATGCCTATATTCTGACACTTGATTTGGATGCGGGTACTCCTTCTATTAATATATCATTTAGTGATGATATTCCTAATCAGGAACCTGTGACAATCATTGTCTCGGATGAGGCTTTAAGTGCTCCGGCACCTTATTTTACAGCAAATGGGTTTAATGATGACCAACCGATTGACGTTGTTGAAGGAAAATCAGCGGAAGCTTCAGAAGTGTATGCTTATTTGAATGCGGCTGGTGGAATAGCTCATTGTTATTTGACGACTCATTCTTCTTCGTTGATTGAACAAGGATGGCCTGAAACTGTGGACTTGACTAGTGTGTCTGCAGAAAATCTGAGCGCAATGCAGAAGTTAGGGTTTCAGATGGCAGGATTGGGTGACAAAAAAGATAAGATTGCAAAGATTGACTTTACGAATGTAGTACCTTTTTTGGAATATACCGAAGAGGGTACAGAACATCTTTTTGAGTTGCGGGCTACTGATAAATTGTCTAAAGAGAATGTGGAACCATTGAAATTTAGAGTTTCCAGTAAGGATAATCAGTTTGCGGTGAGTGCAGGACAATCAGTGCTTTATGGCACGACAAAGATGAAGGCTAATTTGACTCTTGACGGTGATCCCGCCAAGGTGACTTATTGGTTGAAGAAAGGCGAGACAGAACAGCAAGTAGTGCCAAGTTCCGTAAAGTCGAATGGAACATCACATGATTTGGTGTTTAAGTTTGATGAATCCCAATATGCTGATATTCAGATGGAGGCTCGGTATTTGCGACGTAAAAGTACATTAAACTCAATGCTAGAGGCTCCTGCTGTAAGTTTATATTTGGAGTATCCGGGAGATGTATGGACAAAAGAGGCTACGTTACATAAAAGAGGAACTCTTGACGAAAGTTGGACATTTCAGTGTGCAAAGTGGAAGAAGAATGAATTGGGGGCGTGGACTATGCAGGCATATAGCTTGACGGATGATGCAATCTTTTTGAATGCACTTACTGATAGTACAAAATATACTTATCGGTTTGTTAAGTTTGATGAGTCGCAGGACATAATTGGAGCTTCGGATACGTTGAGCATTGTAACGGAAAAGGAATTTCAGATTCCTAATTCGAATTTTGAAAGTTGTATAAAAGAAAAAAGGTATGATGCATCAGGAACTGGTGGACAAGATATTTATATTTTTTATCCTTATGCGGAAAACAACTTGTCTGAACAATGGTGGAATACTCGGAATCTGTTGACAACAAGTGAGAGAGGATCTCTATTAGGGGCAACATGCTCTTGGTATTATAGTTGTTTTCCTGGTTCTGTTCCAACAAATGAAGAGAAATTAACAGCTTCGTGGCATTTGAATAACTATGATGGTCAGAGTCTCACAATAGGGGGACACGGGGATGAAGGTACTGCTATTGAAATTGCAACAGTTGGATGGGGAAAAGGTAATAAATGGTCTGGCATAGGCAAAAATTCAGAGAATAAAACGGCTGGTAGCCTATTTATAGGAACTTTTGCAGAAAATGTGGAACAATATGGTAGGACTTTTTCTTCACGCCCTACTGAGGTTCGATTTTGGTATAAATATTATTCTTATAATGATGAATTTACGAAACCATATGTCAGTGTCGAAGATAAGAATGGTAACGAAATTGGAAAGATGGAAGAAGAACTGATAATTAGTAATTCTGTGAATGAATTTACAGAAGGGATTATAAAAATTAGTTATATAGGACATGAAACTGAAAAAGCTGCTAAAATTAAAATAATATTTCTCTCTACTAGCAGTCAAAGTCCTGCAACTAAAGCCGTACATGGCAGCTTGAATGATTGGAAAGGAAATGGTGATTCTCGTCATATTGGCAGTATATTAACAATAGATGATGTTTCATTAGTGTATGATAAGTAGAAAAATGGGAAATTATATAAAATGAAGAATGATATGAGAAAAATAGCAAATATACTATATGTATTATTCGTAAGCCTTTTCATCCTCTCTGCTTGCGATCGTGAAAAGATGGACTTCGGTAACGAATCGGATGGTTATGGACAAATTCAATTGTCCTCCATGCAACTTTCTGTGGATGTAAATGCGACACCACTGTCTCGTGCTGTCACAGTAGATGCTGGTAGTTATATCGTTGGTATTTACAATGAAGACGGAACAACTTTAATTTCCGAATGGAAGTATAGTGATATGCCTGAAATATTTCAATTGAAAGTAGGTAAATACAAAGTTATCGCTCATGCTCCGAGTGTTGATAAGGCTGTATTTGATGAACCTTATTGTGAAGGAAGTAAGACTTTTGAAATTCTGAAAGATCAGGTCACAAATATTGAAACTATCAAATGTACTTTGCAAAGTATTATGGTCACTATCAAATATGAAGACGCATTCAAAGAACTTTTAGGGGAAACGGTTAATGTGGCTGTGAAGGTGAATAAGAAAGATAATGAATTGCTTAACTTTAGTAAGGATGAAACACGTTCCGGTTATTTTCATGGTACGGTGACCGATAATGTCGTAGATGTTAATTTTATTGGGACTATTGATGGTGAAGATAACGTTCCTATTGATAAATCTTATGCTGGTATAGCTATTGGTTCTCATCTTATAATCACATATATATTGAATGATGCTAATGGTAATCCGGGGTCAGGTGGTAGTGCTGATATTAAATTGCAGGTGGATACTCGTTGTGAGGTAGTGAATATCGATGGCTCGGTTCTTCCGGATAAAGAACCGGAAATTGACGATTTCCCGTCAGGCGGTGGTGATGAAACTAAAGAACCGATAATTACAGGAAAAGGATTTGAAATAGCAGATCCGCATAATGTGGAAGATTTGGAAGATGTAGTAGTAAATCTGGAGGCAGAAGCCGGAATGAGAAATGTTGTGGTTGCAATAACTTCAACAAATAAGGATTTTGAAAATCTTATCTGTTCGGATGATTTGTTTGGCTCTAACACATTTGATTTGGCTCATCCAGCTTCAGAGGAACAAAAGGCTGTGTTAGAAGGTTTGGATTTTCCCATTGAAGATGAAATCATTGGACAGAAAAATGCGGATTTTGCCATAACAAAGTTCATGGGACCCTTAAGTGGTTTTGTTGGTGAGCATAAGTTCAAAATTACTATTACTGATAGTAAAGGAAACTCTACTTCGGCAACATTAACATTGATCGTACAAGAATGAAAAAATTGATTATATATGCTTTTTCTTTTTTCTTTTTTCTTTTAGGCTGTCAACAAAACGAAGACGGTTCTGTCTTTGAAGGTGAAGGTACCTTATGTTTGAAAGTAAAAATGAAGAGCGATATACAAGCTATCGCAACCCGTACGCTTACCAAAGATGAAGAGACGGAGTTGAATGAGAATTGTAAGATACGTATTTATGATACGGATAAATTGATTCGCAAATATCAAGGTATAAGTAATATACCGGATAATTTGATACTTCCTTCCGGAGAATATCATGTAAAGGTGACGGCTGGTGATTCTGTTGCAGCTTCTTTTGATAAAAAGTTCTATGAGGGAATTGAACCTTTTACATTGACCAAAGGAGCGACTGTCCCTGTAGAGGTAGTAGCAAATATTGCAAATACAGTTACTAAAGTTACTTTTGCTGAGTCTTTGACGAATGTATTTACTGATTGTCAGCTAAATGTTTCTGTAAAAGCAGAAGAAGGAACGCTGACTTTCAATGCGGATAATTTGGAACAAATGGGGTATTTTTCTTTACCTGTCGCTTGTGATACTTTGTTTTGTACATTTGTAGCGAAAGTTGCTGCGACCGGAGATGCATATGAGCATATTGATACTATTCCGTTTGTGAAACGTGCAACCTTATATAATTTGATGTATGAATATAGGGATGAGGAAATTGAGTTACCGGATGTAGGAGGGGGAATGCTGGTTTTGGAAGTAGATGCTACCCCCATTGGTGAACCTATAGAAGATAATATTTCATATTATCGTCGTCCGGTGATAAAAGCTGAAACAGATGGACAGGTATTAGAACTTACAACTCCTTATTATTTGGAGACAAATGCCGGATCAGATATTCAGATAGCGGTAATGGGGTCTTCTGTGTTGAAACAGGTTCAGATATCATCTGAACAGTTCCCAGAATTTTTGAATATGAATGAACAGACTTTTGATTTGGGTAATTTAGCTGACGGTCAAGAAGAGGTTTTGCGTAATGGAGGAATACATATTGATCGGGTGCCTGAATCTAAAGGATATGCGATAAATTTGGTGTTTACGGCGAGTCTTATACAGAAATATTCAGCGAAAGAGGGTAGTTATAATATTTCTTTTAATGTCGTTGATGAAAAAGGAAAAATACGTGTGGTTGATTGGGTTGTTATTGTATCAGATGCGGCAGTACGTACAGAGGAAGTGATAAATTATGAAGTCTGGGCTACAAAAGCAACTTTGCGTGGTACAGTACTTGATGGACGTGAGCCACAAGGAACATTAGCTTTCCGTTACCATAAGGTAGATGATATGAATTGGAAGACTGTGAATGCGGTACGCGATGGATCTAGTATTTCGGCAGAAATTAGTGGCTTGGAGCCTAGTACAGAAGATAAGTCCTCTATTTATGAATATCAATTGATGGATGGGGATATGCTTTCTAATGTTATATGCCAATTTACGACAGAAGTAGCTTGGCAGCTGGAAAATGCAGGATTTGAGAGTTGGAGTGAAAGTACTAAACCTACATTAGTATACGGAAAGGAAAAAGGTGAACAAATGTTTTGGGATAGTGGTAATCATGGTTCTTCCTCAAGTATGGCTGCTTTGATCGGAAAGGCCGTAGACTTAACTACTCCTGATAAATTAACTACGGGAAGTGAAAGTAAATACTCGGCAAAATTAGAGTCTAAGTCAGTTGTTGGCGTATTTGCAGCAGGTAATTTGTTTGTTGGAAAATTTTTGAGAACAAGTGGGACAAATGGAGTATTAGGTTGGGGACGGTCATGTACTTCACGTCCGATAGCATTAACCGGATATATTCGTTATGTACCACAAACTGTTACTGATTATCCAAAAGAGCCGGAATTGAAAAATGGTGATAAGGATAAAGGATTTGTTTTCATTGCTGTAGGAGATTGGGATTTTCAGAAAGATCAGTCGGAAGAATGGCCTAGAGTTATCAATACTTCGGATGATAAAACCTTCTTTAAGAGTAATGATCCGCAAGTTATAGGTTATGGTGAGAAGACATGGGATGATTCAACACCGGGTACGGGATTGATTCCTTTTACCATCAAGCTTGATTATCCGGTAACAAATCGTATTCCTGAGACAATAATTGTAGTAGCATCTGCTAGTAAGTATGGGGATTATTTTGCTGGTGCAGTAGGTAGCACCATGTGGCTGGATGATCTGAAACTTATATATGATGAGAGTGAACTGAAAGAATAAACTTCTAATAATTATTTAGTGAAAAAAGGATTATTATTCTTGTTGTTTATCTGGGGAATGACATCCCAGGCACAAGAGTTTAAGCGTAATATAGAATCCCATACTTTTGTTCCGAAGGGGCAGTGGGTTGTGGGAAGTTCTGTTTCTTATTCCGAGCACAATGAGCAAAACTATCAATTTTTGGTCATAGACGGATTTAATTCGGATGGGTATACTTTTAAGATTAGTCCGATGTTTTGTTATGCTTTCAGAGATAATGTTGCTGCAGGTGGGCGTTTCTCTTATGGACGTACATTGACAAAATTAGATGGGGTAACGTTGAATTTGGATGAAAGTACCCAGTTTGATGTGAATGATATGTACCAATTAAAACATTCCTATAGTGCTATGGGAGTTCTTAGGAATTATATAAATTTGGGTACAAGTAAACGTTTTGGTTTATTTGCGGAAACTAGACTTGAAATTGGGGGTAGCCAATCAAAGGTGGTGACTAAAGATGGTACTTCTCTGACAGGTACTTATACTAAAACGACTGACTTTGGTATTGGTGTAGCACCGGGTATTGTCGCTTTCATTAATAATTATACTGCTGTGGAAGTCAGTATTGGAGTATTAGGACTGGATTTTAGTAAGGTGAAGCAAACTACAGATCAAGTGTACATTGGAGAACGTTCATCCAGTTCTGCAAATTTTAAGATTAACCTGTTTTCTATTGGACTGGGTATAGCGTTCTATTTATAAAAAGGAAAAAATGACTCGATTATTTTATATATGTATATTGGTACTGTTAGCGGGTGTACAATCCTTATATGCCCAGCAACGGGATACTATTATAATACGTGATACAGTATTTCTGGATAAAGAAGAGTTTGAAAGGAAAAAAGATATTGTAGAAGGAAATACAAATCTAATTCATATTAAGCCTATCGGGAGATATGATCGTGGTATTGTAAGTTATCGGTTTATTCCGAAAAAGAAATGGATCGGTGGATTGACTTTCTCTTATGTTAATTATGATAGCGATGATAGTCGTTTGTTATTTTCAATGCTGAAAGATTTTGATTGTAACTTCAAAACCTTTTCTTTAAAACCTTTTGTTGGATATGCCGTAGCAGATAATATGGTGGTAGGGGCCAAACTTGGATATAATCATACCATTGCAGATCTAGGAAATGTTTCGCTTAACATTGATGATGATTTTGATTTTTCTTTGAGTAATATGCGATATGCGGAGGATTTGTATTCATTGGGAATATTTCATCGTTCTTATATCGGATTAGATGATGGTAAATTGTTCGGACTGTTCAATGAGACAACTCTGACTTATAAAAATGGATCTTCTAGTTTTGCTCGCGGGGAAGGAGAGGAATACAAACGGACAGAGACCACAATCAATGAACTTCATTTGGGGATTAGTCCGGGAGTGGCGGTATTTATTACGCAAAATATTTGTGCAGAGCTGTCTTTTGGTGTCGTTGGCTTTAAATATAGGACAGAGAAGCAGAAGAATAATCTAGGAGAGATTGGTAAGCGAAGAACGAGTGGTGCGGATTTTAAAATCAACTTGTTTAATATAAATATAGGTTTAACTGTTTGTATGTGATGAGAGGACATAGGTTTATATATAGATTATTTCTTTTAGGAATAGGAATTACATGTTTGCTGCAAGGGTGTATAAACAATGATATTGGGTATCCACAAATAGCGTTATCTATTACTGCAATGCAAGTTGAGGGGCAAGTTGGAAATGCCATTATATCTGAAGAAAAACGTATGGTGACTCTTGGATTGGATGAAAGTGTGGACATGCGTAAAGTGTTGGTAAGGAGTTTGTCTGTTACAGAAGGAGCTAAAAGTTCTCTATCGGTAAATGATGTATTAGATCTGACTAGTCCATGTAATGTGACTCTGTCGCTTTATCAAGAATATCAATGGAGTATCATTGCTAATCGGGAAATATCCCGCTCTTATAAAATCTTGAATCAGATTGGTGTGTCTGAATTGAATGAAAAAACATATATTGCTACAGCATATGTATCGAGAGATACAAAGTGGAAAGATTTACAAATTGTCAATTTAAAGCTAGGACCGGATGGTGCTACTTATAATGGTAATACTGACTTCTCATCTATTGAATGGATTCCTTATACTAATTATGCATCGGCTAAAGTTAAAGTAAAGTATAAAGATTTCTTTGAAGAAGATTGGGAGTTGCGAGTTTACCGTAAAGATAAGATGGCAGAAACAAAGCAGGCGGATGGTTTTGTAAATGTGGCATGGCTGTATGGTGAAGGCATTGAAGGATTGGACAATGGCTTCGAGATCCGTGAGGTTTCTGTTACCGAATGGGAAAAGGTTCCGGAAAAATATGTAACAATCAATGGAGCTGCTTTCACTGCATATGTTCCACATTTGAAAGCTCAAACAACTTATGTATGTCGTGCCTATTCTGGTGAGAATTACGGTGAGGAACGTTCTTTTACTACGGGACAAGCTGTGGAACTTCCGGATGGTTCTTTTGAAAATTGGCATTCTGTAATAGAGAAGAAACATGTTTGGTGGAAACCGTGGACTGAAGGTACAACAGGATATTGGGATACAGGTAATAAGGGGGTTGTTACAGCTTCTGATTCTAATACCACACCTACGACACAAGTGACTTGGAATAATAATGGAACGGCTGCATGTTTACAATCCAAGAACCTCTTTATTAAATTTGCTGCAGGAAATCTGTTCATGGGAGAATTCTTAGAGGTTGTGGATGGTACAAATGGACTTTTAGATTTTGGAAAACCATTTAGTGAGAGACCTACAAAATTGAAAGGACACTATAAATATGTACCGCAGAATGTGACAATACTGCCAACTAACTCGGATGATAAAAAGGCTTTTGAATTTTTGAAAAATAAACCGGATACTTGTTCTATTTACATTGCTTTGGGAGATTGGGACAGTCCGGTGAGAATTTGTACGACTCCTAGTAAACGTCAGCTCTTTGATAAGAATGATGAGCATATTATTGCTTATGCAGAATTGAATAGTGGTAAAGCTATGACTGAGTATGAGCCATTTGAATTAAAGTTAGATTATAGGGTTACCAATCGTGTTCCAAAATATATTGTAGTGGTATGCTCTGCTAGCAAATACGGAGATTATTTTGCTGGAGGTGATGGTAGTACTTTATGGGTAGATGATTTCAGCTTAGAATACGATTATGATAATTAGTCTCTGTCTTAGGAATATCCTTATTTTATTGCAAAGGTAGTTGTGACGACACCCGGGTCTCAGGCATACCAACACCCGGGTCTCAGTATGCATGACACCCGGGTGTCGTACAAATTGTTTGTGCATAAAAAAACTCCCGTTCTTCCTTTCGGAAGGCGGGAGTTTTTAACTATAGCTTATTTATATCTGTGGCTGATTATACGATACCTTGTGCCATCATTGCTTTGGCAACCTTCATGAATCCGGCTACGTTAGCACCTTTCACATAGTTTACGTATCCGTCAGCTTCAGTACCGTATTGAACGCAAGCTGCATGGATATTCTTCATAATGCTCTTCAACTTCTCGTCTACTTCTTCAGAGCTCCAGCTCAGTTTGATAGAGTTCTGAGTCATTTCAAGACCGGATACTGATACACCACCTGCATTGGCAGCTTTACCCGGAGCATAAAGGATTTTGGCTTCTTGGAATACGCGGATAGCTTCCGGAGTAGAAGGCATGTTAGCACCTTCGGATACAGCTATCACACCGTTAGCAACCAATTTCTTAGCATCGTCACCATTCAATTCATTCTGAGTTGCAGAAGGCAGAGCGATATCTGCTTTCTCACCCCAAGGACGAGCACCTTCTACATATTTGCAGCCATATTTTTCTGCGTATTCACGGATACGGCCACGATACAGATTCTTCAATTCCATGATGTAATCCAGTTTCTCACGGTCAATACCGTCCGGATCATAAACGTAACCGTCAGAGTCAGACATAGTCAGAACCTTACCGCCAAGTTCAAGAACCTTTTCTGCAGTGTATTGAGCAACGTTACCGGAACCGGAAATCAGGCAAGTCTTGCCTTTCAAGTCAGTACCCTTGGTTTTCAGCATTTCCATTAAGAAATAGATGTTACCGTAACCGGTAGCTTCCGGGCGAATCAATGAACCACCAAATTCGCGTCCTTTACCAGTAAATGTTCCGGTGAATTCATGAGTCAGTTTCTTGTACATACCGAACATGAAACCTACTTCACGACCACCAACACCGATGTCACCGGCAGGAACGTCAGTCTCAGGACCCACGTGACGCCATAATTCAAGCATGAAAGCCTGTACGAAACGCATTACTTCCATATTTGACTTACCGCGCGGAGAGAAGTCGGAACCACCTTTACCGCCACCCATAGGCAGGGTAGTCAGTGAGTTTTTGAATGTTTGTTCAAAGGCAAGGAACTTCAAGATAGAAAGGTTTACAGATGCGTGGAAACGGATACCGCCTTTGTAAGGACCGATCGCGTTGTTGTGCTGAACACGGTAACCCATATTGGTCTGAATATTACCTTTATCATCCATCCAAGTCACGCGGAACTGATATACTCTATCAGGAATACACAGACGTTCGATCAAGTTTACTTTATCAAACTCCGGGTGTTTGTTGTATTCTTCTTCAATCGTAGAAAGTACTTCTTCTACTGCTTGATGATACTCCGGTTCATTGGGAAATCTTCTTTTCAGATCGTCTAATACCTTTGCTGCATTCATAATCTTTTTTTCTTTTATTGGTTGTTTAAAATTCGATTATCTATTTCTCTTATGCGGTTGCAAAAGTAAAGATAAAAATTGAACTAGCAAACATTTTATAAAGAAAAATGCGATAAAACATCAAATTTGATATTTTATCGCATTAAAAAT
>ERZ840057.2137-NODE-2137-length-14358-cov-3.530868_pt1 | contig 14358 bp, 10 predicted proteins | sample MGYA00519907_ERZ840057 | MGnify/ENA primary metagenome ERZ840057 (study PRJEB31850, sample SAMEA3708862) | human gut metagenome | biome: human gut; feature: human-associated habitat; material: faeces | place: China | collected 2014 ...
GAGAAACTCGCAGTCTGCCTGCGACGTTTGCTAAGAACGAATTTGAGAAGGACGCGTTTATCCTTCGTCAGCTGGTTACCAAGGATTTTAAGATCAAGTATCGCCGTAGCGTTCTGGGCGTCGCATGGTCGGTGCTCAATCCGTTGCTGATGATGATTGTCATGGCCATCGTGTTCTCGACGATTTTTGGCCAGGGCCGCAATGGCTCAATGACGCCCGAGATGTACCCGCTGTACTTGATCGTGGGTAACGTTACCTTTGCCGTCATGTCCGAGTCTACGAACCAGGCCCTGACGTCGATCGTTGGCGCTGCCCCTCTGCTCAAGAAGGTTAAGGTGCACCGCTGGGTCTTCCCGGTGCAGAAGGTGCTCTTCTCGCTGGTCAACTTTGCCTTCTCGCTGGTCGCCGTCGCCATCGTTATGCTGTGGTTCCGCGTTATGCCTTCTTGGCATCTCATTTTGCTGCCTGTCTGCCTGCTGCTGCTTATGTGCTTCTGCATGGGCCTGGGCATGATGCTCTCTGCCCTTACGGTTTTCTTCCGCGATGTCATGCATCTGTGGAGCGTTGTCATTACGGCATGGACCTACATTACGCCCATCTTCTGGACGACTGACTATATTGCGCAAATGCCGCATCTCGTGCGTATCTTGATGTATGCGAACCCCATGTACAACTACCTGCAGTTTATGCGCGATATCTTCCTGTTCCAGACGACGCCCTCGCTTGTGACGTTTGGCATGTGCGTCGCTTGGGCGGTCCTTGCGCTTGTTATTGGCTACACTGTGTTCCATAAATCTGAGCGCAAATTTATCCTCTACATCTAAGGAGTGCTGTGATGACTGAATCTGTTGTTGATTACAGCGAGCAGCCTCTGGCTGTCGAGGTCGACGACGTCACCATGATCTTTAACATGGCGTCCGAGTCGCTGACCAACCTCAAGGAGTACTTCATCAAGCTTGCCAAGCACGAGTTGTTCTTTGAGGAGTTTAGGGCGCTTAAGCATATTTCGTTTGATATTCATCGTGGCGAGGTCGTGGGTCTGGTTGGCACCAATGGCTCCGGCAAGTCTACGATGCTCAAGATTATCGCTGGCGTGCTTGAGCCAAGCGAGGGCAGCGTTAAGGTGCACGGTAACATCGCGCCGCTGATTGAGCTTGGTGCCGGCTTTGATCCCGAGCTGACCGCCCGCGAGAACATCTATCTGAACGGCGCCCTGCTCGGCTATACCAAGGAGTTCATCGACGTCAACTTTGACGGCATTATCGAGTTCGCTGAGCTTCAGAACTTTGTCGACATGCCGCTTAAGAACTTCTCCTCGGGCATGGTTGCGCGTATTGCCTTTGCAATCGCGACGATTACCGAGCCCGATATTCTGATCGTTGACGAGACGCTGTCCGTCGGTGATGTGTTCTTCCAGCAGAAGTGCGAGGCCCGCATCCAGCACTTTATCCAGAGCGGCGACGTGACGGTTCTGTTCGTTTCGCACTCCATGGAGCAGGTTGAACGCATCTGCCAGCGTGCCGTTTGGATTGAGAAGGGTGACCTTCGCATGGACGGCCCGGTCGATGAGGTCTGCAAGGCGTACCGCGAGCAGTTCAACTAGGTTATAATTACTTGCGCCTGACAGGCTTGCGCTTGCTTGGGCGTGCGGTTATATGCTCCATTAGCTCAGTTGGATAGAGCAGGGGACTTCTAATCCCAAGGTCGACGGTTCGAATCCGCCATGGAGCACCATCGTTTATTAAGCCCGGACCGCTTGGAGGTCTGGGCTTTTTTCATCTTGTGTGCTGTGGTATTGAAGGGTTCGCAATGGGAAGCAAAAGGCTCGACTGGATCGATATTGCAAAGGGGATCGCAATTATTCTGGTCATTGTGGGGCACACCGTCCCAAATCCCTCTCCCTTGCGGCACGCGATCTTCTCGTTTCACATGCCGGTGTTCTTTATTCTTGCCGGGTATACGTTTAGGCCGAAGCCGTGGCGCGAACTGCTGAGTGATTCGGTGTCGCGCCTGCTGGTGCCGTATGTGGTTCTTGCACTGGCGTGGCAGGTGCCGACGTTCTTGATGAGCGGCGCTCCTTTGACGAGCGGTACGCTGGTTGCGGGGCTTAAGACGCTTGTGTTTGCCTCGGGCGTTGATGTGCCTGGGTTTGGCGTTACCGCCGTTGGCATGGCATGGTTTTTGGCGGCGCTGTTTACGTCGCGCCTACTGTTTAATGTACTTGTGCGGCTGTTTGATCGCCGCGGGATTGGGGTAGTTTGGCAGGGTGTTGTCTGTGCCGCGATTGCCTTTTGCGGATTGAGCGTGTCTCGCTTAATGGGTGTTTACCTGCCGCTCGATTTGGATCTGAGCTGCTATATTGTGCTGCTGATGTGGGTTGGCTATACGGCGCGCCAAAGGGGGCTGGAGCCGAGCGTGAGCAAGCCTCTGCTGTTTATTGGAGCCGGTGTCGCTTGGCTTGTCCTTGGCGCGCTGAGTGGGCTTGAGCTTTCGAGCCGCCGCGTGGATGGGTTTGTGGTTGCGACAGTTGCCGCTCTTGCCGGCAGCTACTGCGTGTGCTGGGTTTCCATGGCGCTGGAGAAGTTGAAAGACGTGCCGGTTGTGGGATCCTTTGAGCGATCGCTCGTGTTCTGCGGACAGGCCAGTCTTGCCATCTTTGCAATCCACGCGGTCGATTGGTTTATTCCTTGGCAGACGATGCCGCTGCTTATGACGCTGCCAGTGCCATGGCTCTTTGCGTCGATTGTGCGCTGCGGGTGCGACATAGGGTTGGCGTACGTGATCAAGAAGGCGTAATTTGTAGCGGGGTCGACCAAGCTGATCGTCCCCGCTGTTTTGTGGACATTTTAGTGTCAGGGTTAGAACTGGGCGCCTTCAGTCTCTGCTGAAGCTCCGTTTGTTCGTTGCCTATTTAACTTAGATAGAACTGGGGTTCAAACCAGTTCTCGAACGAATATGAATTGCCTTCTTCCGTCCATGTGTCGTCATTAATAAAGAATTTGAGATCATCGTCGCCACAGATATCCTCGGGCCATTCATCCCAACCTAAGTCCCGTGGATAGCCGTCTTCATCGAGATCGGTTTCATCGGTTTCCCAGTCGGAAACGAGTTCGAATGACACATCTCGGATAAGCCTTACAAGCAGTTCTTGTGCAACGGTGTGGGCCATTATGTCTTGTCCGTGTTTTGCTCGCATACGATAACTAATCAGATCTGCTCGAAGTTTGAATAGAAAGTCATAGTTGTACTGCATCAGATATTGAGGTGGGAGCAAATCAATCATCCAGCTATCGGGGAGTTGTCCTACATGAGTCCCTTTTGGAAGATGAGAGAGGTCCTCAAGATCCTTATTGATATAGTCAAGCAAAATATCGGTTCCAAAGGCGAAGGACGCTGCGCCCTTATAGCCATATTCATCTTTTAAGAATTGGGACCAGGCGGCATGACTCGAATCAATCGCCAAGGATTCTTTTGTCGTGGCCTCATTTATAGTTTCTGCGGCTGAATCATCGGGGAAGTTTTTCCATTTGAGTACCTTGCACACGGCTGTTGCCTTATCGCTTCGAATGGATTGGCCGCTCTCGTACTTACCCCATGTTTTTGCCCCGATACCGGCTCTGGAAGCTGCTTCTTCGATGCTAAGACCCAGTTCTGCTCTCCTTGTTTTGATTTGGTATGCCAGATTTTCGCTAACTTGGATCGTCTTTGGAGGCATCTTTGTTCCTTTCAGATACCGGAACGTATAGGATACCTAACATATTAATACTAAATAGATGTTTGTAAAGTTGGTATATTGTCAGTTTACGCTTGATGGGGTTCGAACGAGAAAAACGCGCGTCCACAAAATGTGTGCTGCGGACGCGCGTTTTTCTTATGGATGTTACCTTGGCGGACAGAAGACCGATGCGCTCGATCCTGTCGCTTTGTTTGCTTTTTCCTAGGCTAGACATTCTTTCAGCAGCTCCAACGCGTGGGCGTAGCCTTGGAGGCCTTCGCCGGTGATGGTGGCGAAGCAGGCCAAGCGGGCGTAGCTCACCTGGCGGAAGTCCTCGCGGGTCTCGACGGCGCTGATGTGGACCTCGACGGCAGGGATGGCGACGGCCTTGAGGGCGTCGAGGATCGCGACGCTCGTGTGCGTGTAGGCCGCCGGGTTGATGACGATGCCGTCGACCTTGCCGTAGGCTTCCTGGATCTTGTCGACGATGCTGCCCTCGTGGTTGGACTGGAAGACCTCGACCTCGTCGAAGCCCTGTGCGGCGCCCGCTTCCTGGCAGATCTGCACTAAGCGGTCGTAGTTGTCGCTACCATAGATGCCCGGCTCGCGAATGCCGAGCATGTTGAGATTGGGGCCGTTGATGACGAGTGCTTTCATGGTTGCTTCCTTTGCGGTTGGAAAGCCACCACAAAGGTGCCTGTCCCCTTTGTGGTGGCTTAGGTTAGAGAGCGGGTGGGAGGGTCTCGAGGAGGGCTTGGGCGGTGTTGGCAGCGCAGTCGCGTGAGCCGATGATGTAGTCGGCCCACGCGCGGTAGCGCGGCATGCGCTGCTCGGCCAGCTTGTCGATGCCATCGCGGGCGGTGATGGGGCGACCCTTGTGGGCGAGCTCGTCGAGCTTGCGGTTGAGCATCACAATCTGGCTGTTCTGGTGCAGCAGCGGGTAGTTCTCGTCGCGCGTGACCACGCCGCCGCCGGTGGAAAGCACCAGGCCGCTTCGCTTGGAGATGTCGGCCAGCGCCGCCGTCTCCTGTTCGCGGAACGCCGCCTCGCCGCGCTCGACGATAAAGTCGGCGCAGGGCATGCCCAGGCGCTCCTCGAGGGCGCGGTCCAGGTCGATGTGCTCTCGCCCCGTGAGCAGGGCAATCTGCTCGCCCACGCGGGTCTTGCCCGAGCCTGGCATACCGATCAGCGCGATGTTCTGTTCGCGGCGTGACAGGCGCTCCGTTACGTCCAGAATGCGCTCACGCGGAGTGACCTGGCCGGTGTAGCGCTCAACGGCTTGCGCCGCCTGGGCCACGAGCATGAGCAGGCCGCCGATGCAGGGGATGCCGCGGCGCTCGGCCTCGAGCATCAGGCCCGTGCGTGCAGGGTTGTAGACAATGTCGATGACGCCCTCGAGCGCATCGAGCCCCTCGAGCGTGCAGGGGGCATCGGGACAGTGGGGGAACATGCCGGCGGGCGTGCAGTTGACGAGCAGTGCGGCGTCGGACTGCTGCGCGATGTTGTCGTAGTTGACTTCGCTCGTGCGGCCCACCGGCACGACGATGGCGCCCAGGTCGCCGAGTACCATGCTTGCCGTGGTGCCGGCGCCACCGGTGGCACCGAGCACGAGGGCCTTCTTGCCGGCAACCTCGACGCCCAGCTCCTCGACCAGGCATTGGAAGCCAAAGTAGTCGGTGTTGTCGCCGCGCAGGCGGCCGTCGGGCAGGCGCGTGATGGTGTTGACGTTTCCCATACGCTCGGCGAGTGGACTCAGCTCGTCCAGGTATTCCATGACGGCGCGCTTGTAGGGGATGGTCACGTTGGTGCCCTCCCATTCGTCACCCGTCATAAAAGCCTGGAGGTCCTCGGGCTCGCGCTCAAATCGTACGTACTCGAGCCCCGCGAGCTCCTTGTAGATGGTCGGGGTGTAGCTGTGGCCCAGCACGCGGCCCAGCACGCCGTAGGGGCGGGTTGCGGCGACATCGGTCATCTAGAGCACCTCCGTGTAACTGCCAAAGTAGGTGAAGCTTTCGCACACGTCGTCGATGGAATCGAGCAGGTCATCGAGGGCCTTGCTGCCAAAGGGGCAGTCCAGGTCAAAGTAGAACATAAACTCAAAGTCGTGCCCGGGGATGGGGCGGCTCTCGAGCTTGATGAGGTTGATATTGAGCGCGTAGAAGCGCTCGAGTACGCGATAGAGTGCGCCCGGCTCGTTGGCCGTGGTAATCATGAGCGAGGTGCGGTTGGCGCCGGGGTAGACGCGTGGCTCGCGGCTGATGACGACAAAGCGCGTGTAGTTGTTGTCCGAGTCCTGGATGTTGGGCTCCAGTACCTCCAGGCCGTAGAGTGCGGCGCAGCTGCGCGATGCGATGGCGGCAACATCGGTGCGCTCGGAGCTGGCGACCATCTCGGCCGACATGGCCGTGTTGGGGTACTTGGTGGCGTGCAGGTCGTGCGCCTCGATAAAGCCGGCGCATTGGGCAATGGCCTGGCCGTGGCTGTAGACCTCGTGCACGTCCGCAAGCTTGGTGCCGGGCTTGACGAGCAGGTTGTGGTCGATCTTGAGGCGCAGCGAGCGCACGATGTGGAAGTCGAACTGGGCGAGCAGGTCGTAGACGGCGTTGACCGAGCCGGCGGTGGAGTTCTCGATGGGCAGCACGCCAAACTCGCAGAAGCCGTCGCGCACGGCACGCATGACGCCCTCGAAGGTCTCGAAAAACGCGATGTCGGGCACGTCGAAGAGCTTGCATGCGGCGATTTGGCTGTAAGCGCCCTCGACGCCCTGGCAGGCGACGGTGGCCGTTTGAGGGAAGGGCGTGTCGGAGGCTGCAGCCGTGGCATGGGCCTTTTGCGACACCGTGATGCCCTTGAGCTCGTTGATGTAGCGCTGCTGCGCGGCCTTGCTCATGCTCATGAGGAGACGGAACAGGGTGATGGTCTGCGCCTCGTAGCGCTCGGGCGCGCGGCTGGCGAGGTTGTTGAGCTTGGAACGCTCACGGGCGGGGTCGAAGACGGCCTTGCCCATCTCGATTTTTGACTTGGCGACCTCGGTGGCAATGTCCATGCGCTCGACAAAGCTGTTGAGGAGCGTGGTGTCGATGCCATCGATGGCCTGGCGGATGTCAGCAAGGTCCATGGAGACCCCTTTCACGTGTCGGGGGATGTTGAGGGGTGGGTAGTTAGCGCTGGGCGGCGTCTTCGAGGAGGGCGTCCCAGATGGCGAGGGCGGCGGCTGCTTCGGCTACGGGGACAGCTCGGGGGACGATGCAGGGATCGTGGCGGCCATGGACCGAGAGCTCGGCATTTTCCATAGCGTCCATGTCCACCGTCTGCTGCTCGCGGCCAATTGAGGGCGTCGGCTTTACGGCCATGCGCCACATGACGGGAGCGCCGGTCGAAATACCGCCCAGGATGCCGCCGGCGTTATTGGATTCGACCTCGATCTCGCCGGTTTCGGCATCGATTCGATACGGATCGTTGTTCTCGCTGCCGCGCATGGCGGCCACGGCAAAGCCCATGCCAAACTCCACGCCCTTTACGGCGGGAATGCCAAACGCGATTTGCGCGATGCGGTTCTCGATGCCGTCGAACATGGGGTCGCCGATGCCTGTGGGAAGCCCGTAAATGCCGCACTCCACGATGCCGCCGATGCTGTCGAGTTCGTCTCGCGCGGCTAGGATCTCCTCACGCATGCGGCCGGCTGCGGCGGCGTCAATGCACGGCAGATCGTTCGTAAGGATCGCCTTGCGGTCGGCCTCGCGATAGACCATATCGTCCATCGGCAGGTCGGAGATGCCGCCGATCTGCGCCACATGCGCCATCACTTTAATGCCGCAGGCCTCGAGTGCCTGCAGCGCAATGCCGCCGGCGATGCACAGGGGTGCCGTTAGGCGGCCGGAGAAATGCCCGCCGCCGGCGACATCGTGCATGTTGTGATACTTCACACGCGCAGGGAAGTCCGCATGTCCCGGACGGGGCTTGCGGCGCAGCTCGGAGTAATCCTTGGAGCGCGTGTTGGTGTTCTCGATAATCGCGGCGATGGGCGCGCCGGTGGTATGTCCATCGACCACGCCGGCGATGATGTGGGCGGCGTCGGCCTCGCGGCGTTTGGTCGCGGTCTCGTCGCGACCGGGGGCACGACGGTCGAGGAAGGCCTGCAGCTGCTCCTGGTCAACAGCGATGCCCGCCGGAATGCCATCGAGGGAGCAGCCGATGGCGGGGGAGTGCGACTGGCCGAAGATGCTTAAGTGCAAGACGTTGCCAAAGGTCGAGGACATGCTATTCCTCCTCGAGCGTGACCTTGCCGCCCAGCAGGCGGTAGTGGTCGAAGAAATCGGGATAGGACTTGTTGACGGCCTCGGCGCCGTGGATCACGACCTCGCCGGCGGCGCGGCTCGCGGCGATAGCGGCCATCATGGCGATGCGATGGTCGTTGTGCGAATCGACCTCGCCGCCGGTGAAGGCATCGACACCCTTGATGATGAGGTCATCACCGGCAATGCGCACCTGCGCGCCCAGCGCGGTGAGCTCGCGGGTGGTGGTGACCAGACGGTCGGATTCCTTGATGCGCAGACGGGCGCAATCGCGGATAAAGGTGCGGCCCTGTGCCAGCGAGGCCACGGCCGAGATGACGGGCACCAGGTCCGGAATGTCGTGGGCACTCATCTCAAAGCCGGCGAGCTTGTCGGACTGCACGGTGGCGGCGTTGGTGGAGCGCACGATGCGGGCGCCAAAGCGCGAAAGCGCGGCAAGCACGTTACGGTCGCCCTGTGCGGAGCTCAGCGACACGCCCTCGACGGTGATTGGGTCGGTGCCGATGGCGCCGGCGCACAGCCAAAAGGCGGCGTTGGACCAGTCGCCCTCGACGGCTACGCTGCCGGGCGTGCGGTACGAGCCACTGCTCACGCGGAAGTTCGTGACCTCGGGCTGGCCGTCCTTGGCCGGAATGCGCTCGACGTTGACCTCGACGCCAAAGGCCTTCATGGCCTGTATCGTCAGGTTGATGTAGGGGCGGCTCTCGATGAGGCCGGTTACCTGCACGCAGGAGGGCTGGGCCAGCAGCGGGGCTGCCAGCAGCAGGCCCGAGATGTACTGCGAGCTCACGTTGCCCGGAAGCACAAAGGTGCCCGGGCGCATGCGGCCGCTCGTCTTGAGCGGAAAACCGCCCAGACCCTGTAGGTCGCAGCCGGCGGCGATGATCTCGTCCGAGAGCGGGGAGAGCGGGCGGGCGCCCAGGCGGCCCTGGCCCACGAAGGTGGCATCCGCACCCAGCGCGCAGGCGACAGGCAGCATAAAGCGCAGCGTGGAGCCACTTTCACCGCAGTCAAGCGTGCCGCCGGCAAGGGCCTTGAGCAGACCAAACTCAACACTCTTCATGGTGGGGTGGACCTGGAAGCCGTCCTCGACGGTCTCGATGCGAGCACCCAGTGCCGTAAGGCAGCGCACCGTGGCCTCGATGTCGGCGCAGGTGGTGTTGCAGGTGACGTGTGTCTCGCCGTTGGCAAGCGCAGCGCAGATGATCAGGCGATGCGCCATCGACTTGGACGCGATGGCGGGAACGGTGCCCTTGAGCGGGGACGGGGTGATGCGGGCTAGCATGCGGATGCGTCTCCCTTCTGGCCGAGGCCCTCGGCAATGAGTTCGTGGAAAGTGGAAAGCGGCGTGCGGTCGATGCTGCAGCGGCCAATGCCGTGCGGAATCACCAGATCGATGGTGTCGCCCGCGCGCTTCTTGTCGTGGAGCGCCTCGGCAAAGACGGCATCGGCATCTAGGTCGCAGCGGGTCTTGAGGCCATGGCGGGCGCAGAGCTCCTCAATACGACCGGGCAGTGCAGCATCGCAAGCGCCGTGCAGGGCCGCGGCGCGCGTGATGATGCCCATGCCGATCGACACGCAGTTGCCGTGTCCCAGCTCAAAGTGCTCGCAGGCCTCGACGGCATGTCCGGCACTGTGTCCAAAGTTGAGGAGCTTGCGCTGGTTGGTTTCGCGCTCGTCGGCGACGACCACGGCGCGTTTGATGTCGATATTGCGGGCAATGATAAGCGCCACGCGAGCCACGTCCTGGTTGAGCAGCTCCAGCGTGAGCGGGGTCTTCTCCAGCTCGGCGAAAAGCTCCGGGTCGGCGATTACGGCGTGCTTGACGACCTCGCCGCAGCCGTCGGCGAACTGCTCGGGCGTGAGGGTGGCCAGGCACCCCACGTCGGCGATAACCACGCTCGGCTGCCAAAAGGCGCCGGCCAAGTTCTTGCCGGCAGCCAGGTCTATGGCGGTCTTGCCTCCCACCGACGAATCCACCATGGCGAGCAGGCTCTGCACAAACTTGCAGCCGCGCATGTAGGTGGCGGCCACAAAGCCCGCCACGTCGCCCACGACGCCGCCGCCGAGTGCCACGATCACGTCGGAGCGCGAAAGCTCGTGCTCGGCCACAAACTCCAAAATGGCAACGTAAGTCTCGGCGCGCTTATGGGCCTCGCCGGCCTCGAAGGTGCAGATGCTTACCTCATAGCCTGACGCCTCCAGGCTCTGCTTGACGGGCATCTGGTAGAGCGGACCCACATTGGTGTCCGTTACGATGACGGCCTTGGTGCCGCCGGCGGTGGCGCGCACGAGCGGCCCCGCCTGCTCCAGCAAAAACGTGCCAACATGCACCTGGTAGGGGCGTGCAGTGTCGATATCGATGGTAATCGCCATAAGCTTCGGTCCTTTCGACCTGGCGTGATAGGTGGTCTAGTGGGAGGCCTCGTCGTCGAGTGCACGCTTGATGCGGTCGCCCTCGGCAAGGAGATTCTCCAGATAGCGCTGGTCGCGGTCCTTGAGCGCACGGCTGTAGGCGCCGAGCGAGTCGATCAGGTGGTCGATCTCGAAGGCGAGTGCGTCGGCGTCGTCGATCATGAGCTCGGACCACATTTGCGGGTTGAGGTGCGCCACGCGGGTGAGATCGCGGTAGCTACCGGCCGAAAAGCCGTGGTGGACCTGGGCTGTGGGGCTTTTGACGTAGGCGTTGGATACCACGTGCGCAAGCTGGCTCGTGAAGGCGATGACGCGGTCGTGCTCGGCGGCGCTGGTGACGCTGAACTTGCCAAAGCCCAAGGGGCGCACCATTTCGCGCACCTGGCCTAAAAGCTCGAGCTTAAGGGCGTCGTCCACCGCGGGCGGTACGAGCACCAGCGGGGCGCCCTGGAACAGGTCGGCACGGGAGTGGGCGTAGCCCGAGAACTGGGTGCCCGCCATGGGGTGCGCGCCCACAAAGTAAAAGCCGTGCTTTCGCGCGAGCTCAAAGGCTCGCTCGCACACAATGCCCTTGACGCCTACGGTGTCGATCACCACAGGGCCCATGATGGCATCGGTGTCGGTGGCGTCGGCGAGCGCCTGGGCGTGCGCCTCGAGCCACTCGATGCATGCCTCGGGGTAGCAGGCAAGGACGATGATGTCACATTCGCCGAGTGTCTTGTCGTTGAGCTCTCCGGCGACAGTGCCCATGTTGGCGGCCGTCATGACATCGTCATCGGGGTCCCAGGCCAGCACGCGGACGCCCGCCTGCGCATAGCCGCGGGCAAAGCTGCCGCCGATGAGGCCAAGGCCGACGATGCCGGCGCACTTGGGGCCGCCCTGGTTAACACGCGCGTTTCTCACCGTACCCATGGGCTACTCCATGGTCTCTTGGCAGACAACCTCGCGGATGGCTCGGATGCGGCGCATGGTGTCGTCGAACTGATCGGGGGTGAGGGCCTGGGCGCCGTCGGACCAGGCGCGGCTCGGCTCGTCGTGGACCTCGATCTCCAGGCCGTTGGCACCGCAGGCGGTCGCGGCGAGCGCCATGGGCTCAACGTAGCGGGTGTAACCGGTGGCGTGGCTGGGGTCGGCGACGACGGGCAGGTGCGACAGGTGGTGCAGCACCGGCACGGCGTTGAGGTCGAAGGTATTGCGGGTGCGGGTCTCGAAGGTGCGGATGCCGCGCTCGCACAGGATGACGTTGTCATTGCCCTCGCTCATGATGTACTCGGCGGCCATAAGCAGCTCATCGATCGTGCCGGACATGCCGCGCTTAAGCAAGACCGGAGTCTTGGTCTTTCCGACCTCTTTGAGCAGAGGGAAGTTCTGGGCGTTGCGGGCGCCGATCTGCATGACGTCGATCTTCTTGTCCAGGAAGACCTGCACGTCGCGTGGGTCCATGATCTCGGTGACGATCGGCATATCGAGCTCGGCAGACGCCTCGCACAGCAGGTCGAGGCCGGCGGGGCCCATGCCCTGGTAGGCGTAGGGGGAGGTGCGGGGCTTGTAGGCACCGCCGCGCAGCATCGTGGCGCCGGCGGCCTTCACGCGGCGGGCGATGCGGATGAGGTTCTCGCCCTCGACGGAGCACGGGCCGGCGATGACCTGGAACTGATCGCCGCCGATCTTGACGCCGTGGCCGCAGTCGATGACGGAGTCCTCGGGGTGGAACTTGCGGTTGGCGCGCTTGAACGGCTCGGAGACGCGCTGTACGCGCTCGACGACGTCCATAGACTCGAGCAGGAACGGGTCGATCTTGGTCGTATCGCCCACCAGGCCGATGATCGTCTCGTTCTCGCCGCGCGAGACATCGGTCTTCAGACCCTTTTTCTCAATCCAGCTGACGATATGGCTGACGGCCTCGTCGCTGGCGCTCTGCTTTAAAATTGCGATCATGGTGTGCCTCTCACCTCGATGGATAACCCTTGCAAAAACGGCCCGCATCGCGAGCCGTGTATATATGGTGCATGAGAGTTTATACTATCTGACTCGCTTTTGCCTTCTAAAGTGGGCCGTTGCGCCGCGTCTTCCTCGGAATTGCAAAGCTTTTTCTTTTATTTTGATAGCCCGTGGTGCACTTGGGTATAATGCCACACGTTGGCCCTATTAGCTCAGGGGATTAGAGCGTCTGCCTCCGGAGCAGAAGGCCGTTGGTTCGAATCCAACATGGGGCACCATCGAACGTAAGACCGTCCGAACCTCGCATGGTCCGGGCGGTTTTTCTTATACCGACGCGACGTGATGGGACGTGGTATGGCAGCAACGGATATCGAGCGCGGACTCTCGACCGCCGAGGTCGAGGAGCGCATCGCCGCCGGTAAGATCAACCGCAACATGGAGCTCAAGACCAAGTCGGTCAAAGAGCTCATCATCGAGAACCTCTGCACGCTGTTCAATTTGATCAACGTGATCTTGGCGTTCCTGGTCATTTTGACCGGTTCGTTTAAGAACCTGACGTTTCTGTTCGTGGTGTTCCTCAATACCGCTATTGGCGTCATTCAGTCCATGCGTTCCAAGAAGATGGTCGATAAGCTCACACTGCTGACCTCCAAGAAGGCCATCGCGGTGCGCGACGGTGCCGAGGTGGAGCTCGACCTGGACCAGATCGTGCTCGACGACATCATCCGCCTGGGGCGCGGCGACCAGATTCCCGCTGACGCCGTGGTGGTTTCGGGCGAGGCGCTCGTCAACGAGAGCCTGCTTACGGGCGAGAGCGACCTTATTAAGAAACAGCCCGGTTCCGAGCTCATGAGCGGCAGCTTTATCGACTCGGGCCTGCTGCGCGCCCGCGTGATCCATGTTGGCGCCGACAACTACGTGGCCAAAATTAATAACGAGGCCAAGTACGTCAAAAAGGTCAATTCCGAGATCATGAACGCGCTGAACGCCATCGTGCGCTTTGCGAGCATCATCATGATCCCGCTCGGTTTGGCGTTGTTTGCCTCGAGTGTGAGCGAGCTGTGGGATGCCGCGGGAACCCCGGGCGATAGCGCGCTTTCGTGGTGCTTCTCCGAGCTGTTGGCTGGCCATGTGCCTTCGTCGGCGCTGCTGTCCACGGTGGGCGCCCTGTTGGGCATGATTCCGCAAGGCCTGGTGCTGCTGACCTCGTCGGTGCTCGCCATCGCCACGGTGCGCCTGGCCCGCCGCAAGGTGCTGGCGCAGCAGCTCTACTGCATCGAGACGCTCGCTCGCGTCGACGTGCTGTGCCTGGACAAGACGGGTACCATCACGTCGGGCCGCATGGAGGTCGAGGGCACGTATCCGCTGCCGGTTGAGGGCGTTGCCCTGGGCGTGGGGGAGAACGAGGCGGCTGTTCTCGTCGATACCACGGTGCTCGATTTTGCCCTGGCAAACGTTGCCCGTGCGACTTCGGCAGATGCCAACGAGACCTGCCAGGCGCTGCTCAACTATTACGCTGATCGGCCGGTCGAGGTGTCTGAGCCGCTGTCGGTCATTCCGTTCTCGTCGTCTAAAAAATGGAGTGGCGCTTCTTTTGCGCAGGGCTCCTATGTGATGGGCGCCGCGCAGTTTGTGCTTTCGGAGCGTGTGTTTTCGCAGGTCGAGAACCGTGTCGCCGAGCTTGCCGATACCTGCCGCGTGCTCGTGGTGGCGCGCGTGGACGGCTTTACGCCCGATGGCGATATGGTGGGCGAGGCCGAGCCCGTGGGCTTTGTGACCATCCGCGACGAGATTCGTACCTCGGCGGCCGAGACCATCGGCTACTTTAACGAGCAGGGCGTGACCCTCAACGTGATCAGTGGCGACGACCCGCGTACGGTGTCGTCGATCGCGCGCGTGGTGGGCGTGCCGGGGGCGGACGCTTATGTGGACGCCACGACGCTCGATACGCCGGCCAAGCTCGATGCCGCAGTGGACCGCTATCATGTCTTT
>ERZ840057.2140-NODE-2140-length-14337-cov-2.804019_pt1 | contig 14337 bp, 17 predicted proteins | sample MGYA00519907_ERZ840057 | MGnify/ENA primary metagenome ERZ840057 (study PRJEB31850, sample SAMEA3708862) | human gut metagenome | biome: human gut; feature: human-associated habitat; material: faeces | place: China | collected 2014 ...
TGCCCCGAAAAATAAATAAACGGCTGCCCGAATCTCGATATTATAAAAAGAGGCCGACGCATATGCGTCGGCCTCTTTTTACACGGTCACTCTTCTATCTCTGCCATATGATCCGGAGTGCCGACGCCGGGCTCTCGGATATCACGAATCAGATTGCGGACAGCAATGGCTGCGATGAGTGCGCAGCAAACTCCGTAAGAAGCAGGCAAAACCCATGCAGGCGTATTGCTGGTACCGCTGGTCGTTCCCCGTGCGACGTGCATTGCGCAAATCACGTATACATAATACGCAGATACCGCAAAAAACACCAGACTAATCACGTCGGAAATTACCGCAAGGACCTTATGTGCCATGAGCTTGTGATGTTTTTTCAGGGAATCCTCCACCAACTCAAGATGCATGATGCCGCCCTCTTCAAAACAGAATGCGGCGCCAATGAAGTAACCCCACACGAAGATTGTCCGCAAAAGCTCGTCAGACCAGGGGATTGAGATTTTGAGAACAAACCGGGTAAAAACGCCAGCAGTGGCGACCAGAATGCCGACCAATCCTACAATGCCCAGGAAAAACGTGCATTTCTGGTTGATTTTATTCCAAATATTCAAGCTATTCACCTGCATTTCCTTGAATCATGCCCAGAAGTAAAATTACTTCAGACTTGCGACGTAATCCTGAACCATGGTGAGAACTTCATCAGAGCCAGCCAGCTCGTTGAAAATGTCATAGACAGGACCAACCAAAGCCTTAAAGGCGTCCACGTCAGGGTTGTATTCGATTTCAACGCCGTGTTCTTTCATCTGGTTGTAGCATTCCTCAGTCAAGTCGTCGGTCAACTGGCGCTGATAATCGCGGGCATCATCCATCGCCTTCTGGACGATCTCCTTCTGGTTGTCGGTCAAGGTCTCCCAAGTCTTTTCGCTCATCATAACGGTGATAGGCGTATAGGAGTGGTTGGTGACGGACAGATACTTTTGAACCTCCCACATCTTGTAGCTGGCCAGTGTGGTCATTCCGTTCTCGTTGGCATCCACCGTACCGTTCTGCAAAGCAGTGAAAGTCTCGGTCATATCAATTGCCATAGGGATGGCGCCAAAAGCTTCCCAAGTAGCGGTCTGAGTCTTGGATGGGACGCAGCGAATCTTCAGGCCCTGCATATCAGAAGGCTTAACGATGGGATTGCGGTTGTTCATCAACTGGCGGACACCAGACTCAAAATAGCTGATGATGAAGGCGCCAGAGCCGTCGAACATATGGGAAATCTTCTGGCCTGGCTCTGCATCCAGCGTCTTGCGCGCCTGCTCGGCATCACCGAACACAAAGGGCAGCTCAAAGACCTGCACGGCAGGGACATAGCCGGAAATGTAGGAGGGGCCGCAAGAAACGATGTCCAGAGTTCCTTGGAACACGCCGTCCACGCAGGCGCTCAGGGAGCCCATATCACTGCCATAGTACACATCCGCAGTGATATTTCCACCAGAATACTCCTTAACCAGTTCAGCAAACTTATCATAGCCCTTGCTGATGGCATTATCAGGGGTGTTGCCGGCGGAGACAACAGTCAGGTGGACAGCCGGGTCAGAAGTGGCAGCCGGGTCAGAGGTGTTGGACTGATTGCCAGTGGAGGGAGCCGGGGATTCTGTCTTGCTTCCGCAGGCGGCAAGGCTGAGTGCCATGGCCAAAGCCAGCACGAGAGATAAGAGCTTCTTCATTTCTTTTCCTCCTGTAATTGTTGATGTATTTAACACAAAAGTGTGTTACAAAGTGAGGTCCCTTACTTTGCCATCAGGCTAGGAAGGAACAAACTGATCTGCGGCACAAACGCCACAACAATCAGACCAATCGTCGTGACGATGATGAATGGGATCGTTGCCGGTATAACCTTGTGGATAGGCCGCCCGCCGATTTGCGCCGCCATGTACATATTCAAGCCCAAGGGCGGTGTAACCATGCCAATGGAAGTAGCAGTGACCATGATAGCGCCCAAGTGTACCAAGGATACACCATACTGTTCCGCAATGGGGGCCAAAATGGGTGCCAAAACCATGACCGCAGGGGACGCATCCACAAAGCAACCGGTGATCAGCATGATGATCAGCACGCAGATAATAAACACAACCTTGCTGTCAGACATTGCCAGCATGGCGGTGGCCGCCTTGGTGGCAACGTGCTCGCGGCTGAGCACAAAGGAGAATGCGCAGGAACTGGCCACAATGATCATTACGTTGCCAGTGCCCTTCATCGCTTTACCCAGTGCCAGAATAAGTGATTTGAAATTCAGTTCTTTGTAGATAAACAATCCAACGATCATCGAGTAAAAACATGCCACTGCCGCAGCTTCCGTCGCGGTGAAAACACCGGAGTAGATACCACCCAGAATAATCAGCGGAGAAAGGATTGCCCAAATGGCATCTTTAAAGCTGACCCAAGCCTCTTTGAGGTCAAAGTGTCCCGTGCCCTTCCAGCCTTTTTTCCGGCACATCCAGACAGCCAACAGGCCGGTGCAGAGCACCATGACAAAGCCAGGCATCGCGCCGGCAATCAGCATGGTGCCGACGGATTGATTTGCGTTGACCGCATAGAGCACCATCACGATACTGGGTGGAATCAGAGGGCCAAAAATACCGGAGGTAGCGGTCAATGCACAGGCAAAATCCTTATCATAGCCCCGGTTGTACATTTCCGGGATCATAATGGATCCGATCGCCGCCGTAGTGGCAATCGCGGAGCCCGACATAGCAGCGAAGAAGGCGCAGCCGACCACCACTACCATAGCTAGGCCGCCGGTAAAGTGACCTACCATGGACATGCAGAAGCGAACCAGCCGTTTGGAAATACCCCCACCCTCCATAAGGGCACCCGCCATGATAAAAAATGGTGCTGCCAGCAGAACATAGTTATTGACACCGGACACAGTCTGCTGCATGATGACCAGCGGAGAAGTGTCCGTGAAGCAAATGATATACAGCGCCGCAGATGCGCCCATCGTGAGCGCCACCGGCAGACCGCAGATCATTGTCAGTAGAAACGTGCCGAAAAGAACCAACATTGCCATAGAGAGGACCTCCTTATACCCTGTGCATTTGACTCGCGGCCTCTTCCGTGACGCGGACGACCCTGCGTATATCCGCATATAGGCTTTCTGTAGTGAACCGGCCGTCTGGTGCGTACTCGATGCCAAGATCCGCATTGGGAGAGTAGATTGCGATGGCCCGCAGCATCTCATCGATCTGTTGCGGAGAATAATAGCCCTCCGAATCATAAAGCGGGTAATGGCTGTCATGCTTGCCGTCATTATTATTCAGGTGATATCCGCGAATGCGGGGGCCAAGTGTTTTAATCAGCTTCACGATATCCCAACCATTCAGCATGGCATGTCCGGTATCGATAAGACAGCCGATCTCATCCGGCAGTTCCGCAAAGAGCCGAACGAACTCATCGTAATCAAAAAGTAGGTTGTCCTTCAGCGGATAGCCCACATTTTCCACCGTCATTTCAATCCCCATCTTTCGGAGCTTTTCGTACCAGCGGAGCAGCACCTCCTTTGTGCGGGCCCTTTTAGCAGACCGTTCCTCTTCAGGGAATGAACCCTCATTTGTATGAATCACCATAGAGGTCGCGTGGAACTGCTGATAATACCAGCAAGCCTTGTCGAAGCACGCTTCCATATAAGCTTCTTCCTCACTGCCTGGAACGGTGCAGATTTCAACAAAGGGTGCGTGAATTGTGGCAGGAATGCCCGCCATATCTGTGATCTGCGCAGTCAGCCTCTCGTGAAAATCCGGGGTCTTCCACTCGGTAGCATATTCAACGCCCAGCTGAAAGTCCGGAAATGCATCGACCTGACGTTTCAGAGTCTCATAATCCGAAAACGCGATTCCATATGTCGACAAATAGATGCGGTTCATGCTTGTCCTCCTCCTTCAAATTCAGTACCATATGCTGTGTCACGCCATCAAATGGCAGGTGATGGTAGGAGAAAACAGCGCAAGCTCCAGATATTCCGGTAATCCGTTCATATTGTGGAACACGAACCGTTCCGCAATGGCTTCTTCCTCCGGCGTGTGCGCCTTGGCCATAGCCAGTTCGGTCAAGCCGCCATAGCGCATCTCATGCGCACAGTAGCCAAACAACTGCAGCCCATAGCCCTTTCCCTGCAGTTCTGGGATAATATAAACGCGCTCCATCAGGCCGCAGGTCTTCGGCAGATTTTCATCAAAGCCAATGCGGGTAAAGCCGGTCAGCTTTTCTTTTAAATAGGAAAATGCAATGTAGTTGGGATGCTCCTTCAGCAGTGCCTCCGCTTCCTTCAGATAGGCAGCCCGGTCGAAAGGCCTTGTGCCACCCCGCTCCTTATAATCGGCCTCAGCCAGTTCCAGAAGTTCCTCGCTCTGTTCCGGCAGACGGCAGGGATATACCGCCATATTGACATTGTCGCCTGCCATGCCGCTCCAGGCTCGTTGCAGACGCGGTGGCAGATGGGACGCGTCATTCATAAATTCCACGCTGATATTGCCGTCCCCGTCAATATCCAGCAGACTAACAGATGTGTTGTCTCCATGGCCGAAGGACAAAACCTCCGTCATGGGTTTCCCAAGAGCTGTGCACAGCGCGGCCTTGATGCTGCAGGAATGGGATACCGCCAGCGCCACGCCTTCCTCACCAATTTCCTTGGCGATCCGCCGCAGGCCAAACAGCAAGCGGTCAGACACCTGTTGGAACGTGCTGGCTCCTGGGGCAGTCATATTCCAAGGACGGTCGCTCCAATTCCTGTGATCCTCCGGATACTCCTCAGTGATGTTGCCCCAAGCACTGTCCTCCCACACACCTGTGGTCACCTCACGCAGCAGGATACGCACCTTTACTGGCAGATCCCGTTCCTTGGCGATAGGTGCAACTGTCATAATGGAACGGAAGGAATCGCTGGAATAGATTGCATCGATATGGATTCCTTTGAACCGGCGGCGTAGCATTTCGTTTTGCTCATAGCCTTTTGTGGTCACCAAAGCATCCACATGAGCTTGGGTCCGGCGGCAGGCATTACCTTCCGATTCACAATGACGGATCAAATAGATCTTTGCCATAATCTCGAACCTCTTTATTAGTAATTATTTGTCTCCCTTTGATACTGCAATTATAGTCTTATCCTATGTGCTATTGCAAGTTTTTTTTCCAGCATTGCAGTTTTTCGCCCAAACGCACATTTTTCCCATGTGAAATCATCAAAGTTACCTGTTTTCCAAAAATTATTAGTGATATTTTCGGCAGATTTCATATTAAATCCTCTAGATTTGGCTATATACTTTTTTGCGCAGCCGTCAATACAACTGACATATAAACTCCTAATCGGGCAGGTGGGCATAGCCCTCATACTCACACCACCATGCGTATGATTCCGCACACGGCAGTTCACCCCCCCAAGTGCAATGACTTGTGAGTTTCTGCACACCTGTGCAGTCTGGCAGCCTCTTCAGAACTGAACGCAGCAGCAGATCTATTTATATGATGTATGCTCAGTTCTGAGCGTGAAGCCATGCCGCCGATCTTTTCATAAACGCCTGCCGCCGCTATAGCCGCTCAAACGCTCTAAAACGCCCGTTGTAGGCGCTTCTGCTGGCTGCTGGGGGTTCGTTCCCCCTGTGTGTTTTCGTCTGCTTTTGCGGTTGAGCCCTGCGGTCAGTTCTGAGCGATGATTCAGAACTGACCGTAAAATTCCCTCTATCACTCAGTTCTGAAAAATCGGCTCGAAAGCAAAAAAGTCCGGGCCTCCCACCATTACGGCGGGAAACCCAGATACTTAACCGATCCCAATGGCGGTCGTATCCGGGGCGTTCCTGTGACCATTGGCGGCACCAGCTATGTCCCATCCCTGCCCATTGAGCAGTTGGTCAAGGAACATTTGGAGGACATTCTGCAATCCACCGCAGAGCCTGTGGAGGTCGCCATCCGCCTTTGCCTCTGCTGCATGAAAACGCAGATTTTCAACGACGGCAACAAGCGCGCCGCCGTGATCTTCGCCAATCACTATCTGATCTCCAAGGGCGGTGGTCTGTTGGTGATCCCAGAGAGCCATGTGCCGGAGTTCAAGCGCCTGCTGGTGAGTTATTATGAGGGGCGGGATGACGGAAGCATCATGACTTTCATGCGGGAGAAATGTTGGAAGACGTTTTAAAATATATTAGGGAACTTTTGAATCGGAATTTGGCAAAAAGGTTCCCTAAACAATACTCCTAAAAATCACTTGTCTTTCGTTGAAGTATCTTGAAAACGACAAGGTAACGGCCAATAGCACATCTATGCACCATTTGTAAATTAGGGCTTTAGAAGCATGCGGAAAAAGGAAAGCAGTACATCATGTGTACCAGCATGATGCCCCCGCAAATCCGTTATCCTCTATAGCCCCAAAAGTTTTGGGAACTAACTACTACCGCGAAAATCGACGTGAGTTTTGCAGCACAAAGTATCTCTTGAGATAGGCACTTATTCATTGAAATGTTATCGGATAAATCCGGGAATATTTCAATAGGCTTCTTGTTTTCCTTTCAAAATGATGTATAATGCTCATTGAAAAGTAGTAAGATAATACCAGGAAGTTTTCAACGGAGGTTGGGCTATGGAAATAAAACGAGATCGCTATTTGAAGAAAATCATTTCCTTTATGTGGGATGGTCAGGTAAAGGTGATCACCGGCATCCGCAGATGCGGCAAGTCCTATCTGCTTCGCAATCTGTTCAAGAGTTACCTTCTCGGTGAAGGGGTGGCCGAGGACCATATTCTATCCTTCGAGTTGGACTTAACAAAGGATATTCGCTACCGCAATCCGTTGGAGCTTGCGGCTCATGTCCGCGAGATCGTAGAACACAGCGCAGACCAATATTATCTCTTTGTAGACGAGATTCAGATGTCCGACGAGGTTCCGAATCCCTATAATCCGGACGGGAAGAAGATCACCTTTTACGACGCCCTCAACGATTTGAAATCCTTGTCCAACTTAGACATTTATGTGACCGGCAGCAACTCCAAAATGCTGTCCTCGGACATCCTGACGGAGTTCCGGGGGCGCAGCGATGAGATCCGTGTGCATCCGCTTTCCTTTGCCGAATACTACTCGGCTGTCGGCGGCGATAAGCAGGACGCTTTTGACAACTACGCATTCTACGGCGGTATGCCGCTGATCCTCTCCCGCCCCAACGACGCCGCTAAAATGGCCTATCTGAAATCGTTGTTTTCCGAGGTCTATCTGAAGGACATTGTAGAGCGAAAGAAGATCAAGCGGGAGGATATGCTGTCCGCTATTCTTGATCTGCTGTGTTCGTCCATCGGCTCTCTGACCAATCCGACGAAGGTTGCAGCCACCATCAGCACCGTGCAGAAGCGCAGCGGTGAGAATGCCGTTGCCCTGAACACCGTGAAAGCCTATATGGATCATTTGTCGGACTCCTTCCTCTTTACCGAATGCAAACGCTGGGATGTGAAGGGCAAGAGCTATTTTGACTATCCCAACAAGTATTACTGCGAGGACATTGGACTGCGAAATGCCCGCATCGGCTTCCGTCAGCAGGAAATGACGCATATCATGGAGAACATCATTTTCAATGAGCTGATGATCCGTGAATGCTCCGTTGACATTGGCATCGTCTATGGCAATGAGAAAAATGCCAAAGGAAGGACCACTCCGGTCGCGCGGGAAATCGACTTCATTGCAGCCTCCGGCGGCAAGAAGACCTACATTCAATCCGCCTACGCATTGGGAACAGAGGAAAAGGCCATCACCGAGAATAAGCCCTTCGCGCTGACCGGCGATTCTTTCCCGAAGATCATTGTGCGTCACGATATCCACAAGCGTTGGTATGATGATAACGGCATTCTCAATGTCGGCGTCATCGACTTCCTGCTGGACAATTCACTCGCCTAATTTCTTCTAAAAGCAAATATGAAAACGCATTGAGGCGGATCTCCTTGGTTGGGGTCCGCCTCAATGCCATCACCGGAGAAATTTTATAGTACACCCTTGACTTTTTCCCCCTCTCCCGGCAGCCCCAGTGCGGCATATGCCGTGATGAAGGCCGCCTCATCCAATGTCTCGCTGAGGCCGCGCCCCAGCATCCCCTCCAGCCGCCGCACTGCGGCCGCATAGTCCGGCATCTGCTGCGTGAGTCCCTCGTGGATGAGGGCAGGCAGCCGCAGATATTCCGGCGGCAGCCGCTCCAGCCGGAGGCGGAGCCGGACGAACGCCTCCCCCAGATGCCGGTCTGCAAGCGCACTCATAGCAGCACCCCCAGCAGCTCGTCCAGCTCGTCCAGCTCGTCCGAATGCTCCAGGCAGTAGTCTGCGAGCGCTTCCCAGGCCAGGCCGGGGGTGGAGCAGCTCCGGATGAACGCAGCCTCAGCGGCGACTCCCCGCCGCATCTCCCAGCTCTGGCTGGTGTGGTCCCAGCAGAGGCTCCAGCGTCCGGGCTCCGTGTCTGGGGCGTGGACGGCCGCCAGCTCCGCGCGCGGCATCTTGGGAAAGAGGGTGGGGAAACGCGTGCCGGGCCGCAGGATGATGCGGAATCCGGTGGGGGCTGCGCCGGTGCCGGCGTCCTGCCACCCGTCGGGGATGGCAGGCAGAACGGGCGTCCAGCCGAGGCTGGGGGTGGTACGCGAGACGGTGCCCCAGGGGGTGCTGCAGATATATCCGACAATATTGTCCATAGGAATCCTCCTCTCTCCCAGACCGGACAACTCTCAGGGAGATCTCGTATTTCCCGGAGCCGGGGCTCCGGGCTCTGATTTTATTGCTCCTGTGGCGGCTGCCAAAACGCTTCCATCATCCACGTTCCCGGCCCCCATACATTCGGAACAACCCGGATTCTGTCCCCGTGCCACATGGCAATCAGAGCGGAGTCTTTGGAGAAGTACAGCTTGTCCTCCGGGTCGAACAGCTCGTCCCACTCCGGCGGCACGCGGTCCGGTGTCCACTCCTCAGGCGGCATCGCTCCCGGTGCGTACCGTTCCATCCATGCTGCGTACGCGTCACGAAACTCTGTGGAGTTCTGCGGGATACAGCCGTCCAGGATCTCTGCTATGAGGCTCGGCGCGATGTTGCGCACCTGCGGTCCCTCATCGGGCACGATGCCGTAAATATGCATTTCAATCATGTTCCATCACCCACCTAACATTCTCTCCGTCGTTGAACGAAATCTCGTCGCTGCCATCCAGCGAGAACCCATCATCACGGAACGACGGGCCGTCTTCATCGTCGAGTTCGTGCCACCACTTCAGCGCTGCCTGCATGAACTCTTCCGAGGTCTTAGGGATTCCTCCGCAGCAGCGTATTATCGCCTCGGCATCGAGCTCGAACTTGTCCCCCGTCGGTTTGTATACGGAGTATACTTTAATCCCCATTAAAACAGCATCTCCTCTCTCACGATATCCGGATGGTACGTGACGTTCTCGTTTATCCACGCCACTACCTCTTCCTTGCTCATGCGCTCCACGCAGTACTTGTACGACGCGACGGCCACATACGATATAGAGCTTGCTATCTCGATGAACATCGGGTAGTCCCCCTCGTCGAATGCAGCGCAGTCCATAGTGCAGTACTGCTCGTATGGCAGGTGGTTTATGCCCATGGCGATAACCTCTTCCTGCGTACGTCCGCTGCCGATGCATCGAGCCATGTAGTATATCACGGCAGGTATCTCCCGAGACAGTTTTGTGGTAGCAGCCCGGCAATGTGCAGCGACGAAGTCATTGAGGCTAAAATGAGCTGCGGCGGCTCGGCCAACGGCGGCAGGGGTATTGCCCTCAATCTGTGTTCCGTCCTTGAACGGATGCTTCGCCCTCTTCAGTCGGCCGCGCTCATTGAGTATGTAGACACCATCTCCGGCAGCAAGCGCGTCTATTATGTCGCCAACGGGAACGTTTACCGCGAGCGCAACCTGTACCGCGCGGAATATATCGCGCATGGCTGGGTGTCTCTCAAATATGACCCTGCCGTTCGGTTCATAGAGCGCCTGCCCCGCCCACTTGAGGGCCTCCTGACACCGCTGCCACGCGCCGGGCGCTCTAATATCGCCGACATGGGCGATCATGAGCAAGTCCACCACCTGCTCTATGACGGCGTTGACGGAGTCCTTCGGTATTTTTTCAAGGACGATTGCCCTCACACTGTTAACCGGCCACGTCATGTCAAGAGCGATAACCTGCGCGAAACACACGGCCTCCGCGTCTGCGTTGGGTGTTCCGTCCCACCTCCCGGATAATACGAGCTCTCGGGCGTATGCAATAGTTTCTCTGCAAATAAATGGCATAATGTTACCTCCTTCGATTACATAATATCACACGCGAATTACTGTCTGCAACCCGCATTGGGGTTGCAAATGCCACACCGGATATCGTATTATGCACAAAAAAGTGGTGTTAAATATGTGTAATAAGATAACAGTCGGGTCAATCATTCTCGGCCTCAAGGCTGCGTTTTGGGCTTATTCTGGGAGAGGATACCGCGTCCGCCTTCCTGCTGTTTACTTTGTGGTACGGGTTCAAGTTCATCTGTTGGTTCTTCGGGATGTAGAGAGAGGGTTGGACGTATCCAACCCTCTTTTTTATGCTTCGCAGATACATACCGCTTCGTGTATAGTATCCAACAAATAGCGATTCGCTTCAACTCGCTCCGCTGCAAGGAATAATTCGGGCGTATTCCAGTTTTCTGCCCCACAGCTTACCCACAAAATCAATCTGCCAATCCCAGCAGACTACGCCAATCTCCGGGTCGCCGGCGAACCGCAGCAGCTTGGACAGGTTACAGCTGAGGAACTCCACAGCCTGCAGCGAGCCAACCAGCGCGTCGCACCGGTACATCGCAGCAGCCTGTATCTGCTCCGGCGCAAACTGTTGGTGGAGGATATCCTCCGTTGAGTTCTGAGAGAGGAACCGGAGCCCGCGCACACCGTCAACGTTGGCGGGGATGTATCGGAACTCCTGCCCCGTGTAGTGCCGTGAATATACGGCAGCAGCGAGCGTGTACTGCTTATTCCGTTGCTGCAGCATGTGCAGCAGCGAGTCATCGGACGGCGCGATGAGCAGCGCCTCGTATTGGTGTATCGGTGTTTGGATGTCGGATACGCGCGCTCGCTCCACGCTGCAGAGGAGTGACTCCTGCCGCTCGCTGCTGCCAGATATGCGCAGGTTGCGTCCGTTGGTTGAGATGACGGTGCCGCAGAAGCCGGGCGAGTAAATATATCCGCTTGCGCGGGTGCCGTTCATGCGCTGCTGCTTCTGGCCCTCGATTTTGAGGTCACGCCGCAGCACAGCTACGCTCTGGTCCGAACCATCGGCCAGTTCTGAGGATTTTGCCCGAGCGAGGGGAACTCTGTAGAACTGAGCGGTGATTCCCGCCGCATACGCCATGCAGAGGAAGTCCGAAGCCCGAACATACGCGTCAACGTGCAGTTTATCACAGCCGGGTGCATCGTTATTGGAGAGAGCGAGGTAGAGATTCCACTCATCTTCGGTCAGTTCTGCACGCGCCTCCGGGCCGAGCCGGACGATTCGATGCGGCGCACGCCGGATGAGCTTGTCCGCATACATCTCCGATACACACTTCTCGACGTATTTGGGGCTCGGATGCAGCATATTGAGCGCGCGCCGCTTGACCATGACTCCCATGGAAACCACGGTGAGAATATCGTGCTTGAGTTTGTTTTCCATAGACTATGCCTCCTTTACCTTGTCGGCTAAATAGTGCTAAAACGGTTGAATTCCGTTGAATTTGAAGATAAAACAGAGGTAGGATTTCGACAGACGCAAAAATCGCGAAACCCTACCTCGGAATTTGCCCCCTAGCGCCTGCCCCAACGCACACATCTGCGAGCCTGGGGAGCACCTGTGCAGCCCAATTGGCGGTGCCTCATCATGCCATTGGCACCCAACGCCGAGATCGGATGCAATCAGAAGTGCACGGATGACCTCGCGCCGGAGGGTGGCTGCCTGACATACCGTGAGGTCTGCTTAGTCTGCAATCGTGCGGTGCTTTTTTCTCATCGCGTAATGCGATGGATCGGTGCGTCGTCTATGCAGCCGGCAGAATTGCCCTGAGCGAGAGATCAGTCTCCGCCATCTGCTGCCTCCAGTGCACACGTCCCGTATGTGCACTTTTCTGGGTATGCTTTGACGTTCGGGTCCTTCACGACATACCACTTTTGCCCGCCAAGCCAGATATACAGGCGATGCTCACGGTCTTGACGGACCTTGCGCACATGCACGCAGTCGATCCAACCGCGACGGTAGTCATCCTCCGTGCAAATCAGCACGATGTAGCTGCCACAACGAGGGCCGCCATAGCCATTGACGTAATACACTTGGTCGTTCAACATATTATCACCTCACCTCAAAAGTCTTGGATGGCATCTTCGTCGATGCGGCGCTCGACATACTCTGTCAAAGCGCAATCGGCCAGGTCCCGCAGCGCATTATCAACAGCCGAATTGAAGACCAGATCGGTCTCCCCATCGAGGGTGAGGGCAATCAGCTGGGACACCTTGTCGTACAGCTTGCCCGCGATGTAGCACGGGATTTTCCGGCGGGCTTCCGCGTAGCCGCGGCCGTAGTCATGGTACTGCTCCTGGTAGGCGTCGAGCATGTCATCGACGATCTCGCGGTATATCGCGATGCGGGTATCTTCCTCGGGGGTAGGAAGATGGGCGGGGTTCTGCTTTTTCATGGATTGCTCCTTTCTGGCGGCGCGTGGGCAAAAAAAGAGGGCGGCACCATAGCTACCCTCACCCACGCAATGGTGGATGTGGATTAACTACGATGCCGCCCTCTGTAGTGTCAGTGGGGGTGTAATCGTGCCGGCCCTGCCCCGGGTCTCCTGCCTCGCCCGTCTACGCTATCCTCTCAATTGAGGCCTCGGGTAGTCGGCGCGCTGTCCTGGCGGTGTGCATTTGCCTCGGGCCCCGGTGGTTTCACCGGTGGACTGGCCCTCTTGCTTTGTTGATTATAGTATAGCGCATTTTCGAGTGTTTGTCAAGCGTTTGCCAAGCGTTTTTGACAAAAATTTTTATATTTTTTGTATCATTCCAATAACGGAACAATCGTTTTGTAACATCATGGGAGAACAACACCGATGATATTGTGATACTTTGGCAGCGTCTCCGCATAGCGGCTGTCGAAGCTGTTGGCGCGATTATCGCCCAGCACGTATATCTCATCATCCCCTACATGCCACGTGCCGGGAGGCTGCGTCTCAGGCCCTTCCACCACGCCGTCCGGCGTCTCCACGATGCCGTCATGGATGTATACCACATCGCCCGGGAGGCCGATGAGCCGCTTGCAATATATCCGCCAGCCGTCGCGGTACAGGACAATATCTCCGCGTTCCGGTTCCGGCGCAAACGGCCATCGGACGCAGCGGTATATATGCCACGTCTTGATCGTCGGCTCCATGCTGCCGGTGGGGGTGTAGGTTAGATTCCAGCCCACAGTCAGCATCAGCAGCACCACAATAGGCAGCCAGTGCCGTCGGATGAACCTAAACATTGTCAATGAACAGCTTACGGGCCTTGCCGAGCGTAATATACTCTCGCATGGTGTCCGCGATGTTGTCCGCCTGGACATCGGTCAGTTTGTCGACGTTGTCCGCAATATAGTCACGCGGGTTCCATTCCCCATCCTGCGGGAGGGCGCTGTCTACTCGCAGCAGCTCATCGGCGGTGACGCCGAGCGCCCGTGAGATGCGCACGATATTCCGGGGACTGGGCGACGATACGCCCTGCACGTATTTGTTGATGCCCGAACGGGCGATGCCGAGCTTCTGCGCAATGGCAGCCTGCGTGGTTCCGCGCTCGTTGATAAGACGCTGCAGGTTGCGGCCGATGACCTCGGCGTAATCGTAATCCTCTTGGGGCAAGTTGCTCATGTCCTATCTCCTCTCAGATAGCGTTCAAGCGCATTGTATCATCGCATCAGGCAGCCGTCAAGCGCAGCCGGGTGTTGGTAGTACGCCTCCCCAGTGTGCTTGCAGACAAGGGTGGCCAGCGTCAGCGATCCATGCGGCTGTAGGCAGCAAGCAGCTCCTCTGGTGTAGGCTCTGCGGGCGGCAGTTCGGGAAGGCTGGGTAGGCTTCTCGTCGGACCCCTGCGGGGTCCCGAAGCATCAGGCAGAAGACCTGCAGAAGCGTGGGCTCCGTGCAAGGATTGCTGCGCAAAGGAGCCTCCCGGCGCATAAAATTGGCTGCGGTGTCCACAAATAAAGCGCATGGGAAAACTGGATTTTTGCAAAATGTGTTGGTACACCAAAAACCAATACCGCAGATTCCAAAAGACAGGAAACCATGAGAAAAGCCGCCAAATGGCGG
>ERZ840057.2161-NODE-2161-length-14190-cov-3.620163_pt1 | contig 14190 bp, 9 predicted proteins | sample MGYA00519907_ERZ840057 | MGnify/ENA primary metagenome ERZ840057 (study PRJEB31850, sample SAMEA3708862) | human gut metagenome | biome: human gut; feature: human-associated habitat; material: faeces | place: China | collected 2014 ...
GCAAGACCCATGTTGACTATGTCGTTTTCCTGCAAATTGATTTCCGCGGGGCTGCCCGCGCCCTCGATGACGATGATGTCGTACTCGCGTGCCAAGCTCTCATAGGCCTCCATCACCGCGGGGATAAAGTCGCGCTTTCTGCGATAGTATTCCATCGCGGGCATATTGCCCTGTACGCGTCCGTTCACGATGACCTGACTGCCGACGTCCGTCGTCGGCTTCAGTAAAATCGGATTCATGCGCACATCCGGCTCGATGCCCGCGGCCTCAGCCTGCACCACCTGCGCGCGCCCCATCTCGCTGCCATCTTTCGTGATGAACGAGTTGAGCGCCATATTCTGGCTCTTGAACGGGGCAACGCGATAGCCGTCCTGCTTCAAAACGCGGCAGAGCCCCGCGGCCAGCAGACTCTTGCCCGCGTTGGACATCGTCCCCTGGATCATGATAGTTTTTGCCATGCGCTCACTCCTTTCCCACGCTTCTGATTGCCGCGATAAGCTGTTCGTTTTCCTCGTACTGCCGGACCGCGACGCGATACCAGCCGGATGTCAGGCCCTCGAAATTTGCGCAGTCGCGGATCGCGACGCCGCGCGCTCGCAGCTGTTCCGTCAAGCCCACATCGCCACGGAATAAGATGTAATTCACCTGCGATGGGCACACCCAAAAGCCGAATTTCCTCAGTTTTTCCTCGAGCCACGGGCGCTCCGCGCGGATGATCGCGCGGTTTCTCTCTAAAAGCTCCGCATCGCCCAGCGCAGCGACGCCCGCCGCCTGTGCAAGCGTCGAGACATTCCACGGCGGCACCGCCGCCGACATCTTCCGCAGCAATGCCTCGTCCGCGCTCAGGCCGTACCCCAGCCGCAGCCCCGCCATGCCAAAGCTCTTCGTAAAGGCCTTGAGGATAAAAAGCTGCGGGAAGTCAGATAGGGACGGCGTCAGATCAACGCCGCCGTCCGACAGGCTCAAAAAGCACTCGTCGACAAAAAGCGCGATATTTTTCTCGCGGCAGATGCGCAGAATTTCTTCCAGCAAATCGTCCGCAATGAGCCGTCCCGTCGGGTTGTTCGGGTTGCAGAGGAACAGCGCATCGATCTTTTCGCGCGCAAGGATCGGCAAAAAGTTCTCCCGCAAGTCAAAGTTTTCCTCTTGCTTGAGCGCAAAGCGCACGACCTCGCAGCCTGTCCGCCGCAAGGCAAGCGAATACTCCGAAAACGTCGGTGCGAGCTCCATCGCGCGCTTGGGCCGCACGGCCCCGCAATAGGCATAGATCAGCTCGGACGCGCCATTGCCGCAGAGGACAAAGTTCTTCGGCACCCCCTCATATTCCGAGATCGTCTGTACGAGTGTCCGGCAGTAGGGGTCTGGGTAGCGGTAGAGCTCGGGCAGCGCGCGTTCGATCGCGTCGGTCACGCTTCTCGGCGTGCCGAGCGGGCTCACATTCGCCGAAAAGTCGAGCGCAATACCGCCGCCGTAGATATCTCCGCCGTGGCGGTTTTCCGTTTGATAAAGCATTCTCTTCCCTCACAGCGAAAAAATCAGCAGCCGGACCGCGCAGCCAAGCAGCAGCGCCAGAAGCGTCGTGCCGTACATCAGCCGGCAGGCGCGCGGGATATCCTCATGCTCGATCTGCCGCAGTGCGTCGCCGATGTACTCCTTTTTGTGCAGCACACCGTGGTACCACGCATCGCCCGCAAGGCGCACATCCAAAAGTCCCGCGCAGACCGACTCCGTCTGCGCGGAGTTCGGGCTCGCGTGCTTGTAGCGGTCGCGGCGGAATATCTTCCAGCCGTTTTTCACGTCCATGCGCAGAAGTCCGCCCGCCGCGAGCATCAGCAATGCAGAGATGCGCGCAGGCAGATAGTTCGCAATATCGTCCGCCTTCGCAGGCATAAGGCCGATGTCCTTATACGGCGGCTCGACGTAGCCGAGCATCGAGTCCATCGTATTCACAGCCTTGTAGAAAAAGCCCAGCGGCGCGCCGCCGATGGCAAGGTACAGCAGCGGTGCGACCACGCCGTCTGACGTGTTCTCCGCCACGGTCTCGACCGCGGCGCGCGTCACGCCCGCATCGTCGAGCGCCGCCGTGTCGCGTCCCACGATCATCGAAACGGCGCGGCGCGCGGATTCGATGCTGCCGTGCTCGAGTTCGTGATACACCTTCATGCTCTCATCCCGCAGCGACTTTGCCGCCAAGATCTGCCAGCACATGACGCTCTCGACCGCGAGGCGCAGCCACGGACTCACCCTGCCGCACAAACACAGAAGCAGCGCGGGCACCGCCGCCGCAAGAAACGAGACGATCCCCCACAGCACCGCGCCCGCCGCGCGCTCGCCGCGCGGCGTTTTGGGGAAAATCCTCCGCAGGACGCACTCCAGCGCGCTGATCGTCTTCCCGATCAGCACGACCGGATGCGGCAGGCTGTGCGGATCGCCCAGAACGCAGTCGATGCCAAAGCCGATGAGAAGCGGCAAAATTGGCTGGATCATAGCTTCTCCTCCGACTGCATCGTAAAGACGTACACAGGGTTCTGCCCCGCCATCAGGTGATACGGCCCCGCCTTTTTGCCGCGGGCGATCTGGACGGAGACGGCCGCCGCCTCGGTAAAGGCAAAATCCTTCATGCACGCCGTCAGCTCGGCGATGCTCTCAAGCGAGACGGCCGTCGCCACGATGCGGACGTGCGGATTTTTGGCAAGCAGCATCGACAGAATATCACGCAGGTTGCCCGCGCTGCCGCCAATAAAGACGTGCGTCGGTGCAGGCAGATCGCGGCACGCCTCCGGCGCAGTGCCGGAAACGACCGTCAGGTTCTCCACATGGAACGCCGCTTGATTCTTTTTCAACAGCTCGACCGCGTCGTCTCTGCGCTCAACGGCGTAGACATGACCGCGCTTCGCCTGAAGCGCCATCTCGATGGCGACCGAACCCGTTCCCGCGCCGATATCATAGCAGACGGCGCGCTCGGTCAGGCGGAGCTTCGAGAGCGCGACGGCGCGCACCTCGCTCTTGGTCATCGGCACAACGCCACCCTCGCCCGCGCCTCGCAAAAACGCCTCGTCCGGCAGTCCGTGCGTCACGATGGCATCGGGATGGTCGTTTTCGATCAGCACGGCGCTCAAGGGCGCAAAGGCCTTACTTTGCAGCTCCTCCGCCATGCCGGTGGTAATGGTCTCATCCTTGTAGCTCAGCTGTTCGCCGACGCTCACCGTCACGGTGCCGAGGCCGTTTTCCGCCAGCGTTCGGCACAGGCCGTTCACGCCATTCTCGCCGCCGACGAGCGCGAAAACGCGCGCGTGCGCGCGCACGTCTGCCGTGATGTCGTGCGCGCGGCCATGCAGGCTGACGACATGAACGTCCTCATAGGACGTTTGCAGCTTTGCACAGAGGTAGGAAAGCGAGCTCAGGCCCGGCAGCACGCTGACCTCGCAGTCAGAAAGCAGCGGCAGCAGCTTCCTCGTGCCGCTGAAAAAGCCCGTGTCGCCCGACATCACGACCGCGCTTTGCCGGTATTCGCAGTGCGCGTGAATGAAATCCGCGATCTCCTGTGGTGCGATGGCGGCATAAGTCTTCTGCCCGCCGCGCGCGGCGGCATCCAGCATGCGTCTCGCGCCGATGAGGCAGTCCGCCTCTTCGATCGCGCGGCGCGCCTCCTGCGTCATCGCATCCCTGCTGCCCGGCCCGATACCGACGATCTTCACACTCTGCGCGAATCGGAAACCAAAGCGGCACTCCAAGCTGTCCAACACCTGCGAAAAGGACTTCCCCTCCCGCTGCTTTGGCCGTCCGATCACGAGCACATTTGCCCCGGCCTTTCGCGCCGCAGCGACCTTGGCGGCAAAGCCGCCCGCCTCGCCGCCGTCCTTCGTCACGAGCCACTTAGCCGACACGGCGCGCAGCATGGCCGTGTCCATCTCCTCGGAAAACGGCCCCTGCATCGCTAAAATGTGCGACGGCTGCACGCCCGCCTCGCGACAGAGCGCGAGCGACGCGTCCAGCGGCAGCACGCGCGCATAGGCTCTATCTGTAAAGTCTTTTACCTTGCTATATGTTTTCAGATCCTTGCTGCCGGTCGTCAGCAGGATATTTCCGTCCGTCTTCGACAGGAACAGCGCTGCTGCTTCCGCATTCAACACGCAAGTAAAGTCAGATACCTTGTCAGACTCCTCGCGCAGAAGGCGCAGATATTCTGTCCCTGTCTCCGCGCAGGCGCGCGCAACGCTCTCGGTGATCGATACCGCGTAGGGGTGCGTCGCGTCGATCACCAAATCAAATTTCGTGTCGGAGAGCATTTGAATGATCCCGTCCACCGGGATACGCCCCGAGCGCACCGTCACGTTGCCCCCTTCGGGCAGGAGCGTTTCACCGTATTCCGTTGCTACGCAGGCCGTGACGGAGACCGGCTGGGTGCTCAAAAGCTCCACGAGTCGGCGCGCCTCCGTCGTGCCTGCGAAAATGCAGATCTTACACATTTTTGTACCCTCGCGGCGTGATGAGCCGCCCCGCAATTTCCTTCGTTGATACGTTGCCGACGATCACCGTGCAGAACATATCGACCTCTGCCTCTCTGAGCTCCCCGAGCGTCAGGGTGCGCCAGCTTTCCCCCGCGCGGCCGATGTTGCGCGCGATGCCGCAGAGGCGGCTGTCCGGCAGGTCGCGCAGCAGGATATCACACGCACGCTTCAAATGTGCGGGCCGCGAACGGCTCGCGGGATTGTAAAGGGCGATGGTCAGGTCGGCCTTTGCCGCGTGCGTCAGGCGCTTTTCGATGGTCTCCCACGGCGTCAGGCGGTCGCTCAGGCTGATGACGGCAAAGTCGTGCGTCAGCGGCGCGCCCAAAAGCGCCGCGGCGCTGCATGCCGCCGTCAGGCCGGGGACGACCTCGATCTCAGGCTCTTCGCTCTCGCCGCGCAGCTCGTACACGAGCGCCGCCATGCCGTAAATACCGCTGTCGCCCGAGCAGACCATCGCCGCGGTCTTGCCCGCGCGCGCCAGATCAAGCGCGAGCGCGCAGCGCTTTGCCTCCTGCGTCATGGGCGTTTCATAAAACGCCTTGTCCGGATAGCGCTCCTTCACAAGGTCAACATAAACTCCGTAGCCGACGATGGCGTCGCACGATTGCAGCGCGCGGTCGGCGCGGATCGTCATATCCTCATAGCTTCCCGGGCCGATGCCCACCACGATCACTTTACCCAAAGGAAACCTCCCAATGCTCCGCCGCCACGGCGACGGTCACGCCGTCCACCGCAGTCTTTTTCACCAATAATTTCTCCGCGCCGCGCATCGCCGCGCGCTCGCAGACGTTGCCGACACCCGTCATCTCCTGCACGAAGGGGGAATCCGTAAATTCGCCCGGTACGCTGCGCAATTCCTCTGCCGTGTAAAATACCGTCGGCCAGTTGTGCTTCGCACAGGCGGCAAGCAGCCCCGCCTCCTGCTGCTTTAAGTCAATGGAATAGACGCCCTTGACCGCGCTTGGATCCAGCTGATGCGCAGAAAGCACCGCCGCAACGGCGGCTTCAATGGTTTCCTGTGCAGTTCCCCTGCGGCAGCCGATGCCGACACGCAATACTCTCGGCGTGAGGCGCAGCGTTTCGGCAAACGGTTCTTTCGTGCAGTATCCGATCACAATTCCCAGCGCGCCCTGCGTTTTTTCCACAATTCCGCCGGGCAATGCACCCTTGATCGGAAAATCGCTCACAAGCGGCACGTCGTGCTCTAAAATCTCCGCCGCGACCTTTTTCGCAAGCGGCATGCTCGAGATGGCGCAGCCGTTTTTCGCCGCCCAGGCGTCGACAGCAAATTTACCGTTCACGTCCGTTGCCGTCGTGATGACCGCTGCTGCGCCGAGCGCCGCGGCAAGGCGGCGCGCCAGATCGTTCGCCCCGCCGATATGACCGGAGAGCAGCGGAATGACAAACTGCATTTTCTCGTCGATGCAGAGCACCGCGGGATCGGTCTTTTTGCTCACAAGATACGGCGCGATCTCACGCACGGCGATACCGCACGCGCCGATGAAGATGAGCGCATCCATCGACGAAAAGCGCTCGCGGTAGATGTCCTTCGCAAGCGGCAGGAAGCCCGCTTCTTCCAATCGCGGTACCGCGTAGCAGACGGTTTCCGCCTCCGCCAGCACCGCGCGAACGCGCCGCGCTGCCGCGCAGCCGCCGTGGCTGTAGGCAAAAATTGCGATCTTCATGCCTTCCCCTTGCGGTATTCCGTCGTAAAGTCGGGATGGTAGAGCAGCGAGCGCAGATATTCGTCGCCAAGGCAGCCGCCCACCACGATCAACGCCGTCTTTTTCATGCCGTTTTCCGTCACTGTCTTATGCAGCGTGCCCACCGTGCAGCGGAAGATCTTCTCCTCCGGCCATGTCGCCTTGTAAACGACAGCCGCGGGCGTTGTCTCTCCATAGCCGCCCGCAAGGAGCTCGCCTTGCAGCTTTTCTGTGAGTGAGGTGCTCAAGAACAGCACCATCGTCGCCTGATGCGCGGCCAAGCTGCGGATGGACTCACGCTCGGGTACCGGCGTGTGGCCCGCCGTGCGCGTGATGATGACCGTCTGGCTCACGTTCGGCAGTGTGTATTCCGCCCGCAGCGCCGCCGCCGCGCCGCAGAACGAGCTGACGCCGGGGCAGACATCAAAGTCGATGCCGCGCTCTGTGAGCGCGTCGAACTGCTCGCGCACCGCGCCGTAAATGCTCGGGTCGCCCGTGTGCAATCGCACGGTGGTCTTTCCCTCGCGCTCCGCCCGCTCGATGAGGGCGATGACCTCTTCAAGCGTCAGCTTCGCGCTGTCGTGAACCTCGCAGCCCGGTTTCGTGAGTGTAAGCAGCTCGGGATTCACCAGCGAACCCGCGTAGATCACCACATCTGCTTCGCCAAGGAGCCTTGCGCCCCGCAGCGTGATGAGATCCGGCGCGCCGCTTCCGGCGCCAACAAAATGTACCACGTTCAGCCCTCCCTGATCTGTTCGAGCAGTTCCTCCGCGTGTTCCGTCTCGCAGAGGAAACCGTATTCTTTCGAAAATAAGATTGCGCCGCTCTGGAGTTCGCCGCTCTTATAGCCGAGCATCGTGCCGATGCGCTGTCCCAGACGCACGAGGAAGGCATCCTTCAGCCCCTCTTCGTCCAGGATGCGCAGCGCGTCGTCGCAGGTGGCGCAGTGCAGAATTTCCTCCGTGCGTTCTGCGCGCAGGCCCAGCGCCGCGCTGTGCGAGGCGATGATCTCCATGCGGCAGTCGCCGAATTTCGAGTGCGTGTTCCACATACCGCCCGCGAGCTTGACGAACTTACCAATGTGCCCGATGAGCAGCGCGCCGTGAAAACCGAATTCCTTGCAGAATTCCAGGCTGTCGCCGATGAAGTTCGACGTCAGCACCGCCGTCTTCGGGTCAAGCCCGATAAAATCGCGGATGTAGTCTGCGCCGTAGTTGCCGGGCGCAAGGAGGATGTAGTCCGCGCCGTTCTCGCGCCGCTGCCGCAGTTCCACGCGGATGGTGTCGAGCAATGCCTGCTCGCTCATCGGCTCGACGATGCCGGTCGTGCCCAGAATGGAGATGCCGCCCTCGATGCCGAGGCGCGGGTTAAAAGTCTTTTTCGCGAGCGCCTCGCCCTCCGGCGCGGAGATCGTCACGTCAATGCCGCCGTCGTATCCGACGAGCATGCAGACCTCGCGCACGTTCTCTTCGATCATTTTTCGCGGCACAGAGTTGATGGCCGCCTCGCCCACGGGCTGGTCGAGCCCCGGCTTCGTCACGCGGCCAACGCCCTCGCCGCCGTCGATGGTCACGCCGGACTTATCTGATCTTTTCACCGCGGCAAAAATGAGCGTGCCGCGCGTCACGTCGGGGTCGTCGCCGCTGTCCTTTCGGATGGCGCAGCGCACCTCGTCCGCGGACCGCTGAATGTCCAGCACGTCTAAATTGAGCTCGATGCCTTTCGGCGTTTGCAGGCGGATCGTCTCTTTCTTTCTGTCCGTCAGCAGCATCCACGCCGCAGCCTTGGCCGCCGCGGCGGCGCACGAGCCGGTTGTGTAGCCGAGGCGCAGGCGCTTACCGTCCTTTACGAGATATTCTTCCATCTTTTTACCGCCTGATCTGATAGAGCAGGGCGTTGCAGATGGCCGCGGCCACGTTGCTGCCGCCCTTGCGTCCACGCGCGACGATGTACGGCGCGCGCGCCTTTTCGATGATGCGCTCCTTGCTTATCTCCACATTCACAAAGCCCACCGGCACGCCGATGATGAGCGCGGGGGCGGCTTTTCCCTCTTCCATCAGCTGCTCTAACGACAGCAGCGCCGTCGGTGCGTTGCCGATGGCGAAGATGCAGGGCTTTTCAAGCGCCGCCGCCTTTTCCATCGAGACGAACGCCCGCGTCACGCCGCGAGATTTCGCCTCCTGCGCGACATCGGGGTCGGACATGAAGCAATGCACCTCGCCGCCGAGGATTGCGAGGATCGTCTTGTTGATGCCCGCCTTTGCCATCTGCGTGTCGGTGACGATGTCGCAGCCGCTTTTCAGCGCGGCGATGCCCTTGCGCACCGCGTGGTCGGAAAACGTCAGATTGTCGGCATAGTCAAAGTCCGCCGTCGTGTGGATGACGCGCTTGATGACAAGCTCGTTTTCGGGGTCGAGCACGCGGTCCCTCAGCAGCTCCGTGATGATCTCGAAGCTGCGCTGTTCAATTTCCATCGGCTTCATCGGCTCACTCATAGCGGTGTTTCTCCTTTCGGCAGGCTTCAACAAAGCGCACCGCGGCGCTCAGGTTTGCGTAAAAGTGGAAATGCGGATAGCCCGCGTAGAGCGTTTCGCCCGCATACGCACAGCGCCAGCTTCTTCCGCTCGGCTTTTCCGCAAGGAAGTCCTCGCCCGGATTTTCCGCATCCCAGCGGTGGAACTCGTGCGCGGGGATCTGCTCGCCCGCGGCAAACAGCATCGAATCCCGCTGCGCCGTCAATGTCGCGTAGCCAAAGCGCGTCAGCTTCCCCGCGTCGAAGCAGCTGCCCGATAAAACGCCCGCCATCGCATGTCCCGCGATGGACTGCGTCAGGTACATAAAGCCGCCGCATTCGGCGACGCAGGGCAGTCCCCTTTCCACCGCCGCGCGGATAGAAGCGCGTATGGCGGCGTTTGCCTCCAACCGCTCCGCGTAGAGCTCGGGATAGCCGCCGCCGAGGTACAGGCCGTGCAGGTCTTCCGGTAAGCGTTCATCCGACAGCGGGCTGAACGGCACAAGCTCCGCCCCTAAGCGGCGCAGGAGTTCCAGACTGTCTTCATAGTAAAAGCAAAATGCCCTGTCGCGCGCGACGCCGATGCGCACATGCTCGCCCGCCACCGGAATGTCCGGCGGCGTGAATGTAAGCGGCGGCGCGCTCTTCGCGATTTGCAGCAGCGCGTCCAGGTCGATCGTCTCCTGCGCCTTGGCGGCGAGACGCTGCATCTTCTCTTTCAGATCGTCCACCTCTGCCGCGGTGACGAGGCCGAGGTGGCGGCTCTCGAGCGAGCAGTCGGGCATTTGCGGCAGAAAGCCGCAGGCGCGCACGCCGAAGCGTTCTTCGATCGCCCGCGCAAGCGTCGGATAGCTCATCGCCGTGCAGCCGTTCAGAATGACGCCGCGGATGCGGTTTTCCGGCGCAAAGTGCAGAAAACCGTCGAGCACGGCCAGCACTGACAATCCCGCGCCCTTCGCGTTCAGCACGAGCACGACGGGACTTTCCGTCCGCTGCGCGACCTCAAAGGTGCTCGCGCGCGAGGAATCAAGGCCGATGCCGTCGTAATAGCCCATCACGCCCTCGATGACCGTCACGTCCTTCCCTGCGCCGTTTTGCGCGAGGAGGAAGCGCAGCGTGTCGTCGTCAAAAAAGAAGGGGTCCAAATTGCTGCTCTTCGCGCCGATGATCTCGCGGTGGAACATGGGGTCAATGTAATCGGGACCGCACTTCGCCGCGGCGACAGAAACGCCGCCGTCGACAAGCGCCTGCAAGATCGCGCAGGTCACCGTCGTCTTGCCGCAGCCGCTGTTCGTTCCGGCAATGAGCAATCTCGGCGCTGCCTTCTGCATGGTCTCCCCTCCTTCTGCAATCTCTATAAAGCGTTTTTACTTGTATGCGCTACGGTACAAATTCCAATGTGCTGAAGCACTCGTCGTACTTCCCGCGCTCCAAGTGATAGAGCTGCGCGATGTAGTCGCTCGTGAAGATCTCCTCCGGCGTGCCGATGCGGTCGATGCGGTCGCCCGCGACGCAGATGACTGTGTCCGAAATGCGCCGCGCCAGATCGAGCTCGTGGAGCGAGAGCAGCACGGCGAGGTCGTTTTCGCGCACCATGCGCTTGAGGACGGAGAGCAGTTCCAGTTTGTAGCGGATGTCCAAAAAGCTCGTCGGCTCGTCGAGCACGATAAGCTGCGGCTGCTGGCACAGGGCCCTTGCGAGCAGAATGCGCTGCCGCTGGCCGTCGCTGACGGCGGAAAACGGCGCGTCGGCGAACGCGAGCGCGTCCACCTGAGAAAGCGACTGCTCGACGATCTTCTTATCTTCGTCCCGCAGGACGCCGAGCCTTCCCGTGTAGGGATAGCGGCCCGAGCTGACCACATCGCGGCAGGTCATGAGCTCCGGTTCGACGCGCGCGGTCATCAAGATCGCCATGCGCCGCGCGACGTCGTTGCGGCTGCGCGAGCGCATCGTCTCGCCATCCAGATACACTGTGCCGGAAAGCTCCGGCAGCTGACCGATGACGGTTTTCAGGATCGTCGACTTGCCCGAGCCGTTCGGCCCGATCAGCGTAACGATCTTTCCCCTCTGCACGCAGAGGGACACATCCTCGATGAGGGACTTGCCGTGGTAGCCGACGGATAAATTCTTTGTCTCCAAATAGCCGCTCATTCCCGCCCCGCCTTTCTGCGCACCATCATGTAGATGACGACCGGCGCGCCGAACACCGCCGTGACCGAGCTGATGCTGACTTCCGTGGGCGCAAAGGCCGTGCGCGCGATGAGATCACACGCAAGGCAGAAGATGCCCCCGCCGAGGAAGCTCGCCGGGATCAGCAAAAGCGGCTCCGCCGTCTTGAAAAGCGCCTTCATCAGGTGCGGCAGCGCGATGCCGACAAACGAGATGGGGCCGGCGAAGGCCGTCACGCAGGCAGATAACACGCTGGAGAGCAGGATGAGCGCCGCGCGGAACGCCTTGATCGGCACGCCCATGTTGCGCGCGTAGACCTCGCCGAGCTGATAGGCGCGGATCGGCTTGGAGAGGAAAAATGTCAAAATCAGCGCGATCCTGCACACCCAGGCCATCGTCGTCACGTTTTCCCACTTCATGCCGGAAAACGAGCCGTTCGACCAGTTGTGCAGGTTCACGATGTTTGAATCGTCCGCGAACGTGACGAGAAAATCCGTCAGCGCTGAGCAGATGTAGCCGATCATCACGCCGCAGACGACGAGAAGGCTCATCTGATTGACCCGCTGCGAAATGAGCAGGATGAGGCCCATCGAGAGCATCGCGCCGACGAACGCCGCGCCGATGAGCAGCGCCGACGATGATCTGACGCCGCGGCTGAGCAGAAAGATCATCACAAGCGAGACTGCGAGCTTCGCCCCCGACGAAATGCCCAGCACGAACGGCCCCGCGATGGGATTGTGGAAAAACGTTTGCAGAAGATACCCCGACACGGACAGCGCACCGCCTAAAATGAGCGCCGACGCCATGCGCGGCAATCTAATTTGCATAATGATCTGCTTTTGCGTCAGGTCATCCCCGCCGCCGAGCAGAATTTGTCCTATCTGAGACGCGGAGAGCTGCACGCTGCCCGCGAATAAATTCCAGATCAAAAAAACAGCCAAAAGGACGAGCAGCAGCAAAAAGCCGCACCACGTCCGTGTTTTCCGCTTCTGCTCCATGCCCGTCCCTCCTGTCTGTTTCAACTTTCCAGTCAAAAATTATTGCAGCTTTGTCAAAAACCGGAGCGGCGTATCCGCCCCGCTCAAAACGGTGTGGAGATCCACGACGAGGTCGCTCAATTCGAGCGATTCCTGATAAAAGTCCTTCGTCAGGCACCAGACGTTCCCGTCCTGCACGGCCTTAAAGTCGCCGAGCAGCGGTTCGAGCGCTAAAAGCTCGTCGATCGTCGTAAGCCCGCCGTCGATGATGCTGTTGTAGATGAGCACATCCGCGTCGTGCGCGCCGCTGTAAAATGCCTCCATCTGGATGGTGACGGTGGACTGGGTGTTCTCCTCTTCCGTGTTGTCAAAGGAGACGTATTCCCCGCCCGCCATGGCGATGGATTTAGCGACATAGTCCGTCGACTTTCGCACATTGACCGCGCCGTTGCTCGTCACATAGAAGAATGTGACGGTCTTTCCCGTGGGCGCAGCGCCCAGAATGCCCGAAACGCTGTCCATTTTCTCCTCAAACAGCGCCGCGGCCTCGTTCTCCTTGCCGATGAGCGCACCGTAGAGCTTGACCCACTCCATGCGGCCAAACGGCTCGCTCTCGTAGCTGGACATTTCCACGAGCACGGGGATGCCCAGCGTTTCAAACTGCTCGATGACCTCGGGCGAGTGGTAGATCATCGTGTTTTCAAGCACCAGATCGCAGCCCTGCGACAAGATAAGCTCGTAATCAGGCTCGGAGTATTTGCCCGCGTAAAGCATGTCACCCGCGCTCATGGCCTCCTTCGCCTGCTCGATATACCAGTCCGACTCCTTGCGTCCACTGAAGCGGATGCTGTCGACCGCGTCCAGCTGGGCAAAGCTGTCCATCGCCGCGCTGGCGACCAGATAAATTTCATCAAGCGGCTGCTGCAAAACTGTCACGCCCTCCGGCACGCCGCCGGGCACGGCCGCGCCCTCCGTCACGAGCAGGAATTCCTGATCCTGCCCGACGGTGATGCGCTTGTACTCGTCACCCGCGTAGGAAACGGAAAACTGCGCGGCGTAGTCAAGCGGCATGGTCTTGTCAAACGACAGAGCATCCCACGCGACCGCCGCGTCTTCGCCGTTCGAACCGTCCTGCGCTTTGTCCCCGCAGGCGCAGAGCGTCAGCACGGCCAACAGCGTGAGAAGCGCGCGCGGCAGGCGTCTCATCTGTTCACCTCGGCACTCGAGGCGTCGAACGTCAGCGTGTAGTCGATCTCGTGCGGCGTGCTCATGGCGGTGGTATCGCCGACCACGGCAAGCGGCGTATCCAGCGCGGCGACGGGGATCTCAAACGTCGAGCCGTTTTCGGTCGAGAGCACGTCGCAGCGCTCGCCGTCCACGAGCATATAGTCATAGTGGCTGCTGCTCCAGACGATGGTGGCGGTCATTTTGCCGTCCGCGACCGTCAGCGTACAGGGTGACTGGATGCTCGCCTTGCCGCTGCCGCCCTCGAGCGTCACGGCGATCGTGTAGGTGCCGTCGACCAGCGTCTCGGCGGGCGCGGCGGCGGCGTCTTCCTTCAAAACGGCGTTCGTCACGGAGACCTTGTGGTCGTACCACTTGCCCTTCGTGCCGATGATGGCGACGTCGAACTCCTCGTCCAGCGCGGGCACGGGGATATCAAAGCCATTGACCTCCTCGCTCAGGCCGTCGGAATAGGTGACGGTGTCTGTCGTGGGCTGTAAGAGCGCCGCGCCGTCCTTCCGCGCGTCCTCCGCCGTGCCGCAGAAGAGGTTCAGAATGCTCTTGGACGGCAGGCTGATGTGGATCGTCATCTGACCGTTTTCGACCGTCAGCGTGCCCTTGCCCTCGCATGCCTCGTTCACGTGGAACATGCTGCTGTCGGTGCTGAAATCCGCGGTGTAAACGCCGTCGGCAAGCGCGGGCTCGGTGTTCGTGTCCTGCGGATCGCCGTCCACGCTCTTCTGCCCGCAGCCGAAAAGCAGCGTGCAGAGCATCAGCACGGTCAGTATCAGTGTCAGTGTTCTTTTCATTGGGAAGTACCTCCATCTGGAAAAGGCCCCGAAGCGGTGCACAATCGCTTCGGAGCCCTTTGGGTCTATTTACGCGTTCAGGGCGTCAATGGCGGCCTGGGTGTGGGCGATGTACAGCGCCTGGATGTCGGCAATCTCGCCGAGGCCCGCGATCTGGCAGTCGACGGTGAAGTCGGCAGCCTCGAACATGGTCTTCCAGGAATCGTCGTCGCTGCCGGCCATGTCGTTGTTGGCGTGGTCACCGGCAACGACCATCAGCGGGCGCAGGATGACGTTGGTGTAGCC
>ERZ840057.2167-NODE-2167-length-14171-cov-4.066662_pt1 | contig 14171 bp, 9 predicted proteins | sample MGYA00519907_ERZ840057 | MGnify/ENA primary metagenome ERZ840057 (study PRJEB31850, sample SAMEA3708862) | human gut metagenome | biome: human gut; feature: human-associated habitat; material: faeces | place: China | collected 2014 ...
GGGTTTCCGGCAAGTGCAATCGTAATTGCCATTCCTTTCTTACCTCCTTATAGTTTAACAGATTGGTTATGCGTGTTCAGGACTTATTTCACCTCTACACACTGGGCATCTGCCTTTCTGACAGACAGCTCATATCCACGGACTGTAATTTCCACCGGATCACCAAGCGGTGCAACCTTTCTGATATAAAGCTGGCTTCCCTTTGTGATTCCCATGTCCATAATACGACGCTTGTAGGCACTGTCTCCCGCAATCTTTGTAACTGTAACAGTACTTCCTACTTTTACATCACCTAAAGTCATAACCATTGTCTCCTTTCATAAAATATTCCTTATATATACAGCAGCACATTTCTCAATCAGATCATAATGTGACGCGCCATATCAGCATTAACTGCGACTCTGGAATCCTTGATATTCACGATCACATTGCCGCCGATTGCAGATAAAACTGTAACTTCTGCATCTACTACAAATCCAAGATTCGCAAGAAAACGCTTTGTCTCATCATTTCCGCTTACTCTTTTAATTGTATTGGCTTCGCCAATGTTGGCCATTGTAAGTGGCATAATCTCACGCTTCTTTCTTAAATGATATTAGAATCCATTCTCATTTGATATAGATTATTAAAAACAGTTGAGATTGATAATTTTTTTCATTTTCTCTTCTGTTCGTAAGTTAGTATATGCTAATCTCTATTAGTTGTCAATGACTAATTTATATTTTTTTAATTTTTCTGTTCCGTGTAAATCGGAATTGGGGAATCAAAATTTGTCTGGCAAATCATTTGCTGTAGGGAATAAATTATGATATACTAAGCAAAGACATGAAAATTCACTGTAAATAGTGATACAGATAAATTATAATTTATATAGAGGAGGCCATTACCTATGCATGTAAATGAATCATCTGAAAATTATCTGGAGACAATCCTCATGTTAAGCAAGAAGCTTCCTGTCGTACGTGCCGTCGACATTGCAACAGAGCTTAACTTTAAGAAATCAAGTGTCAGTGTAGCAATGAAAAAACTCAGAGAAAGCGAACATATTATTGTATCTCGTGAGGGCTATATTACATTGACAGAATCCGGACAGGCAATTGCTGACATGATATATGAGCGTCACACTCTTCTCTCTTCCTGGCTTGAAAGACTCGGCGTTGATCCACAGGTTGCAGCTGATGATGCATGCCGTATGGAGCATGTGATCAGTGAGGAAAGTTTCAACGCAATCAAGAAGCATATTGTTTCTCATTCTTAAAACGAAAAAGCACTTTCAGAAGAGTGATATCTCTTCTGTTAGTGCTTTTTTCTTACTTTTACTTATCGTTATAATGATACCTACATGCTAAACATACAAACGGAGTTGGTGGGATTCGAACCCACGTGCCCCGGAGGGCTAACGCATTAAATAAAGGATTTTCAGAACAAATAATGTAAACGTGACAACTTCGTGACACTATACAACATATAGATACAAATATGGAAGGAGCATTTCCAATACACCTGTTAATAAAACCCTCTGCTAGAAGTTCCATAGAATAATATAATATTTATGCTGCTATAACATCTCGTCTTATCAATGCTTCAACATCATATCTTAGCATTGCGTCATAAGCACACTTTGGTATCCTTCCAAGATTCTTCTCCGCAACCTTTTCTATACGCTCTTTCTTTTTGTTGCAAGCGAATTCAAACACTTCATCATATGTCTCATATACTTTTTTTCTATTACTCCCAACAAAGTATTTTCCATCTTCATTTTCGTATATGTTATCCGATGCGTGACGCTCAAATATTGTATTAATATAGTGTTCAATCAATACACATGTTTCAGGTGAATACTCCTTATTTCCCGGCTTCAGTATATCCTTATCTAAATCAATTCGATTTCCAAACACATGATGCTCGTCATACCAAAGCTTGAAATTCGCATAATTCTGCCACTCTTCACACACGCATTTATCTGCATATTCTGGCTTGTATTTTTTATGCACTTCTTTATCATGACATCTCTGCATCATGTCCTTCCACTTGATATATGATTTTTCATAAATTCCTTTTCCCACAGCCATTCCGCTATATCCTATTCTACACATTCCTCTCTTATAGTGTGCCGGATTCCATCCATCTTGCTTGTATTCCACTGCATTTATTACCTGCATAATAAGATCTTCAGATAGTGGAAATGCAGATTCTTTCTGTAATTCTGTTAATCGGTCATATTGTTTTTCCGTAACAGGATACAGATTTTTATAATATAAATCGTTCTCATTGTTCAATTGATGCCATATTTTTGTGTTATTTACTATGTCGTAATTAACGATAAATGTTTCTACTGCTAATTCTTCCGCAGATACTTTGCATTTTACATATTTAAAGGTCTTCGTAGACTTCACATATTTTTCTTTTTCAAGTGTAAAAACCTTTTTCCCTGTTCTTCTATCCTTACTGCCACGCTGAACTCTATATTTACCGTCTCTATATTCAATCACACGTCCATGACTGCTGTACCAGGTGTCTTTGTAATATAATAGCTTCACAAATCGTTCATTTCTATCAATAAAATCTATTCCAGAATCATTCTTTCTCAGTATTCTTGAAGAGTCAATTTTCTTATATTTCCTCTTGAAGTGCATGGATTCATCAGAAAGATATTGCTCTATTCTCTTTTGTGCAGCAAGATCTCGTTTCTTCTTATTCTTACATTCTTTGCATGTTCTTCCTTTAAGTGGAAATTTATTTATTAGTAATTCTCTTCCGCACACTTTACACACTTTTGTTCCATTGTATCTTACTTTTTTATTTTTTCTCAAAATGTCCTCCATTCTTTTACCTACATGAACCTATTTCTCATGCAGGTGCAGTCTATTTATTCATTCCGGACTACACGGGATCTTTTTGCATCAAAAAAGACGGTATTTACACCGCCTTCATTTAATTTTATTCAATTATTTTCGGGAAATTTCTTTTAGACTTTTGATATGTGCAACCATAGAGCCGAAATCACCTGTTCTTTTTTCAGTTCCATTAACATATAGATATTTTGCTAATTGATTTCTTTTAACATTAGATTTGATTAAGATGATATATGCATTCGTATTCGTATATTTTAGTTTTTTATTTAACTCTCTTTTCTGGCGAATACGTTGCTTTTTAATTGCTTCACATATGAACTTGGAATCATGCTTATTAATATATTTACTGATCCAGTTATAACAAGTGTCCCATTTGTACGGTAACATATCAAAGTATGTAGCGTCATCTGGATACCATTTAAGCCATAGTGTCTTTACTGACTTGCTTGTAATTAACATATCCGTATGTGATATTTCATAAGCAATAAGCATTTTCTTTTCTTTGACGCATGATAATTTTAATTTTTCCTGTTGTTCCACGTAATTCTCCCTCTATCTAAATTTCTTCAGTTTTTTCATTCCATCTAACAGACGAGTATATTATTCTTTTAATGCTCGAATATCAGATATTTCCTTTTCCCAATTATCTTTTAACTTTTCCAATTCCTTGTATTTTTTATCTAATGAACCGCTCTGTGCAAGTTCTTCTTTTAATTTTTTATTTTCTTTCTCTAAAAGTGTGTTTCTATTTTCCATTATTTTAAGTTTCTTGTCTAAATCCATATCAACTATATCCTTTCTCAAAAGAGACGATGCATTACTACACCGTCTCACTTTTAAAATCTTTGTCTATATTTACTCATGCTACCCTTGCCAATAATCTGTCCAAGTGTCATATCTTGAATAATTTTTTCTGCTTTAACATCCTTTTGGAATCGTCTCATCATTTCCGAATAGAATTCAGCATAATTAGCAGGATTGTCTACTTTAACATCAAAGTTAAATGTTTGATTCGCAGTAAACTCATTAAACATGTTCGGAACTTCCGGTGGATTCTGAATCATGCTTTCAATGAATCTTTGTGGATCGTTTGCAAAACTCCATAAGTTTTCATGAGCATCGTTATTAAACACAGATGAATTCTTACTTAGCGGAGTTAAAATAGAACCATCATCAAGTACAATTGTTTCAGGTTTCTTATGTTCTCCGACAACAGCCATTTCATCTTTTGGAACAGACTTAATACCTTTCTCATATCCACTAATCTGACTTAAATCAACCCATCCAAGAGGATGTGCTGCGTTTCTATCTTTAGCAATATGATATTTCTTTTTTGCCCAAGATGCGTTGTTGATTTTAGTAATGTATACTGTCTGTCCATGCATCTGTGTTCCAGTAGGACTTATACCATCTGAACTATAATAATACGCGCCACTGTTAAACGTAACCGCATCGCCAACATTCGGAACACCATCGCCACTTGATGTTGTTGCAGGTTTTGGAGTAGGTTTCGCAGGTTGTGAAGCAGGAGTGGAAGATGATGGTTTCTTAGTACTTGAAGAACTAGAACTAGCACTTGCTTTTTTATTAGAAGCATCTACAGCTTGCTTAATGAGATTCGTCAAATCATTTATTGCATTCTGAACTCCTGTAATAGAAGACAAGAAATTAGTACCATAATTGGTAATAACTTGATTTGCCGAATTCCAAATTGTATTCATGCTTCCCGTCATTGTGTAACCAACGCTATCAGCTTTTGCTTCTAATGTATCTCTAATTGCGCCAGCTTCAGAATTTACATTTGCAATCACATCAGATACAAGAACATCAATATTATCCAGTCGCATATTAAGGACTTCTTCATACTGTTCATATAAATCATCCAATAATTTCTTCTGATCTGCAATTGAACGTTCATATTGAGTTTCAGCTAAATCTTGTTTCGCATCATTCAAATCATTCTGTAACTGCTGTCTCTTTGATGCACCTTCTTCAGAAGTATCTCCTTGATATGCAGCTAATTGTTTCTCGATGGAAGATATTTCTTTCTGCTTTTCGGCTAACTGTTTCTGATAATCATACATATCCTTGTTGGTATCAAGCAAGTCAGTGTACTTATCAATCAACTTTTGAAGCGCATCAAGTTGAGAATTAATACCATCTTCAACTAAATCTTTAATCGCATCCTTTTCCTGCTTTGCGGATGTAATAGATTCTTGCTGAAGTTTAAGTAATTCACTTCTACGGTCAATGAGTGTCTGATTGAATGGATCAGATTTTAACAGTTCGTCAATCTTTTCCATTTCTTTTCTATACTCATCAGCCTGTGCCATGAGAGTATTGTGTTTTACTCCATGAAGACCAAATGTAGCTTTTCCATATTCTGTAATCTGACCACCATTCTTGTCGTCATACATCTTCTCACTGGACATAAGTTCTTTAAAGAAATCTGCTTCATCATTGATTTTAGAGATTCTGTCTTGTAACTTGTCGAACAAATCCCATCGAATCTGACGAATACTATTTCCCCATTCAATTGTACTCTTATTGCAATCCTGAATAGACTCATCAATAGAATCTATTTCGTCTTGCATGTTATACCATGACTCAGAATACTTATCTATTTTTCCGCTACTAAGTGCGCTATTTAAAGAATTAACCAGTGCTTCACGCTTTGCATACAACTGATTAATCTTTTCGTTTTCGTTAGAGATTAAGCTGTCATAATACTTTGTGCTAACAATATATCCAGATGTCTCCGTAATATCAATCGCACCCTCAAGCATTGATTGTGTATGTTCAAATTGTTTTAAGATTGCATCGTATTCATCTTTAATGTTATTGAAACGTTGTTCAATTAGTTTAGACTCTTGTTCTTTGAGATCAATAATCGCATCTCTACAATCAAGAGCTTTTTCATACCAATTCTTATAATCACTGATCTTTTCTTTCAGATCAGAATCCGTGATTGTTTCAATGTCAATTTTACCATTTTGGATTTTATCAATCCAATCCGAAGAAAGACCTTCTCCGGCTGATTCAGCTTCTTTAATATATCTGTCATATGCCTGTTGCTGTAATGAGATTTTTTCGGTTACTTTTGAAAGCTCAGAAGATAATGCTTCATTACGCTTTGACCATGTGCGATATGTACTTGAAGCAGTTGTATCTAATTCGTCAATCTTACGTTTGATACGGTCTAACTTTGTTTCAATCCAATCAAGGGTTTCTTTTGTTTCCTCTTTGTCGTTTGAAGAATCGGAGGAAGAGTTAGATTTTGAAGATGAAGTTGAGGAATTATTGGAAGTGGATTTGGAGGAATTTGAGGATTTCTTTTTGGAGGAAGAAGATGATTTACTTCCACTACTGCCGACATTAAATTTACCAGTTCCATTAGAGAACGCTGTACCTAAAGAATGCGCCCCCTCATAAGCTAATTTTCCATGAGAACCAGTTACATATCCATTCTTTAATAGAGCTTCTGACTGTTCTCCATTAAACACAATGTCCCCTTGCTTCAAACTTGTAAATGCAGGATCTCCACCATTTACTATGAATGGCTGTCCATCTCTTACAATGATTTCAGGTTTTAACTCATTGACAAGTGCGTGTGGCTCATTCCACTTTAATCCCCAATTCTTATTTGCTGATACGTTAGTTGTTCCTGCTGCATGAGCTGTACCATTTGCCGGAGATACACTACCATTTGTTTTAACATTATATGTAAGGTTTCTTTCCTTATTTCCTGGAAGATTCTCAAGTCCAGATACGTGTACAGTATAATTTACTTTTGCATTCTTATTTGATGGTTTGTAAGCATCTACATCCGAATGTTCCGCAGTAAACTTAACCTTTGCATCCTTATCTTCAGGATCATATCCATCAACAAGTGTCTTGTCTACTTTTGCATTTACTAACATCTGTGGTGTAATTGCTGAAATAGAAGATTGAATCGTTCCAAGAGCAGCCGTATCAAGATTTACTCCTGCATTAACATTAACTTTCGTTTCTGTCAAGGTCGTAAGAGCAGATTGCACTTCTGAAGTATCCAATGATAACGATGCTTTTGTGTTTCCATCTAATCCTTGAATTTTACTTGCAAGGTCTTGAACTTTCTGCTGTGCTTCAGTTGTATCTATGTCCACACCAGCTTTGCCAAGCTCATTCTGCGCATTTAAGTTGTTTACAGCTGTTTGATACTCTTGCAACAGGGCAATGGCTTCTCCAATTTCCCCATCAACTTGACTTGCATCAATTGACATAACCGCAGAAGTGTTAGTGAGCGTTTCTTTCTGATAGAGAAGTGTCTGTAAATTATCAACCGCATCCTGCGCACCACTAAGAGAGATATCTACAGTTCCACCTTCATTCTTAAATTCACCCAATGCTGATTTGGCATCATTTATTTTGGATTCTAATTCATCTGCATTAACTGTGATTTCAATATCTGACTGTCCAAGTTCTTGTTGCTTTTGAACAAGATATTGAAGTATTTCATTTGCATGTTGAAGTTTCTCTGTTTTTACATCAGGGTCTATTTCAGAATCTTCTTGAATAGTTTCAATGTAGCTTTGAACCTTTTCAATCTCATCCGTAACTTCACTAAATGAAGAGGAATCAAGGTTAATACCATTGAAAGATGTCTCATTCATATCAACGAGAGATTCTTTTGCAGATTCCGCAGATGTTTTTAACTCGTCCAATGATTGTACTGGCTGATCTAGGTTAATATCAAAACCATAATCTTTGAGTTTTCTCATTACCGCCTGGACTGCTTCTACATCAACACCAAGTTTATCTGCAATTTCTTGGTCGTTGCCTACTCCGAAATCAATTTTCCATGAACCATCATCATTCATGTGCGCCCATTCAGAATTGATATTTTGAATATCCTTTAAGAAATTTACAGCACCTTCCTGACCTTCAGTGAAGTAACGTTTAATCTTAGGTATTGCAGATTCATATGCAGCAACAATCTCTTCATTTGAAGCAGTTGATAAGTCTTGATTACTCATCAGATCAACAAATTCACGGAACTTATTTGTGCCTGTCAATCCTTTATCATACAATTCCTTTGCAGATTCAAGATTTCCTTGAATGGAATCATACATATCACCTTCTTCGCCACCAGACATAGCAGCTTGCCATTGATTATAGGCGGAGAGTGCATTTTCATACTGATATGCTAAATCTTGAAGAGTCTCTATGTTTTGCTTAATGCTATCTCTCTGTGTTGCATATGCACTGACATCTTGTCCTGCAAGCAATCCTTTTGAAATAGATTCTTCGACTTTTCTAAGTGCTTCTTGTTGATCGGCTAATGAACCCAAGTAATCTGTTTTTGTACTCTGTTTTTGCTGTTCCTGTAATTGAGCTAACGCTTTCTGATTTAAGTGATATCCATTTGCTGTCTTTTCCAATGCTTTATCAGCATCATCACCAAACATATCCTTAAATGCTTTAACACTATCCGCAGACATTCCAGCACCGGAAACAGATTCCGAGAGAATTGATTTCAATGATTCCATATTAGAAGTTGTCTTATTGATAGAATCTTGTGCTTCCGTAAATGACTTTGTTAAGTTGTCAATTGATACAGAGCCGGTCAATCCCATATCAGTAAGAATATCAACCACTTTTGCAACTGATTCAGCAGAATCATCAGAAACAACACCGATTTCAATTGCTTTGTCTACAACATCTTTTAATGATGATCCAACTTCATCCAAGTTACCTTTCGTAATATCAATGCTTTTCAAATCAACATCCGTTAAATTTTTAAAGATGTTATCATCTTTTATTATTCCAAGCGCACCTTCTTTACCTGCAAAGTGAGTAAGCATGGATATATCTGTTGCATTTTCATTGAATCCAGAAATGATTCCATGTATATACGCTTGTCCAACCTGTTCACCATTTGCATTAAACAGTGCTGCATCTTCAATTCCTTTTTTGTCCAAGTCAAGGATATGAGAAAGAGATAAATCGCCATCTTCTTTCGCAGCATCAAGGATTCCATAAATGTATTCTTGAGCCGATTTTTGTCCTAAGAATTGATAAGTACCATCATCATTGTTTACAATATGAGAGAATGCAATATCTGTGATACCATCATATCCTTCAATTTTGTTAATGACATCTCCAAATACAGTGTCAATGTTGTCTACACTTGCTCTTAATTGATCGTAATAAGACTCGATAAAATTACCATCTGCATCAAAATACTGAATATCTTGTAATTGTGTCTTGAATTTTTCAAGTTCATCAGTATTCCATTTGATAACTTTTCGGTTGTCCATATCGACATTTCCGAATGTTGTTGGAAGAGTACCATTTTTGATTTGATCTTCGTACTTATCAAGTCCCCAATCCTTGATTTTCTTGTACTCTTCGTCAATTCCACCTTGGAACATATCTTTGACGGAATTTTTGAAGTCGTTTACTTTGATTGCATTTGTATCAAGTGAATTTCCAACGTCGTCGAATAACGACTTATATTGGGAATACTTCTCTAATACTCCATCTACAGTTGATGACATTACATCAAAAGAATTCTTTGCACGATCAATCGCAGATGTATCGCCACTAGATAAAGCCTCGTTATAATCATTAATCGCATTTTTATAATCTTCTAAAATGGTAGCAGGACTTCCGGCATCCAGTCCTTTTGATATAATATCCGCTTGGAGGAAGTTATTGTAATCATCTCCATATTCATCAATTATTCCTTTGAATTTAGATAGTTCAGATGATGTAGAATCAATAACTCCTTCTAAAATTCCGTTATTGTCCCCAACGGTATCGATACGATTCTGTACATCATTCATAAAGGAATTCAATGTAGATTCTGCTTGTGTCACATCACCTTTGAATGTAATCGTATAAGCTCCTGTCGAGTCTTTCTGAAGAGACAAACCTTTATCAACATAATTTTTTGCTATTTCCGCAACTGCTTCTGCATCTTTTGAGCCACCATTAAATTGCGCAATTCCAGATGTACGTGTCTTGGTCATTTCAGATTTAATTTTGTCAAAACCTGTCTTGTTTTCATTCAGAATTTTCTTTGCATCTTCAACCTGAAGCTGTTGCATAAGAGCAATCTGTTCTTCCATTTTACCGTTTACAAGATCGATGGAACTTGCACTCTCTCCGTATGTAGATGCTAATTGGTTCTGAATATCTAATAACTGAGATTTAGCATTGTATGCTTCTTCATCAGAAAGAACACCTGAAGCAATAGACTCTCTTAATTCTTCAACCTTTGAAATCTGTTCATTCAATGAAGAAGTATTTTCGGAAAACTTCTGTCCGGCTGTAGATGCACTATTAACCGCATCTTCTACTGACTGCTTATAGGACTGCCACACCATTACTCCGGCTGATACTGCCGCAGTTAATAAGATAATTGGATTCGCCATCATCGTTGCGAACAATCCTTCTAACGCAGAACTAAAAGATACTGTACTTACTGTGGCTGCTCCATTTGCAGTAGATAATCCCATCGCTGCTACTGTAGCTTCTGCTTCAGCTTGTGCGACTCCTGAATTCGTAAGCAATTGAACTCTCTGCGCATCCGACAAAGATGTACTAGAAAGAACTAACTGCATCTGCGATTCAGATAATCCCTGTGTTAAGTTCAGAAGCTCTTTAAATCCTTTGGTATCAATTGTTCCGCTTTTAACAAGATTTATTGCATTTCCAAGATTAGAGAATTCACGCACTGTACCTTGAATCATAGATGTAAGATTCTTGAATACAAATGCTCCTCCGAAAGTTCCAAGACCTGCCAAAGCACCTTTCAATAAATTTGTTTTATCTACAAAATCTACAATTGCCTTAGAACCGTCCAGGAATCCTGCATACAAGTTATCTGAAATTAATGATGTAGATAATCCCTCAAGCGAAGATTTTAGCTGATTTGTTTTTGCTTCAAGAGAATTCAAATAATTATCTTCAAATTTCTTCTGAGCTGTTCCCTCTGAGTTATAAGCAACATTTGTCAACTTCTCAACCTTATCCCAGTTATCCATTGCTGCAATAAATTTGTTGTATTGATAAGTCCCGGCTGTTGCGGTCGCAACGGCTTTCTGACTATTGCTATCTAATGTCTTCCATTTCTTTGCGATATCATCAAGAACCCCTTCACTATCTCTGAACATTCCAGTGTTGTCACGCATAGATACACCGATTTTCTTCAATACTTTTTCCGTATCGTTTAGGCTTTCTCCTGTTTCTGAATCTACAAACTTCCCTGCTTTGATCTGATTCATTCGAGACAAGATGGACTTCATAGCTGTACCAATTGACTCATCAGAATCCTGTGTAACATCCTTAATTGTAGCAATGATAGCACTTGTCTTTTCCAAGCTTACCCCTGCATTGTTAGCTTGTGATGCTACTTTCATCAAAGCTGTTCCAATACTGTCAGCTCCTGATGCACTTTCCAAGTCAATACTCGTAAGAATATCATTGACTTTGCTTGCCTGATCTGCTGCCATCTGGAATCCATTCAATGTAGCTGTTAGAATCTCAGATGCATCTGTAGAACTCAATTCAGCATCTTTTGATAACACAAGAGAGTCTTTAATCAGAGAATTGGTATCTGCCATAGAACGTCCCTGTCTAAGGAAACTATCTGCTGATTCCGCTACACTGCTTGTTAAACTTCCAAGCTCCTGTGCAAGACTATTGTAATCATTCATCAAATTATCAACATAAGTAGAATCCGCATTTGTAGCCATTGCAAGATTTGTCTTGATATCATTGAATTCCTTGACTGTCTCTACTGCTTTCTGTCCTGCTTCAGCCACTTTGTACATTCCATCCTGAAGCAAATTAGAGATATTATACATACTGGAAAATGCTTCTTTTACGCTTCCACCTATAGAACTAAAGATATTCTGACTCTGCCTACCTGCATTGTTGACTCCCTGCAAAGCGTTCTGTAACTCAGTAATTCCTGAACTATTAATGTCTGGATCAATATTAATACTGTCATCTACAGCCTTTTTCACAGAGTCAGTATTAACGCTTAAATCCAGTTCAATATCTGTAATCTGATTTACAGCAGCTTTAATCTTGCTCGCAATATCTTCAGAATCGATTTTGAAATCAATCGGTACTTCCATGTCGTGACAGGCTGCATTTAACTTCTCCTGAAGTCCTGCCTTATCTACATCAATATCTACTTTGACAGGTTCATCACCCATGGCGATTTTACTGATTGAACTTCTAAGATTGGACACCAACTGCTCATCATTAATCTTCAGATTCAGATCTAAAGCTTCGCCTGAAGAAAGAGATGCTGAGTTAATCGCTTCTCTAATCTGAGATGTAATCTGTTCTGTATTAACCTGCACGTCTAAATCAATCGTAGTTTTTCCGACTTCTGTTGCTTCAGAAATACTCTGTTTTAGTGCAGATTCCATCTTTGAAGCTATATTAATAACAGAGTCCCATGCTTTACTATCAACATTTCCTGCTTCAAAAATATTCATATTATCTGCTGAAATCTTCTTCATATCAGCTTGCGCTTGCTTCCAGACTGATAACGCATGGTTCAATTGATCTGCTTGATTTGTAATATTGTCAGGAAATAAATTAGGGAATTTACCATTTAGCTCCGACCACATAGAATTGATAGTTGCTGTAGATTTCTTTGTATCTGTAACGAGCTTTCCGATATTTTGATTTAAAAGAGATTTGTAATTTGAATCACCAAGCTCTTTCTTAAGAGCATCGGTAACAAGAATTTTTTGGTCTTTAAAATATGAATAGAAATCATCGAACGCCCCGGAAGAACGTAGTGTCTTTGCATTTTTCTTGAGTGTATTTACTACACTTGTCATTGATGTCTCAAATCCATCTCCAATATTAAACTTCTGCCCGTTCCATGACTTTCCGAGACTTGTCATCATTGAATTGAGCTGTTTCTGAAGCTTGCTAATTGTTGATTTGTCCGTAATATTAAAAGCGTCTGCCAGAGATTTACCCATAGCAGACGTATCAATTTTTACATTTTTTAATCCATTTTCTATATTCTGTTTTAGTTTCTTCGCTGTGTTCTGACCGCTCACATCTACATCTATTGTAAGCTTATGCTTCTCTTTCAATAGAGCATTTAATTTTTGTTCTGCTTCTGCGGTATTTAGATCGGCATCTACATTTATCTTAAAATCTTGTGACATTATTAATCCTCATCTTCCTTTATGCTATGATTAAATGTTAATACTCCTGCTGGTTCTCCTATAAGACAGCAAGATGCCAACTCCATTCTACGTATTTTATGATTAAGATGTTCTGTCTCTGTAATTAGATTTGACACCTTATTCATAAATTCCATAATTGTATCATCATCCATTTGAGAACGAACTAGACTGCTAAGATTTTTCTTTTCCTCTTCTTCGTATACATTCCAATTCTGTATTATTTCATCCATAATTTCCACATTATTCATGGTGGAATCAATCCCAAAATCCTCAAACTTATTTTTTTCATTCGAATATGTTTCGGTAAAGTCATATAAATTTGTAATCTCTCTAGTATCAAGAACAACACAATATATATTTCCCAAATTAACACTTAATTCATAGTATGGTTTTTCTTCTGTTGTTTCTTCTACTTTTTTAACATTAAAAACTTTTCCGAATACTCCTGTACCATCTTCAAATTTTCCATAAACCCAATGATTAATTTTATTTTTTAATTCGTCCATAATAATAAATTTCCTTTCATTAATTGAATCTTTTTCCAAATGCTTCATTGATATTTTTTTCTACATCCTGCTCTGTCTGCTGCCAAAATCCACCTTGTCCAAGAAGACCACCATCCTCGGCATATCCATAAATGGTCTGTGTATCTCGCCCGGATGGATTATAACGGAATCCAGTATCAAGACTTATTTCTCCATGATATGAATCCCCTCCACCTGACAATGACATCTCTGGACTTTCTGCTAACTGTCCTGTTCTGTCATATCTTCCTTCCGGGGAGTTATAGAACTGATCTACATTAGAATGTGCATTGACAAATGAAGTATTAACCACTTCATTCATTGCAGCTTGAACTTCTTTTTGAATTGCTTTTTTCAGAGCATTAAACGAATTGAATGTTTTGCTCATATGTTTTTATTCCTTTTTTGTGTGAAATATTGGCTGAAATGCCGTTGAATTTAATTGATTTTTGAATTTTAGTTATTTAAAAGATATTCCTCTAAACGCTTAAAAAGATGCGGATAGAGATCGATTTTTCCTGTTTTGAACTGTGAAAGTAATCCACTGTTAATGTTCGTCTGTTTACTAATATAACACTGTTTTT
>ERZ840057.2189-NODE-2189-length-14050-cov-3.095820_pt1 | contig 14050 bp, 8 predicted proteins | sample MGYA00519907_ERZ840057 | MGnify/ENA primary metagenome ERZ840057 (study PRJEB31850, sample SAMEA3708862) | human gut metagenome | biome: human gut; feature: human-associated habitat; material: faeces | place: China | collected 2014 ...
CATTTGCCATAAACTCCGATTTTCTTGCGCAGACGTGTGATGTTCACGTCGATGGTGCGGTCCAGCACATATACTTCGTCGCTCCAGATGCGGTTCAGTATATCCTCGCGCGAGAATACGCGTCCTTTATTCTGCAAAAGCAGCAATAAGATTTCAAACTCTTTTTTGGTGAGCGGTGCCTCTTCACCGTCAATGCAGACTTTCTTCTTGATGACGTTCAGCACCAGTGTCTTGTAGACAATCTGTTCCGGTGCATGCTCTGTCTCTCCTTGTTGGGTGCGTCTCAGTACGGCTTTGACACGTGCCGCTACTTCGCGCAGCGAGAAGGGTTTGGATATATAGTCGTCCGCTCCCAGGTTGAAGCCAGTCACGGTGTCATTTTCCGTATCTTTGGCGGTAATGAAGATGATGGGTATCTGGGCCGTCTTCTTGTCCTTCTTCAGCATACTTGCCATTTTGAAGCCGGAAATTTCTCCCATCATCACGTCCAGCAGTAGTAGGTTGTAGCTGCCAATGTCCATTCTCAGAGCTTCTTCGGCAGAGTTCGCCGTGTCCACTTCGTAGCCTTCGTTTTCGAGGTTGAACTTCAGAATTTCACATAAGTCTTCTTCATCATCCACTACTAAAATCCGGTAATTGTTCATTGCTTTGTTGTTTATGTATGACAGGAATAAAACAATTTTCTTGTCACAAAGTTAAACTTTATTTCTTTTTATCGGCAAAAATAGTGCAAACCGAATGCAGAATTTTCATGTTTGCATGAAAACTTGTGCTGAGATGCAGGCCATTTCTGCTTTCTGGGTACAAAAGTGAGGCTAATTTGTTACGGAATGATGAAACAAGTGTTACATTTGGGTTACATTAAATTCTCGTTTATCTAAAAGCCCTGTCACATATAAAATATTATCTTTGCTTCGTAAATATTGAATTGTATGAAAGAACTTATGTATATCAGGAGTTTCTCTAAAAGGCGTTTGCCGGTTATTGTGGAAACTCTGCTTTTAGTGATAATCGGCTCTGTCTGGCTGAATACGGCTACTTTCCGCTCGGGATTTGAGATTACGGATGAACTGGGCGGTAATATATTCCCTTCCAGTATCCTTTCGGTGGCTACTACCGATGCTCAGGTCATAGTGCCGGTAGACTCCATGTATGTAGGTAATCCGAAGTCGTGCATCGCTGTCCGTGTCCGTTCGAGGAATGCTTATAGCCGGGTGCGGGTAGAAGTTGCGGAGACTCCGTTCTTTTCCCGTTCAGTGTCGGAGTTTGTGTTGGCAAAACCGCGTACGGAGTATATTATCTATCCTGATATCATATGGAATTATGAGGCTCTGAAGAATAACAACCAGGCGGAACCCATTAGTGTGGCCGTTATGGTAGAGATGAACGGTAAGGATTTGGGGCAGAGGGTGCGTACTTTTTCCGTTCGCAGCATTAATGAATGTCTGTTGGGGTATGTCACGAATGGTACAAAATTCCATGATACCGGCATCTTTTTTGCAGCATATGTAAATGAGGAGAATCCTATGATTGACAAGCTGTTGCGTGAAGCGCTGGATACGCGTATCGTCAACCGTTTTTTAGGCTATCAGGGAGGTGCCGAAGTGGTGGACAGGCAGGTTTATGCCTTGTGGAATGTACTGCAGAAGCGTAAGTTCCGTTATAGCTCGGTCTCCAATACGAGCCTTTCCAGCAATGTGGTCTTTTCACAGCGTGTGCGCACGTTCGATGACGCCTTGGAGTCCTCGCAAATCAACTGTGTGGATGGAAGTGTGCTTTTTGCTTCTCTGCTCCGTGCCATCAACATAGAACCTATATTGGTGCGCACCCCGGGGCATATGTTTGTAGGATACTACACGGATTCCAGTCATAAAGACATGAATTTCCTTGAAACGACCATGATTGGTGATGTGGATTTGGATGATTTCTTTCCGGACGAACAGTTGGATTCGACGATGGTGGGAAAGTCGCAGAACCAGATGTCGCGCATCACCTTTGACAAGTCCAAGGAGTATGCCAATAAGAAGTATGCCCAGAATAAGGAAGGTATTCATTCCGGCAAACTGAACTATATGTTTCTGGAAATATCCAAAGAGGTGAGAAGGAGAATACAGCCGATAGGGAAATGAGGCGTAGAATGCAAACAGCCGATTTTCACGAACCGGCCGTTCCAATCATCATCTATGAATGAAGACCGTTGAGAGGCTTCAATGAATTAAAACTGAACACTAGTGATTTCTGTTATGAAACTTGTATATATTAGTATTATGCTGAAAAATAAAATGTTAATGTAGATTATATATGGAATTTATTATTGTTAATAGTCTAACACTATTTTTTGATGAACTTATGAATCATTTTAACTAATTTGCTTTTTAGAATCCTTATCCATACCAATATCCCCACGTAATCAAGTTCTTTTTATATAAAAAGATTTATGAATATGCTTTAATGCGTAAATCAAATAGTTCAAAACATTGCTATATATAAATGATAAATGTGATGTGTTTTTCGTTTTTTCGCATCATTGAGATATATTATATACAAGTACGGCATTAATATGATTAAGAGTTAATGCTTTGAATAATTACTAAATAGATATTTAAAACTTTGCAAAAATATAAATGCAAATGTTTTAATATTTATTTAGTAATTTTTAATTCGATTGATGATAGAATTTCTAAATTAATTCATATGTTTGCAAACAAATCCAAATAATAGAGCTTATGAAAAGAAATTATTGCTTATCATTAGTGTTGCTTGCATTGTTTGGGGTGTCTGCACCTTTTGCTGCTAATGCAGCTGTTGAAAGTGTGCTAAGTTCCCAAAGTACTCAGCAAGCCAAGAAAATCACAGGTAAAGTTTTAGATGCGGCAGGCGAACCCATCATCGGCGCCAGCGTGTTAGTAAAAGGTTCTGGTACCGGCGCTGTGACGGATATTGATGGAAATTTTTCTGTAGAGGCGCCGGTGGGTAGCACATTGGAGGTATCTTTCATTGGCTACAAAACAGTGACATTGAAGGTGACGAACGCCACTACTTATACTGTGAGTTTGCAAGATGACTCGCAAGCGCTGGACGAAGTGGTTGTGACGGCAATGGGTATCAAGAAAGAGCGCAAGGCTTTGGGATATTCAATGGAGGATGTGAAGTCGGATGAATTGATGAAGATGAAAACTGCCAATCCTATTTCATCCCTTTCGGGGAAAGTGGCCGGTGTGAATGTTACTCAGTCATCCGGTGCCGCTGGTGCGGGCGCTCAGATTATATTGCGTGGAGGAACGTCGGGTGCTGAAGGCAAAGACAATCAGCCGCTCTTTGTGGTGGATGGTGTTATTTTTGATAACTCTTCATCAGTGGTGGGCAATTCGGCTTTCGATGGTTCCATGCGTTCTGCCTCTACTACTTCCAATCGTTTGATGGATATAAACCCCGAAGATATAGAAAGTATGTCGGTGCTCAAAGGCCCTGCAGCTGCCGCTTTATACGGTTCACGTGCAGCCAACGGAGTTATTCTTATCACTACCAAGAAAGGTAAAGAGGGCGTGGTTGAAGTGAATATCAATTCTAAGTTTACTGCTTCATGGGTAAAGAGCCTGCCGCAAACGCAACGCCAATATGCCCGTGGATATATGGAAGACCAATATGATTCAAAGAAGAACTATACTGGTACTGTGTTTAATGACTTTGCTTATACTTCGTGGGGAGAGAAGTCGAACGCAGCTACTTATGATAACATAGGTGATTTCTTTCAAGGCGGAAACATTTTCGATGAAAGTGCCAGCGTAGCCGGGGGTACCAAGAATAGTAAATTCTATCTTTCAGGGTCTTACTATGATCAGGTAGGTGTTGTGCCCGAGACCGGATACAAGAAATATGCTTTCCGTTTCAATGGTGAGCAGAAGGTGGGGATTTTTACCTTTAACGCCAGTGCCGCATATAGCGATGCTCATACGGACCGTACTTTGACGGGTGCCGGGCTTTATAATTCGAGTGGTAATGGTGCTCTTTATGGTGTGTACAACTGGTCTCCTTTCGACCGAATGACCCACTATCAGAACGAGGATGGTACCCGTTATCGTTTGTTTGGCGATCGTCTTGATCCATGGGACGAACGCGACAACCCCTATTGGATTGTCAATCGTAACCACATGTATGACGACATCGACCGTTTCAATGGGATGCTCAGTATAAAAGCCGATATTGCCAAATGGTGGTTTGTTTCTTATAAAATAGGTATTGACCGTTATACCCAAACTGCTTCCAACCGTTTGGCTGCCAATGGCGTGCTTAAACAAGTGTGGCAAAAAGGTATGATGAGTGACAACACCCAGCAGTTCCGCTATATGAGCCATGACTTTATGTCGAACATGAGCCATAAGTTCGGTGATTTCGATTTGAATCTTTTGTTGGGTGCCACAATGGACGAAACCAAGACAGACCGTAGCTCGATGATGGCTTGGAACTTTTCCGTTCCTGATTTCTTCTCATACGCCAATGCCAGTAAAGACAATAAGCAATTCACACATGCAGCTACTAAGAAACGTTTGGTAGGAGCTTTTGGAGAATTCCGTGCATCATGGAAAAATATGCTCTATCTCACTGTGAGCGGTCGTAATGACTGGACTTCTACTCTTCCTCTTGAAAACCGTTCGTACTTCTATCCTTCGGTAAGCGGTTCATTCGTATTTACTGAAGCCTTGCAGCGACTCGGTTGGCTGGATGACAGTGTGCTCAACTTTGGTAAATTGCGTGCATCGTGGGCCAAGGTAGGTAAAGATACCGGTGTGTACGAATTGGAAACTGCCTTATGGCCTACGGGTACCTATCTTGACGGTACGGTAGGTGTGGGAAATACTTGGACACGCGGTAATGACAAACTGAAACCGGAAATGACCAAGTCTACCGAAATAGGCGTGGAATTGAGTTTCTTCAAAAACCGCCTGCACATAGACTATGCTTACTATACCAACGATTCATATAATCAGATTCTTGCTCCTCGCGGTCCGCAATCTACCGGTTACATCTTTTGGAGTATCAATGCGGGCAATGTGTATAACAAAGGTATGGAACTCTCTATTTCGGGAACTCCCATACAGACTAAGGACTGGACATGGGACATTGGCTTGAACATGGCAGGTAATCGTGGTACTTTGGACGGGCTTCCCGAAGGTATGGGCGTGATGTATGTTACCGATGTGCAATATGCCGGTATGCAGGCAGCCTCGTTCAGCGGTGGAGATTTTATGGGTATTGCCGGTACCAAATGGAAACGTAATGACGCCGGTGAGGTGATACTCGACAAAAACGGTATGCCTACTTATGACAAAACCCTTGTAGCAGTAGGTAATCGTGAGTCATCGTTTACCGGTGGATTGAACAACACCCTTACTTGGAAGAATTTTACTTTCAATATGCTATGGGAATTCCGTGTAGGTGGCGATGTGGTCAACGGTACTCAATATGCTATGGATAACAGCGGTGTGAGCCAGTTCTCTGCCGATGTACGCAATCGTTCTCTCACTGTAACGGGTGTCAATGCCAATGGTGACCCAGTGACCAATACTTGGGAGGCCGATAAAACCTATACTTTTAATGGAGTACAAATGAGTGGTTACAACATCATTAAGGATTACTATCAGAACTATTATTCTAAGGAGTCAGCCAACTATATTACCGATGTCAACTCTTTGCGTTTGCGTTCTGTTTCATTGAGCTATGAGTTTCCTAAAACGTGGCTTTCCAAGATTGGATTTGTAAAGCGTGCTTCGGTATCGGTAGCTGCTACCAATCTATTGCTCATCACCAATTACGACGGTGATCCTGAAGTGGCTGCCGCTGGTGCGGGTGTAGGTGGCTCATCATCAGTAGGATTTGACTACTGCGGTGTACCTGCCACTTCTACCATGTCGTTTGGCTTGAATCTTACTTTCTAACTCTTAAAAAACAGAAGCAATATGAAATTATTCAAATCTATGATATTATGTAGTGTGGGTGCCCTTATGACTTTGTTCTCGGGGTGTAGTGACTGGCTCGATGTAAATGTCGATCCCGAAAATCCCACAGCCGGAAATGCGACCTATGATTCACGATTGGCACATATTGAATTTTATACCAACAGTGCCACTCAGTTTGCTGCTTGGCGTTCCAGTATGTCTATGGGCGATTGGACACGCTATTATGACGGCGGTACTTATTGGAGCATGTCTTATTGGAGTCCTCAGACCGGTGCCGTTACCACTCCCTACCAATGGTGGTTCTGTGGAGCTGCTGTAAATATTCCATTTTTGATTGACAAGGCTACGGCAGCCGAGGCTTGGCATTATGTGGGTGCAGCTCGCGTAATTCGTGCCTATGGTTTTATGCTTATGACAGACCTTTATGGAGAAATGCCTTACAAGTCGAGTGAGGCTGAAGCCGGTGTTACTCCTACCTATAATGACGGAAAAACAATCTATTTGGGCTGTTTGGCCGATCTTGACACCGCTATCGAGATGTTCCAAAAAGAGCAAGGGTCTGCGACAGCTTCGTTGGCTGTAGGCGATATTTGGAACGGTGGTAGTGTAGACAAGTGGCTTAAATTGGCATACTTACTTAAAGCACGTTACATTAACAAGCTTATTAAAAAGGGTGAAGGCAGTTATCTTGAAGGGAAATACGATGCCGCAGAAATCTTGGCTTGTCTTGACAAGGCTCAGCAAAGCAATGCCGACAATACCGTATTCAATCATATTGATGCCAATAATTCGCATGATGTATTGGGATGGGACGAACCGGTTGATTATTCACCGCTCTTTTCTGTATGTGGCATGAATGCCGGCTATATGCCTACCAAGATGCTTTACGATAATCTGACAAATTTTGCCGGAAGTGGAATAGAAGATCCGCGTGCCGATAAGATTTTACCTTGGGCATATTCGAAGCAATCAAGTAATTCACCCGCAGAGGTGAAGTTCAAAAACGGTTGGCGTCGTTCTATGGGTGTAGACATGATTGGCAATGATAGTCCCAGCCTTACCGGCGGACCGTTGCGCTCGAACTTCTCGGCAGCCAAAGGTTGGTGGATTGACAGTGAATCTTCTACCCGTAAGGGGGACACTATTTATGTAGAGTGTACCAGTCAGTGCAAAGCTTATCAAGGACGTCCTGATTTACTTTATCGTCGCGATGGCACTGATGCCTCTCGCGAATCGGGAACTTTCTATACTCGCGTGTCTTCTCCCACCTATATTGGAACCTATGCCGAAGCTTGTTTCATACGTGCTGAAGTACTCTTTAACCAAGGTAATAAAGGAGCGGCTTTTAATGCTTATAAGAAAGGTATTGCAGCCAGTATCGACGGTATGAACGATAAGTTGAAAGTGTGGTGCCGTGAAGATGCCAATTTGGAAGCATGCCCCTCGTTCTCTCCTATGACGCAAACCGACATTGACAACTATTTGAACAATGGTATCGGCACTGAAGAGAATATTACTTTGGGCAAGATTCTTACTCAAAAGCGTTTGGCATTGCATTTTTCCATGGAAATTTGGAACGATATGCGTCGCTACGATTTTAATCCGGAGCTTTTCTTAGGCTGGGGTATTCCTGCACGCTATGGCGTTGATGCTACTGCCCAAAAGAATATTCCGCAAGGTAAACAGTTCCGTCGTTGGCAGCAATGCAGTCATGAACTCAACTACAATACGGCCAATCTGCAAGCTATCGGTGCCACTGTTCCGGGAGCTGATACTTCAATTGCACTTTGGAATGCTGCCGAGGACGTATGGACTTTACCCGTATGGTGGGACAGTGCCCAAAACTAATTTTTCATTGCATTTTATTTTGTGATACAAATTCATTATCTTTACGCCCAAAATGTGGATTTTAAGATATAGTTAAGATATTGAAGGCTCTAATGGTCTTCATTCATAGATGATGATTGGAACAGCCGGTTCGTGAGAATCAGCTGTTTTTTTGTTTCGTTTGTTTGCATATCAACGGCGGTAATATGTTACTTTTGCCCTAAAACCGAAGATAGGCTGCACCTCAGCATAAAAAATGGACAAGTTCATTTTATTTTGCATTCGGTTTGTACTATCTTTGCGAGAAATAGCTGAGATGGTGTGAACTGTCTTTGCAAAGATTAGTCTATATATGGAACAAAGCAAGAAATTTATCTCTCCGGGGGCATGGTTCTCCATGACTTATCCGGCAGACTGGAATGAATTCGAGGACGGGGAAGGCTCTTTCCTTTTTTATAACCCCAATGAGTGGACCGGTAATTTTCGCATTTCGGCTTTCAAAGGGAATGCTACATATGGCAAGGACTCCGTGAAGCAAGAGTTACGGGAAAACTCCTCTGCCACTCCGGTTAGGATAGGCCGGATGGAATGTGCATATAGTAAGGAGATGTTCGAGGAAGAAGGTGCGTACTATACTTCCCATTTATGGATAACGGGCGCGGATGAAGTTGCCTTTGAATGTTCGTTTACGGTGAAGAAAGGAGAGCCGGTTGCAGAAGCGGAGAAGATTATCGCTTCGCTGGAAACGCGGAAGGATGGAGTGAAGTATCCGGCGGAGATAATTCCGGTGCGCCTTTCGGAAATCTACCAGATTAATGAAGCATACGAGTGGGTGGATACTACTATAAAGGAATTGTTGAAGAAGGATTTCCAGGGAGCCGAGGAAGACATTGCCAAGATGCAGCAGATGATGGAAGAAAGCAACATCGGTCCTAAGAAGAAGGATGCATGGCTGGCTTTTGGCATCGCGCTTTGTGTTATTTTCGCCAATGAAGTGGACGGTATGGAATGGCGTACCTTGGTGGACGGAAACCGGGAAGCGCCCATATTGCTGAACACGTCTACCGGTGAATGGATAGACCCCATGAAGCTGGTTTGGAGCAAAGTAAAGGCAGGAGGTAAAGTGAATCTGCCGGAGATATACAGCTCCTTGTTCTAAGGTCCGGTCATCTCGGTACTGTGATTTTCAACTTTCAATTTTCATTTTTCAACTATTAAAGCATTGGCAGCAGTAAATTCAATTCTTCAGGTGGAAAACTTGACCAAGTCGTTCGGTGACTTGGTACTATTCGAAAATATTTCTTTGGGCTTGTCCGAGGGACAGCGTGTCGGGTTGATAGCCAAGAACGGCAGTGGCAAGACGACATTGCTCAATATCCTTTCCGGCAAGGAAGGGTATGACAATGGCACCATTTCCTTCCGTCGTGATTTGCGTGTGGGTTATCTGGAACAAGACCCGCAATATCCCGAAGAGCTGACCGTGCTCGAAGCGTGCTTCCATCATGGCAACAGTACTGTCGAGTTAATCAAGGAATATGAACGTTGCATGGAAACGGAGGGGCATCCCGGCTTGGACGAAATTCTGGTGCGTATGGACCATGAAAAAGCTTGGGAGTACGAGCAGAAGGCGAAACAGATTCTGTCTCAACTTAAAATACGTGATTTCAGTCAGCACGTAAAACATCTGTCCGGCGGGCAGTTGAAGCGTGTGGCACTTGCCAATACCCTTATCACTGAACCCGATTTGCTGATACTGGACGAGCCTACCAACCATCTGGACCTGGACATGACCGAATGGTTGGAAGACTACCTGCGTCGCACCAACCTGAGCCTGCTGATGGTGACGCACGACCGTTATTTCCTCGACCGGGTATGCTCCGAAATCGTAGAGATAGACAACCGGCAGATTTATCAGTATAAAGGCAATTACAGTTATTATCTGGAGAAGCGCCAAGAGCGTATCGAGGCCAAGACTGTGGAGATAGAACGTGCCAATAACCTCTACCGCACAGAGCTGGAATGGATGCGCCGCATGCCGCAAGCCCGCGGGCACAAGGCACGCTATCGGGAGGATGCCTTTTACGAGTTGGAGAAGGTGGCTAAGCAGCGTTTCAACAACGACAATGTAAAGCTGGACGTTAAGGCTTCTTATATAGGCAGTAAGATATTCGAGGCAGACCATCTGTACAAATCCTTTGGTGACTTGAAGATTCTGGATGATTTCTCCTACATCTTCTCCCGTTACGAAAAGATGGGTATCGTAGGGAATAACGGTACGGGCAAGTCGACCTTCATCAAGATACTGATGGGGTTGGAGCAGGCAGACAGCGGTACGCTGGACATTGGCGAGACGGTCCGCTTCGGTTACTACTCGCAGGACGGCTTGCAGTTTGACGAGCAGATGAAAGTGATTGATGTAGTGCAGGACATTGCCGAAGTCATAGAACTGGGCAACGGCAAGAAGCTGACGGCATCGCAATTCCTGCAACATTTCCTGTTTACTCCCGAGACACAGCACAGCTATGTCTACAAGCTGAGTGGGGGAGAACGCCGCCGCCTCTATCTGTGTACGGTCCTGATGCGCAATCCCAACTTCCTGGTGCTGGATGAGCCGACCAATGACCTCGATATTGTGACGCTGAATGTGCTGGAAGAGTATTTGCAGAATTTCAAAGGATGCGTGATTGTGGTGAGCCACGACCGTTATTTCATGGACAAAGTGGTAGACCATCTGTTAGTGTTCAACGGACAAGGGGACATCCGCGACTTTCCCGGCAACTATACACAATATCGCGACTGGAAAGATGCGAAAGTCCATCAGGAAAAGGAGAAAGAGAAAGAAGCCGCCAAGGCTCAGGAGGACAAGACGGCGAAGGTGCGTCTGAACGAAAAGCGGCGCATGTCTTTTAAGGAAAAACGCGAGTTTGAACAATTGGAGCAGGAGATAGCTGACCTGGAAACCGAAAAGAATGCAATTGAAGAGGCTTTGTGCAGCGGTACTTTGTCTGTGGACGAACTGACGGAGAAGTCGAAACGTTTGCCGGAATTGTCGGACTTGATTGACGAAAAAACATTGCGCTGGCTGGAGCTGAGTGAGATAGAATCGAACTGAAGTTCGAAATTGAAAATTAAGAATTAAAAATTAGAACTGAGAAAGTGGGAAATCTGACGAATTATCATAGCCATAGCCTTTATTGTGACGGGCGTGCCGGCATGGAGGACTTTGTGCGTTTTGCATTGAGTGAAGGTTTTACATCTTATGGCTTTTCATCGCATGCTCCATTGCCTTTTTCTACGGCATGGACTATGGAGTGGGATATCATGGACGACTATCTATCTGAATTCCATCGTCTGAAGGAGAAGTATGCTGGACGTATCGAACTGTATATCGGTCTGGAGATTGATTATCTGAATGAAGCGAGTAATCCGTCCATCGCCCGTTTCAGGGAGTTGCCGTTGGACTACCGTATTGGTTCTGTACATCTTCTCTACAATGACAAAGGGGAAGTGGTGGATGTAGATGTACCTGCGGATACCTTTAAGACCATTGTAGACGGACATTTCTGCGGTGACTTGGAGCATGTGGTCCGTCTCTATTATGGTAGGTTGACGAGGATGCTTGAGCTGGGTGGTTTTGATATTGTGGGCCATGCCGATAAGATGCACTACAATGCAGCATGCTATCGCCCGGGATTGCTGGACGAGCCTTGGTATGATGAGCTGGTTAGGGCGTATTTCGCAGATATTGCCCGTCGCGGCTATCAGGTAGAGGTCAATACCAAAGCCTATCATGACCTGGGTACTTTTTACCCCAATGAGCGGTATTTCTCCTACCTGCATGATTTGGGTGTACGTGTGCAGGTAAACAGTGATTCACACTATCCGGAACGGATAAGCAACGGACGTCCCGAAGCTTTGTGTGCCTTGAGGAAAGCTGGATATGAATCGGTGATGGAACTACACGGAGGAGAATGGAAAGAGATGCCTATCGTGTTTTGAGTGAATAGGATACAAAAACTCCTGACTTGCCTTTTTGTAAAGGTAGTCAGGAGTTTTTTCTTTCTATTATGAACTATTCTGTTTTCAGTAAAAAGTCGTCAATCGCCTTTTTGTAGGTAGCCTTATCGGCTGCTCCGCGGAAGAGCTGAGGCTCTCCATTCATAGGGATGAATACAAAAAGAGGGATGCTTGTTGCATTGAACAACGCTGCCAGTTCCTTTTCCTTATCCACATTGACTTTGTAGACAACGATTTTATCGGCATACTCTTTGGCCAGTTCCTTCATAATGGGAGCCACCATGCGGCAAGGTCCGCACCAGTCGGCATATAAGTCTATGATGGCAGGCTTGTTTCCCTTGTATTTCCAGTCCTGGGATTTCTCATAGTCGAACACATCCTTGATGAACATGGCTTTGTTCATGACGATAACTTCTCCGTTTGTTTGAGCATAGGCCAGCATGCAGGAAAACACGAGGGCAGCCATTGCTATAATCTTCTTCATTTCTTCTTGTTAAGAGTTTTTTTCTATAACGGCTTTCAAATCCTTACCGCTGATGACACCCGAGTGGCGCCATACGGCTTCACCTTTCTTGAATATGATAAATGTCGGTACTGCTTGTATGCGGTAGCTGGTAGCAAGTTCTTCGTGCTGGTCTACATCTATTTTGGCGATACGGGCGGCATCTCCTATTTCGTTTTTGAGTTCTTCCAGTACCGGATGCATGGCCTTGCACGGGCCACACCAGGTTGCAAAGAAATCAACTAAAACGGGCTTTTCTGATTGTATCAATTCTTCAAACTTTTCCATAATTTTTTCCTTTCTGTTTTTATTTATTTGTAATGATAACAAAATAGGAGGAGGATTTGTTCGCTAAATCATTATTTAATCGTCATCTCTTCAATGAGATGCGAAGCTCCCGCGTATTTGTCGATGATGAACAAGGTGTAGCGGATGTCTACACATGCTGCTCGTTGGGAGGACGGACGGAAGGCAATGTCGCCAGTCAGACCTTCGTAATTGCGGTCAAAGCCGGTACCTATCAGTTCTCCTTTGGCATTGAACACTGGGCTGCCGGAGTTTCCACCGGTATTGTCTGTGTTGACAATGAAGCAGATGGGCATTTCGCCGTTCGGCATGGCATAACGTCCGAAATCCTTTGCCTGATACAGCTGTTTCAGTTTGGCGGGGACTACAAACTCCCAATTGTCGGGATCTTCCTTCTCCATAGCTCCTTTCAGAGTGGTGTAGTAATCATATTTCACACCGTCTGCCGGAGCGTAGGGGAGCACTTGACCGTAGGTCAGGCGCAAGGTGGAGTTGGCATCCGGATAGATGGGCTGACCATTGGCAAGTTTCATGTCCATCATGCCCTTTACCCATACCTTGTGGGCGGCATTGTAGTTTTTATTGGCATCCATCATGGCAATGGAGGTCTGAAGCAGGCCGTCCGTGATGGAATATTTCAGCAAGACCATCCAGTCTGTATTAATCTTGTAGAGGCTGGGCTTGCGGATGAACTTGGCAAAGTTCTCCTTGTTGCCGAAGATGGAATGTTCAAAGCAGGCGTCGATGAAAGCGTCGCTGTTGCCCTTGAAACGCTTGTCTATGATTTGGAAAATACCGATGCGTTGTTCGGCAGGGATATACTTCATGTAGATTTTCAGCATTTCCTTGCCAACAATACGTTCCACTTCGGGGAAGGGGACAGAGGCAAAGTAGCGGTCGGCTGCCTTCTGAAGGCTGTCTTTAGCTGCTGCAATCTGTTTCTTGTCCTTGTTCTTCAAGGCAGACACCAGTCTTGCGGTACTGGGGATACGCATGAAATCGAGTCCCGTCACCAGTGCTTCCTGAATGGCTTGCTGGTGGTAGAGGGCTGGACGGCGTTGCTTTACGATGGCGCGTATCTGGTCGAATGCTTGCTGATAGCTATTGTCGTTCAGCGAGCGTCCGCGTGCCAGGAGTGCCTCTTGCTGTGCACGTTTAGTGTCCAATACTTTCAGACGGACGAGACCTTCGTTCATACCGATGGCATTTTTCCAGTAGTTGGCAGAAGATGCATACTTGCTGGCATAGTGGATGCGTACGGCATCGTCTTGCAACATTTGTTTCATCAGAGCTTTCTGGCGGACATCGCGCACGTGGTGGCGCATGAAGTTGGTGGTTTGCATACGCTCTTCCACCTCGTCGGAAATCATGTAGCGCCAGTTGCGTCCGGGGAATCCCATGACGAAGGTAAAGTCGCCCTTGCGATAGCCGTCAAGGCTGA
>ERZ840057.2192-NODE-2192-length-14043-cov-2.833786_pt1 | contig 14043 bp, 15 predicted proteins | sample MGYA00519907_ERZ840057 | MGnify/ENA primary metagenome ERZ840057 (study PRJEB31850, sample SAMEA3708862) | human gut metagenome | biome: human gut; feature: human-associated habitat; material: faeces | place: China | collected 2014 ...
AATCCACAGCAGCTTGTTATGCAACTTTTAGAACAACAAGCTCAAAATAATCCTATGGCTGCGAATGTTTTAGAAATGGCTAAACAAAATAAAACGCCTGATATAGAACAAGTGGTAAAAAATATTATGCAAACAAAAGGATTAGATTATAATAAAGAAGTAGTGGCATTTAAAAACTTATTTGGACTTAAATAATAATAATAAAGGAGAGTTTTTTATGTTTAATACTTCGACTTCTGGTTATTCTTTAGCTGATATTGCAGCAGCTACTGGTTCCAATCGTAATGACAGTTGGGATGGTAATAATTCCTGGTGGATTATCTTATTGTTTTTATTTTTAATGAATGGATGGGGCTATGGCGATGAGCGTAGAGCTACTAGTGGCGGTACTACAACAAGAGAAGAAATCGCTTATGGTTTTGATATGAATGGCTTAGAAAATTCTATTAGAAGTATTCAGAGCGGTTTATGTGATGGCTTTTACGCAATTAATAATAGCTTATTGACTGGTTTTGGCAATCAACAGTTGAATACACAGAATGGATTTGCGGGAGTTAATAATGCGGTTTGTGATTTGGGCTATCAAAATGCGCAATTAGTTAATGGTTTATCTAGAGAAGCTTCTCAAAATACTAACGCAATTAATAATCAGATAACTGCTGGCTTCACTGGCGTTAATGCTGGCTTAACCGCACTTGGTACTCAACTTCAGTCGTGCTGCTGCGAAAATGGTCGCGCAATGGAGAGAGGCTTTGCTGACTTAAATTATAATTTAGCTACTCAGTCTTGCGATACTCGTCGTGCTATTCAGGATAGCACTCGTGAAATCTTAGACTTCTTGACTCAAGATAAGATTGCTACATTGACTTCTGAAAATCAGTCTTTGAAATTTGCAGCTTCACAGCAGGCACAAAATGCTTATTTAACCAATACTTTAGGACAGAAAGCACCTATTCCTGCATATGTAGTGGCTAACCCTTATTGCAACTGCGGCACAGTTACCAATGGCTGCTTCTAATAGAAAGGGGAAATAAAATATGGAACTTACAGCTAATGCGGTTCAAGCAGTTGCCGCAAATCAGAATGTATTAATGACAGATACTGTAATAGCTGGTAATAATTCTATGGTTCATCGGGAAGGTTCTGGTTTAGTTACTTTACGCGGTTTAACTAGTTGTCAGTGCCGTGCTAGATTTAGAGTTACTTTTGGAGCTAATATTGCTATTCCTACTGGTGGCACAGTGGAAGCAATTTCATTAGCTCTTTCTATTAATGGTGAACCTGTAGCAACTACTACAATGACTTCTACTCCTGCGGCAGTTGAACAATATAATAATGTCTTTAGTAGCTTTTTCCTAGATGTTCCTAAAGGATGTTGTGTTCAAATTGCTGTTGAAAATATTTCCACTCAAACAATTAGCGTAGCTAATGCAAATTTAATTGTAGAAAGGGTGGCTTAATATGGAACGATTAAAAGCAATGAAAAACGCACTTATGAGTTGCGTGGAGGGCGAAATGACTCATTTAGAGTCAGCAAATACTCATGAATTGGGCGAAGCAATAGATATGATTAAAGATTTAGAAGAAGCAATGTATTATCATTCTATTGTTGACGCTATGAAAGAAGAAAAATATCCTAATAAATATTATAATACCAATACTTTTAATCCTTATATTGACAAAGAAGATAGACGTTATGAGTATCCAGAGCGTAAGCAGGAGTATCCTCGTGATTATCGTGAAGGAAGAAGCCCAATGCGTCGTAAAATGTACATGGAATCACATGAATTGCACAAAGATAAAGATACTCAAATGCACGAACTAGAAAATTATGTTCAAGAATTAACAAGTGATATTATGGAAATGATTGCGCAAGCTACTCCTGAAGAAAAACAAATGCTGCAACAAAAAATTATGATTTTGGCTAATAAAATTCAATAATGTTTATTAATATAAATGGCATTATATGGTCGATACATATAGTGCCATTTAATCATATTGAATTGCGCAATCCAGATAATAGTTACTCTTTAGGATGCTGCAACACACAACAAAAAGCTATTTATATTAACTCTAATTTATCAGGTTATCAATTAAATAAAGTAATAAGACATGAAATTACTCATGCTATTATTTATAGTTATGATATTTCTTTAAACGCGACAATAGAAGAATTATTAGCGGACTTCTGTGCCACATATAATGAAGAAATATCATATTATTTTAATAAAATAAAGGAGAAACTTTAATTAGTTTCTCCTTTTTCTTCGTGAATAGGAAGCTTTTCAGTGCGGTGATAATAATCTTCGCCCTGACTGTTACCTCCTAAATCATGGTATGTTTTCCATAATTCTGATAGGGCGGAATATTCATCGGGAGTCATATATCCTTTTTCTAGATATTCCTCACACGAACGAACAAGTTTATATTTATACCGCTCTTTTATTGCATCAAATTTATTTTTATCAATGCCTAATTCTTCATAAATTTTTTTTAGTTTTTCTTCTATTAAATCTTCAATATCTTCTCTATTTCGTTCTTCTAACATTTTATGATATTTTTTGATTTTATTGGATAGATAACGACAATATGCCAATAGCGCAGCCGATATTAATCCAAATAGAAGATCGAACCAATAACTTGTTAAAGACATAGTGCCATCTCCCCATTCAATATTTTTGAAAAATCAAATGGAAAGATGGCACTATTATGCCCAAGCGCAATCATTATTTTTTAAATGTAAGCAATGATAGCCAATACAAATCGCGTCCGCTTCATCTTGTATTAAATTAACTTGATAAGTGGTTTCCGCGAATCTTTTTGCATTAGCCTTTTGTTCATCTCTTATTCTTCCTTTAATTCCGCAAGTAGATTTCCACGAAGAGGAAGAAATAATATCATAAGGTAAATTGCGACGTTTAACAACAGTAAGTAAAGCACCTTGTACGTGCGCCAACTTTTTAAAAGTAATTACTCCAAATTCTTTAGCTCTTTTTTTATTTCCATTTGGTTCATATTCTTGCAATTGAATGTCCTCAATTACTACTTCAACATCATTTTTATATAAATCCAAAATATTTTCTAGCCATTCACATAGTTTTACTATACGAGTAACATAATCATTATCTTTAGGTGAAATATGACCAAAAGCTACTAACTCTTGCGTTGTACGATTAAAGAGGGCGTAACCAGTTATTTGTGTACTTTGATCAAGAGCTAGTAGATAAGTTTTCATTTTGTGGTAGAGCCAAAACCGCCTGTGCGTTCACCAGTTGCATTATCATCATCTGTTTTATAATAAGATTTAATAATGCCCTGTGCGATTTTGTCACCTTTATTTAGTTTAATCGTAAAAGGGCTAAGATTTATGAGTTGAACGTAGATCTCACCATCATTTTCTAGACAACTATAGTAATCGCTATCAATTATACCTTCCCCGTTCGCGCATAATAACCAATACTTCAAGGGAGTAGAACTGCGTACTGAGAGTTCTAAGTATTTGTCTGGATCTAATTGGCATTTAACTCCTGTAGAAACCAGCGTGGGTCTAGCATTAGTTTTTTTAGTGATTTCCGCAAGTTTTTCCAAAGATACAATATTATCTTTTGGAGCATTAATATCATCACGCATTAAACTCATTAAATGTTGCTCATAAGGTGGAATATAAGTATCTTCGGCGACATAAAAATCATATCCTGCGGAATTTTGCGTAGATCTAGTTGGGAGTTGAATATTAATGTCTGAAAATCGTTTTACTTTTTCGAATCTATTCATTAATAATCAAACTCCCATTCTTTTTTAGTATAAGTAGGCTCAATTACACTAGTAGGTTCCTTTTCAGTTTGAAACGTTTTGGTTAAAGAAACAATATACCAAGTTTCTTCAGTTCTTTTGTTTTCTTTTGCGGTACTACTATATTTAGTTAATTCGTATACTGACGCGGCTTTTGCTTCATTAATTAAAGCTTGTGCTTCTTCTTCGGTATCAACTCTATATTTTTCAGTTACATTTAATAAATATCTCATGTTACATATCCTCTACTTTTGTATTAATTTTTAAGTTTCTTGCTAATTCTTCGCCAAAAGGAATATCACTTATGACATAAATTTTTTTTAATTCTTCTACAATACTCCAATTAGTAAGTTCTTGAACTAAATTTTCCATATTATTTTTAATTGTATACGATTGAAAATCACCATTTATAAAAATTAGCAATCTATCATTCATATCAAAAGGATTATGATATAAAACGGCATCTCTTTCTTGTATCATACCTCTACCACTCCTTGCGTATAATTAAACAATTTAAACATACGGCAAACTTTATCATCACATACAACCCAGCAATTTAAATACTTTTGGGAAACATTGTAATCTAATAATTTAACTTTTCCTAGATGCATTAAAATATCTGTAATTTCATTCGCCATTTGTTCTTTATCTAAGTCGGCAATATAATGAAATACAGTAATATAATGAAATTTAGGCTCTAATAGTAAATAATAAAAGGATTCGACATTGTTAATAAAATTATAAACTTGATTATAAACTTCTTTAAAAGTCATATTTTCTTTTAAACTTCCAATTTGCATTTGTTGCATTTCATATTCAGTCATTTATTTTTCACTCCTTTTATTATATTATATATTATTTTTTTTATTTTTTCAAATTGATAATGCGCTGATTACTTGATCCCCGCATGTTTAAAGTAATATCTCTTAACTCTAGAACAAATGGTCCATCAATTAAGGTATCTGCTTCGCGCAATATATACTGAATTGACTTGTCATTTGATTCTAATAAATTTTCATAAACAAAGCCCGTCCAAATATATATTTTAGTTTGTGGCAATTCTTCTCTTACTCTTTTGATTATTAGCTCCGTTAATGGAGCATTTTTTTTATGCAAAGGTTCTCCACCTAAAATAGCTAAGGAGCGTTGCACTCCATTAGCTTTTAAAGCATTAATTATTTCTTGCATTGTTTCTTCTGTAAATTGCGTGCCGCCATTAAAATCCCATGTCTCTGGATTATGACATCCTTTACAGTGATTTTCGCATCCTTGAAGATAGACGGAAACACATATACCGGGGACATTTGCTATATCATTTTTTTTAATTTTAGCGTATCTCATATTAACCTCCCAAGAACAACAATATGAATTACAACATGGAAATTTAATTTTGGAAGATTGTCCGAAAATGTCCATTTTTTTTTCAATTAATTCAAATGAAAAATTCTGTCATGCACATCAGCAGCTCTTCCATCATTAAAAGGATTAGTTGAAATGTAACCACAAATACGTAATGCTACATTCATCTTATTGTAATCATCATTTCCACACTGTGGGCAGTGAAATTTTAAATCATCACCCATGTAAATATCTGTATTTCCACAGATATGGCAATAACTTGTCATAGTGTTAATTTCCGCATACATAATATTATCGTAAATATATTTAATAACTTCAAGCAAAGCTGGGATATTCTTAGTCATGTTAGGAGTTTCTATATAACTTATTGCTCCTCCTGGTGAAAGTTCCTGAAACTCGCTTTCAATCTTTAATTTAGAAAAAGCATCAATCGGCTGGCTTGGAGTAATATGATAACTATTAGTTACATAATCTTTATCAGTAATTCCTTCAATTACTCCAAAGCGTTTCTGTAAACATTTAGCAAATTTAAAAGTAGTTGACTCGATAGGAGACCCGTATACCGAGAATCCAATAGTAGTTTCTTTTCTCCATTTCGCGCAAGCATTGTTTAAAGCCTGCATTACTTCTAAACCAAATTGTTTTCCTTTTGATTCTAATTGACTTTCACCAGTCATGTATTTAATACATTCATATAATCCTGCATATCCAAGACTGATTGTAGAATAATTATTGTACAATAATGGATCAATTACTTCTCCTGATTTTAAGCGTGCATAAGCCCCATACTGATATAAAATAGGAGCAACATCTGATAAAGTGCCTTTTAAACTATTATGTCTTACCATTAATGCTTTATAACATAAATCTAGCCTATTCTTTAAAATATCCCAGAATTTATCCAAATCTCCGCCAGAGGATAATGCTACATCAGGTAGATTAAGAGTAACTACGCCTTGATTAAACCTGCCCCAATATTTGGGTTTATCAGGATTATAATCTAGAGAATGAGCTACATTATTAAAGCTATTTCCGGAAATATCTGGTGTAAGGAAGGATCTGCATCCCATACAAGCATATACCGAGCCTTTTAACTCTCTCATCTTGTGTGCGGAGATATAATCTGGAACAAGTCGTTTTGCACTACATTCCGCAGCTAATTCAGTTAAATACCAATATTCGCTATCTGGAGTAATATTATTATCATCTAAAACATATAGTAATTTAGGAAAAGCAATAGTAATAGGATAATCTTGTTCATTAGGCACGCCTGCAATACGTTGTTTTAAGACTTCTTCAATAATTAATACTAAATCCGCTTTGGTCTGTACATCTTCAACCTCATTAATCCACATAAAGATAGAAACGAAAGGTGACTGTCCATTTGTTGTACTCATTGTAATTAGCTGATATTGGATAGTCTGTACGCCATCTTTAATTTCTTCTCTAACTAATTCTTCAATTTGCTCGCTTGTAAAGCTAGGATGCTTCTTTTTTAATTGTTGGCGAGAAACTTCTACGAATGGTGCTAGATGTGTGAGCGTAATCGTACTGCCTCCATATTGTGAACTAGCCACTTGCGTAATAATCTGGGTTGTGATAGTACAAGCAGTTCTAAAAGAATGTGATTTATTAATTTTAACGCCACTAATTACCGTACCATTCTGTAACATATCTTCTAGATTAATTAAACAGCAATTACTCATAGGCATAACAGGAGAATAATCAGTGTCATGAACATGAATAATACCTTGTTTATGCGCTTCTATTACATCAGGAGGTAATACAAATTTTTCTGCTAATTCACGACAAGTAAAACCTGCAATATAATCGCGCATTGTAGGTAAAATTCGTGTATCTTTATTTGAATTTTCTTTATTACTTTCTTCATCTTCTCCTGTAATCAAAAGGTGTAAATGATTATAGCGTTCTTCTAAATCTTTTTTAATTTTCCGATCTTGATTGCGCTTATACCTATATCTAATATAAGCTTTTGCAACATCTTTTCGTTCCGAATCCATAAGTCCATCTTCGACCATGTCTTGAATTTCCTCAACTTCAATACTGCCATTTGGAAATCCATTTACCATTTCTTCAATATCATCTGCAATTTCTTGGGCAATTTCTTCATTTAAAATATCTCCATCAACTTCAATAAATGCTTTATTAATTGCATTAATAATTCTTTGTTTATCAAAGTTTGCTAAAAAACCATCTCTTTTAATAATTAAATTCTGCATATCTAGTGTTCCTCCTTTATAGTATACAATATATTTAGCGTTTACAATAAAAAGATTGTCCTATTTTGCCCAAGAATATAATTGACTGCGTTTTTTGCGTCTTCTAATGTATTATTTTCAATAGTATAATATTCCCAATCAGTAGTAAAATCCAATTCATAAAAATCTTCATCATCTGCATTAAATCTACGTATAATCTCTCTTACATTAGGATTTTCTTCTCTTTGCAACTGTCGTATTAATCTGTTTTTGTCTGTTGCTTGAATATAATAAACTATTAAATCAATATTATCATATCCCATTAAGATTTCAATGCCTTGTGGATCAAAGATGCCTATATTAATTTTATTCTCTGAAAATGAACCATATCCAGTGCCATAGTGCCAACCATTAAATTCAACAGCCTCAAGCATTTCAAAATTTAAAACTTTATTTGCAAACTCTTCTTTAGAAATAAAATAATAATCCTTACCTTCTACCTCGCCCTCTCTCGGAGGACGGGTAGTATAGGAAACAATAGGATAAAGATTAGCGTCAGCCGCGACTAACTTATTCAATAAATAATTCTTGCCACTTCCCGCTTTTCCGCAAAGCGCAATTACTTTATATTTATTCATCTTCTTCCAATTCTCCTTTTTTTCTTTCATGTGTTAATATTATATTATTATTTTCATCAATATCTGTAATTAAATATAATTGATGTGTTGGCGTGCGCGAATATTTTTTCAAAACAAACTCATCACCACGGCGAATACCTTGAACCATTAATAAATTACCACGTGTAAACCAACTGCGCTCAATTACTTTTTTCTTTCCATCTGGTTGCTTTTCAGAAATTTGTTTATCAAATAATGCGAAATATTCTTTGCGCAAACGTACTGTTACTACTCCTGATTGTGGAGTCAATAAATAAATTAAACCTTTATTTTTATCTTTTGCAATACAAGTACCAACAATTTTAGATAATTCATAAATTGGAATCCATTTATCACCTTTAGGAAACATATAATCTACTGGAGGTTCTTCTGGCAAATCTTTATATTCTACAATACCATATTCCTGTGTATTAATATGTGCCAATTCATGCTCATGATAATAGAAACACATTGATTCCATTTCCCAACGAGATAAATTAGGTTTTTTTACATACTTATTCCAATCATCCAGAAAAATACTCCAATTTAATTCATCTAATAATGTTTCGTCATTTTTCATCCAATTTCTAAATACGTCCATTTGTTTTTTATAATAATTATCCCAAGTATTCATTGAAATATAATTATCACCTTGAATTAAATCAGATAATCCTACTTCATTAATAAAAATATTTGCGCGATCATCTAATTTATAAAACATATTAGTTTTATCTTTACAATTATCTTTTAAATATCTATTAAATTCATAAATGCGCATACCATATTGCATTTCTTCTGTATCTAATGGAACTAAATTGCGTTTGATTAAGCTTGGCATATTATTTAATGTTAATTTAGATTTTTTATCACAAGTCATCCATAAATATTCAACCATATTTCTAAATCTTGAATTAAATTTATCAAATGCCCCTGCTTTAATTAATGCTATCATTACTTGCCGTTTTGGATTAACTTTATTAATAAAATCTGCCATAGACTTATATGGACGATATTTAATAATATCATCAATCGCATCAATACCTACATTTACTAAACTTTGCATACCATATAAAATTGTATTATTTTCTTCATCTGGTGCAAAATTATAATCAGATTTATTAATATCTACTAAAGTAATATCTACGTCTTTGCGCATTTTATTTAAAGCTATTGCAATTTTTGTATAATCAGTTCCACCATCTTCGCCACCTGCATCAGTAATTAAGCAACCGCAATTCCAATATATAACTGGATATTTATACGCGAGATTCATCTCCTGTAACCCCACGAGCGAGTACGCAAGGGTATGAGAAGCATTCTTTACCACTCTTGCTTTCACAAGTCAAATTAATTGTTGTGGTCTGGACTATACCATTCTCCTAATAGGAGATCATTATTATAGTCTCTGAACATCTTTTGCAAATGTATATATTTTCTATTCATACCAAAAGGCTTGTTATAACATAATACAATTAGTTTTAAAATATTATCTTGATTTGCAGTTTCAATTCTATATAAGTTATTCTTATCTTGATATACTCTTATGTCTTTCATAAAGAGCTTATTTGTTAATGTTTCTTTTACCCATTCTGCAAACTCTTTAGATTTTGTAATAATATAAAAAGCAGGAGAACCATAACTAGTTTCAAAAATACAACCATCTCCATCAATAATACCTCGAATAATATAAGGAATATATTGTTCTTCTTCAGGTAGTAATTGCGGTTTGGGCAAAATAGCAGATTTATTTGGAATTACACCAAAGCGTGCAATATCATTTACTAAAATACTATCTGCTAAAATTAAACGATGTCTTTTTTTATTACCTTGAATTTCGTTATTTCCGCTAGATGGCTCATATGTTTTATATTCTTTTCCAATGGTTTTAGACAAAAATTGAATACAATCTTCGTCTGTTAAATCAATGCCTATTTCTCTTTCTCTTGCGATGTATCCGTCTGTTAATAATAAACCTAAAAAATAAGCATCAAATTCTGAATTAATTTTTTCTAATGAATAACTATATGTTTTACGGTTTCTTTTTGCTTCTTCAATAATTTGAGTATAATCATTTGGATAATATTTTTTAACTTTATCAGTTATAGATTTTTTGGAAGCGAAGCCATATTTTTCCATTAAAGAAGTTACTGAAGCTCCTAATCTATATTCTTCTACTAATTGCATTTCTTGCTCTTTTGATAATCTTTTCTGTCCCATGCTAATTACGTCTCCTTTGAATATTGAAAGTATATTCTTTTTCTATTATACTTTGAATATTATTTTAACATAATTAACCACATTTGTCCAAAATTTTGCTGCGGATTATCCAATTCTTAATGATTTTACCATACCTTAGTCATTACCCTCGCCACTATCTATATTACTATGATAGTTTGGTTATTAAGACTCTAAGGAACTTCCCGCAATTTAAATGATTTTTTATACAATACATTACTGTAAGGGGATTCAATATTCTAAATCCATATCCTCGCGAGGTTGCTATTAATACATTCCAGACATAATTACATAAATTCTTACTTAGACCTTTTTCTTCTACTGCTTTAAAATATTCTTGAGTTAATTCATCGTAGGCTTTCGGATTCTTTTTAGCTATTGCTTTCCTGAGCTGGTCTGCGAAGTTTAAATCTAAACCACCACACTCTGGGATCTGGACTAAAGCCATAAACAATTCTTGATTTTCACAGATTCCATAGCCACCTTTCAGATAAGGCTCGAGGATTTTCATTTCATGCTTGGTTAATCCATAATCCTCCATTTCTTTATACCAAAAGTTAATATTATTTTTAAAACGTGCATACTTTTGTAATGGCTGTTCTGCATCTTTATCTTGTGCCATTAATCGAATAACAGAATTTAAATGTACTAAATCTTCTAAGCATCGTGGATGTGTTAAGCTGATACCTTGCACGCCTGATTGCTGCTCCATCTGGAATAATGAGTGAATTTCGTGATTATTCACCATATCCCACATTTTAGGATCATTACGCTCAAGTTTATATACATCAAGATAACTCATATACGTATCTTTCAAAGTCGCGCCAGCTTTAATTTTATTATTTTTAATTAATAAATCAAGAGTTGCATGAATTTTATCCGCCGCTTCAACCGAAAGCACATCATATTTGATAGCAGAAACTTTTTCCAAGTCATGTAATTCATAACATGAAACTACTAATCCTTCCGGCGTCATCATTAAGCTAGCTGTATCTGTAATTTCTTCATCAAAAAAAACAACACCACCAGCATGGGATCCCACTCTGCAAATTAATCCTTCTATCTCTTGCGCGACTTCCCATAATTCTGGATTTTCATTCATTGCTTGAACAAATGGAGCTACTGGCTTAAAACCATTTTCTTCATCACCATAATAACATTGTTTCAAAGTACGTGGCGCTCCACGATCTGATGGGACTAAAGCCGCAATAGATAAAGCTAAGTCATTATTAAGGTCTAAACCTCGCGCGGCAGTTGCTATTGCACTCTTGCTCTTTTCCGTTCCAAACGTGATTACGTTACACACACGATCCTCGCCATAAACCTCTCTGAACTTGCGCATGATTACGGATCTTCGAGCTCCCTCTATATCGAAATCTACGTCCAACACCGAAACACGGGATGGATTAAGAAAACGCCAGCTATATGTTGGTACAGGTTCCCATAATGGATTAATTTGCGTAATTCCTAAAATATATAACAAGATAAATCCAACACCGCTACCTCTTCCAGGTAAAACTAAGCTTCCCGCTTCCCAACAGCAGTCAATAATCTTTTGAAGATTTAAAAAATAAGAACTCCAATGAGTTTTGTTGACCAATGAACTTTCCCATACTTTATCAAGATTATCTTCAATCGCTGCATAAGTTTTTTCATCTTGTAATTTTGGATCGCTTTCAATTCTTTCAACTATGGCTTTAATTAATTCAATGTCACCAATATAATCAGATGAAAGAAACTTATTAATCATAGGTATTTTATTTGCCCATTGTTTTAAATCTGTTTTTGGATTAAAAGTTTTCCATATTAATTGCGGAATCCGCAAAGATTTATGCAAATCATAGTCTTGACACATATCTATAATTTTTTGAATATTTTGATAAGCTTCATCAAGAGGAAAATCAAAATAACTTTCTAACTCTTGCGTACTCATCATATAAGTTGTTGCATAAAATGCATCGACTTCTCTCTCGCCATCTTGCGATTTTAAGAAAGCTTCATGAATATGTCTATCCTTAGGTCGTGCATAATGACTGTCTGTGCTCACTATCCAAGGAATATTAAGTTCTCTCGCAAATTCTAACATCTTATAATTCGCTAAATATTGTTCATTATTTTTTTCTGCGGGCGGCTGCAATTCAATATAAAAATTCTCTGCACCAAATAATCTTACCATTTGTTTTAACCAATTTCGCACTTTTTCTTCTCGTTCTTCATTTGGTTCTTGCGCAAGTGCCAAACATTCCGAAGCTAGATAAGATCCTAAACAAGCTGTACACGCAATTACATGACCTTTATTATTATCAATAATATCAATAACATCATTATAATAAGTTGGTACACGTTTATTTTTACCATATTTATAACTTCTTAACCATGCTCGTGTTGATAATTCTCTAATTTGCTGATGACCTATTTTGTCTTTTGCTAATAAAATAAAGTGATAAAATTTATCACCTTTTTGATACGTTTCAGAATTTAAGCCATTTCGACACAAATAAATCTCATTACCTAAAATTAATTTAAAATCTGGATTATCTTTTTTAATTTTCTGATATTTTTCTAAAGCTTTAATATGACCACTAATACAATCATGATCAGTTAAAGCCAATACTTTATGATTTAATTGTAGAGCAGTATCAAACATTTTATCTAATGATATAATACTATCTCGAATATCTCTATTAGAATAATCAGAATGCGAATGTAAATTTCCCTGATATTCCATCTGACCGCTCCTTTCTATAATATTATTATATCATATAATTTGCTAAAAATCAAAATAGGAAAGGGCTACCTATTTTAAAATTAAGGTAGCTTTTTCACTTGCGCGAGTAATTGCGGTATATAACCAGCGTGCGTGCTCTACTTTATCGAATGGAAAATTCTCTTCTAATACTAAAACCTTGTTCCATTCACTACCCTGCGCGCGATGAACCGTTATTGCGTGACCATAGTTGAACTCAACTGGTAGGGGAGGATTATCATACTTTGTATTCCGAACTGCATATTCTTGTTTAGCAGTAAGAGCCTTTTCGCCAGTTAATAAAGCTTTATAATCAATAGGTATATTATAATAAATATCTCCATCATCAGTACGCATATCTGCTTTTAAAACTTGAATATGCGGAATCCAAAAACTTTTTGTTCTATAACTGTATTCTTTTAATCGTAAATTCTCCAAGTATCCTATTGTTCCATTAACTATAGGGTTTTCTTGCTCAGAAAGAAAATCCCATTTATTTTGTAAACAAATTACTTTATCTTCTTCAACTGGTATATTACTTCCATTTTTCATATTTAAATTAATACTATGACGTTGTAAGTTAGTTGCTGTCAATATTTGATCTGCCCATTCTAGCATCCCACTACATAAATCTTCATTTTTAAAAATTTGAACATCTTTTCCTTGATAAGGTTTTAGTCTCTCTTGATTTCTGATTTTCATACTCACTTGAATAATATCATTTTCTGCGGCTTGGCGCATAATTTCATCAAGAAAAATGTGCGGATGATCTAGGATATGATTCTCTTGGCTCGCTAAAACCGGGGGTAGCTGGAATGGATCTCCTAAAGCTAGAATATATACTGGATGGGAACAAAGTAAATTCCACATATCTTTAGGTAACATACTAACTTCATCTACTACAATAATTTTAGGTAAGCCCTCCAACGCTTTTCGTGGATCAAAAAAATATGTTCCATCTTTTCTTTGCTTCGCCTGATATAATAATTTATGTGCAGTTATAGCATTAGAATTACCTTTTTTACGTAATACTTCA
>ERZ840057.2195-NODE-2195-length-14014-cov-2.643313_pt1 | contig 14014 bp, 11 predicted proteins | sample MGYA00519907_ERZ840057 | MGnify/ENA primary metagenome ERZ840057 (study PRJEB31850, sample SAMEA3708862) | human gut metagenome | biome: human gut; feature: human-associated habitat; material: faeces | place: China | collected 2014 ...
ATACTGCACGGTACAGGTCAGTGCAATTGAAGGTCTTGACAGAGCCAAAGAGGCTGTCAAGGGCTTAAAGTCTGCATCGGGCTTTATCAGACGAGAGCTTGGACACAGACTTCATCTTCGCCATGTTCCCGAACTCATTTTCCACGCAACAGACAGCATAGAATACAGCGCAAACATCAGCCGTATTCTCAACAGCCTTGACATTAAGGAAGACGAGGAAGAAAATGATGAATCTGTATGAGGTTGCCCGTTTTCTTGAGGCACACGATAATTATGATATTCTGACTCACGCTTATCCTGACGGTGACACCCTCGGCAGCGGATTTGCACTCTGCCTTGCACTCCGGCAAATCGGCAAAAAAGCAAGAGTTATCACAACAGGTGTTCCGACAAAGTTTGCCTATCTTCAGAAAAACATAGAGGAAGAAGGTTTTACCACCGAAACGGTTGTCAGCGTTGATGTTGCGGCTGACAGCCTTCTCGGTTCAAATATGGACAAATATATCGGCAAGGTTGATTTGTGCATTGACCACCACGGTTCAAACACACTTACCGCTAAGGAAAAGTTTGTTGACAAATATGCGGCGGCAAACTGCGAAATTCTCTACAAGCTGTTCCTCAGAATGGACAAACTCAAATGGTTCATACTCGCCATATGCGGAAGGACGACTGATGTTAATGAGCTGAAGGTCAGAGATGCCGAAACGATCCTCTATCCTTCGCATCATCTCGACAAGCTCCTGGCCCGGCTTAACGGCCATTACCAACGAACCTTGCTCAGAAAACCACTTAGCAACCAGATAACGCATCAGCCAACTCGCCTCCCCAGTACGAAAGGGATGAGAGAAGGTCGACTGAAAGGCCATCACGCTCAAGAATGTCGTTCATCTCTCATCCCCTTCCACCAGGCAATTAGTACTCGCGCGGGCTGTTGACGATCTCGCCGGCGGCGACCTTCTTCAGGTGCTGGCCGTAGACCGACTTGCCGTAGGCCTTCGCGGCCTCCTCCAGCTCGGCGGTCGTGATCCAGCCGTTCTCCCAGGCGATCTCCTCGGGGACGGACACCGGCAGGTCCTGGGAGTGCTCCACGGCGCGGACGAACTCCGCGGCCTCGTGCAGGCTCTCCATGGTGCCGGTGTCCAGCCACGCGTAGCCGCGGCCGAGGGTGACGACGGACAGCGTCCCCTCCTCCAGGTACATCTGGTTGAGCGTGGTGATCTCCAGCTCGCCACGGGCGGAGGGCTGCACCCTATGTGCCTTGGCGGCGACGTCGCCCGGGTAGAAGTACAGGCCGGTGACGGCGTAGGAGCTCTTGGGGCACTCGGGCTTCTCCTCGATGGAGACGGCCCTCCCCTCGCCGTCGAACTCCACGACGCCGAAGCGCTCGGGGTCGTCCACGTGGTAGCCGAAGACCGTGGCCCTCCCCGTCTCGGCGTTCTGCACGGCGCGCGTCAGGTGGCGCGACAGGCCGTTGCCGTAGAAGATGTTGTCGCCGAGCACGAGCGCGCACGGCTCACCGGCGATGAACTCCTCGCCGATGGTGAACGCCTGCGCCAGGCCGTCCGGGCTGGGCTGCTCCGCGTAGGAGAGGTTCACGCCGTAGCGCGAGCCGTCCCCGAGCAGGCGCTCGAAGTTGGGGAGGTCGGTCGGCGTGGAGATGACCAGGATGTCCCGGATGCCCGCCAGCATAAGGGTGGACAGCGGATAGTAGATCATGGGCTTGTCGTAGACCGGCAGCAGCTGCTTCGAGGTCACGAGCGTGAGCGGGTACAGGCGCGTGCCGGACCCGCCGGCGAGGATGATGCCTTTCATATATTCCGTCCTCTACAATCGAAAATAGTTATAAATCGAGTGGTTAGTAAGAGTTTGATATTCTATTAAGTTAATCCTTCTCAATATTAACGAAAGAAGCAATTGATGAACAACCGCAAGGACACAACCCGTAGAGACGACATAACGAACGTAAGGGCCCTTGCAATATTCCTTGTAGTCCTAGGCCACAGCATTATTCTGTATTCAAGTGCGTGGGGATATTATCCAACTGAACAAAAATCAATTCTGTTGGATAATCTCAAATTCTTAATAAACGGAATCCAGATGCCCTTGTTCTTTTCGTTATCTGGCTTTTGTTTTTTATGGAGCTGGAATCGAGCAAGCGATTTTATAAGTCAGATCATTAAAAAAGCTCAACGCTTAATTATCCCCTATATCATGATTGGAATATGTTGGCTCTTCCCCATCAGGATGCTCGTTAAGTATCCCTATTACAATGGCCAAACTATACCGCACATCATCTTTAAATCAATTCTGTTGGGCGAAGACAACGGTCACCTTTGGTTTCTCCCGACTCTTTTTTTCATTACAGCAGCCACGTCGTGCATCTTTCAAATACTCGAAAAGAGCCCTCTAACAAGTTTTAAGGTTCCGATAGTTTTCGGCGCTTCAATTTATCTTTACCATTTTGGAATACCATCAGCGAACAGGTATATCAATTTGGCAGAAGCAAATGCGATATGGTTTGCGCTTGGCCTAACAATCCACTACTTGGAAGCAAACAAATGGTTCGAGAGTTATAAAAGGCGTAAAAGCCTATCAATAGTCCTAATACTATTATTCCTTGTAAACTTACTAAAACAAGTTGTGCCCCCCATTGCTTCCACCGCCCTTACTTGCATGGCGGTTGCATCAATTTATTGCGTCATCCCCCAAAAGACAAACCTACTAACCGAAAAGATTAGCAAAAACAGTATGGGAATATATCTTTTTCATTCTCCACTGGTTTACATTTCTTTTACCTACTGGCCCAACATAGCCCCAATGGCGATGGCGGCAATTAACCTGATTGGATTTGGATCAGTCGCCTATATGTTGACAAATCTAATTCGAGCCACAAACATGGGTTGGATAATCGGGGAAACGCCAAAGGCATCACACGATAAGAAACAGGGAAAGCAATAGCCAAGGAATACAGCTAATTAAACTGTTTCTTCCATTTATCGATGCTCGTCCAGGGAAGATTAATCTCAGTTTTAACGGGATGGTTTACCCAATCAGCTAATTTATGGAGATAGCCGTCCTCGCGTTCAAGAACGGGAAGCCCCGTATCCTCACCGATCTGACGGGCTCGATTATCAATTGCAATGATTAGGGAGCGATGACCTCCATTTAAACAGCGAATGCCCGCATGGAGACGCGTCCCCACATAATCAAACTCCTCGGTTTCAATTACACGATTAAGGTCTTCGATATTGGGGCCAATAACATTAAATTGCGTCAGATCGACTATTTGATCAAGACACCAATCAACATCATGGCTTCCTTGAACCCAGATCGTTACCTTTTCGTATTCCGACGACAGCAATTCCAGCATCTTACGGTCACGTTCCGCATCGAAACAATAATCGGTAATTGACGTAACAACATTTTTAGAACGCTTGGAGGAAATCTCGAGTTGCTTAGATGGGGTTAACGACCACATGGTCGGACATGCGGTATTAAGAACATTCTCTATGCCAATAGAGTTAAGCCTCTTCTTAGTCATTTCATCTCGAACACTATGAAGATATTCATCGGATAGCAAGGTTTTATAGAACTTCTTTGTATAGGCGTCGATAGCATCGTCCACCCCAATGTCAGACATGCCCACGCCGAACAAAACAACATTTCTATTATTGCCCAACCGCTTGGCAAGCGCCCATTGCTGCTGATCAGCCATATGCGTATACAGAATATTTGTGCCGCACAAGAGCTTTACGTGTTCAGGATACATTTCAAGCTCTTTGGAATAATAGTGCGTTGCCACATGGGGCAACGCACCGCCAAAGATTTGATCCGCGATACAGCCACAGGCATCCATGATCACATGGTCACCAGAGTTCTCGCTTCCCATAGCCGTATCCAAAAGGAGATAGCGTTCTTGCTTAACACCATCGGATTTTTCATCGTGCCTGCGCGATGTCGCAGAGGCTTTAAGTAGCTGAGTCCATTGGTTAAAGCGCGCCATTAGTTTCTCCGAAATAAACGTTTGAGTAGAGCAACGTGACCGCCATCGACACCCGTCGATGCAGAAGGCTGACACGGTTCACAATATTCATCAGATAGGTTAAAAACGGCAGACACGCTGCATGCGCCACTTTCAACCGAACGAACAACAGGATGAGCGTTGCGAGAAGGCGAAAGACAGACAAGTTGGCTTAGCTCGGCGACACAAAGCGGATTTTTGCCGTCTTCCGCAAAAGAGTATATATGAATGCGAAGATAGGCCTCTTCATCATCATTTAAAAACAGCGGAACATGCCCCGCAAAATGGCCGTCCCTAGATTCAAGACTAATCCAGCGAATATCAGACTGATCAAGGGCGCGCCAAACAGCTGCGCGAACATCCACGGGCACCAAAGACGACTCGAAACGCACAGTCAAATCAACAGAAGAAGCTTGGATGAGCGTTTGAGACATGGCAGACGATAGCAATCGAGCATCAGCAAGACGATCGCTGAGCAAGAAGACCTTACTTTGTTCTTCAGTTTTTAGAACATTCCCGAAGGCGGACTTCCCGCTAGCCAAGGATGGCTCTTCATTCAAATAACGCGTAATGGCCTCGAAGAACATTTCATTTTCACGCTCAATCGACGTACAGCTAAATCGATTAGGCGAATCGCATTTTGAGCCTGAAAGAACCTCAAGAATAGAAGAAGCAATGCCACAAGCAGAGGGCTCAGCGAGGTGGATGGTGCCCTCCGGAAAGTCGAGTAGGTTATTCTCACGGTTTATTTCAATTACCGAGAGCTTCGATGCAAGCATTTCGAAAGGCAGGCGAGAGGGATTGGTCACGCTCAACGATACGCCGGCAACACACTTGGCATAAAGCGAGGCGCATTCATCAGCAGTCAAGATGCCGAGGCTGCGTACACGTGAATCATGAATGGGAGACATTGTGTCTTCGCCGTATAAATATACGACAACTGCATCGTCGAGCTTGAGAAGCAATTTAATTGCATCAAGCAACATGCCAGACAAACGTCGATCCTTATTGGATTGATAAATAGCACAGACGGCATACTCTCTGCTTAGATTTTGTTCCTGCGCAGTATATATATCGCTAACGCCAAAATCACAATATGGGACTTCATGCGAATAATAGGGTTCAACTTTTTTAGAAAGCCATCTGCCTATCGTTATGGGGTTTAGTTCATAACGACAACTTGCTTCGGCACTTAGATACATCTCCCCCATCGGATAGAACCAAGGTTCAAAATCCTGAATGAAGTAGAACTTATGGGCGCATTTCTGCATAGATGCAAAGTGTGCCGTATTCCAAGCGGTGGCGATTACTGCAAAAAAATCCTCGGGCACACTCGGAGCCACAAGAACCTCTTTAGGCGAATAACCAAACCAATCCTTTATTTCGGTCTGAACTCTATGAGCGCTTTTGTATGCTTCACAGCCCGGCATAATGTAAAAGTAGTTCTCATATCCGCGTGAATCTAGAAAGGAAGCCTTGCTGCAGATGGTTCGAAAGCCGCCAGAACCCTTTGCCGGCGGAGATATTATCCAGGCAATTTGTTTCATTTAAAGCACTCAAATCGCTTCGTAGTCAAAAGGATCGAACTTATATAACGCTGCGCGCTTGGGATCTCGAGAAAAGTTAACGGAGAACCATGGATCCCCCTCAGAGAATCGCTCGGACCAGTTATGCAGCAATCGTGCCTTATCCTCAAAATGCTTATGAGAACGAGATTTACTATCAAGGGATTTGTCAACACATGCCAAATGGTAGAGACATGCCTCTGGTGTATAGATTACTTTTAACCCAGCTTGAGAAGACTTGAAGCAAATATCAACATCCGAATAGTCAAGAAGATACGACTCGTCAAAACCACCCAGACGATTAAAATGTTCGCGTGAAATAGCTAAACAGACACCACTCACCGCCGACACATCCCTCACGGTCAATGGCATATAGATATAGCCAGGAGATGAGCGATGAATGCCTTGCGATAGGTTGACGATTGATTCTCCAACATAAGACAGGCCTGCCTGCTGCACAATGCCGTCAAGATCGCACGTCATTGTTCCAACAACGCCAACATCCTCTCGTTGGGAAAAACCAACGAGAGTCTTTAGCCACAAGGAGTCTAGTGCCTGAATATCGTCATGAACAAAGACGAGTTGCTCACCATGCGCGGCGAGAGCACCGGCATTTCTCCATGCAGATATATTAAACGGGCCATCAAGCGCGTGAACGATATAGCGACAACGAAGTCCAGAGATCGATTGCTGAACAGCAGCTTCCGCAACCCGCGAGCACACGAAAACAACTTCAAGATCATCAAAATCGGTGTCATTGATTGAAGATACAAGAGTCGAAAGAACCGAAGAATTGCCGCGGGTGGTAACGATTAATGAACAGGACTCAGATGAAGAAACATCATAAATAGGGCTATATCTAAAAGCACGATTATGAGAGTTGACCACAGTCGCCTTAATACCGCATCTATCAAGGTGCTCCTGAACCGCTTTAATTCCAGCAAGGGTTGCATAGGGCTTACTATCGGAATTACCCGCAGTCGAATTCTCGCTTATTCTCCAGTGATACAAGATTTTAGGAACGTGATGGATCGTCCCACCAAGTTCGGCAATCTTCAGCACCATGGCATGGTCTTGGGCGCCATCCAACTCGTTGCTGGAAAGGTCAATCCTGTCTAAACATGCCCTTTTAACAGTAAGAAGGTGGCATATATAATTGTTGTCACGAGCCATATCAAGACTAAAATCCGGCTTAAAAGTAGGATGAGCCAAGGACCCGTCAGGCAATAGCTTATCTTCATCACAATAAAGAAGATTGATTTCAGCATTTTGATTTAAAGCACAGGCGTACTCAAACAAGATATTCGGTTCGAGAACATCATCATGATCGAAAAAGCAGAGGTAGTCTCCCTTGGCCATCTTGATTCCGACATTGGTGTTCTCAGTGATACCTAGATTGCCCTCAAGATTGGTCACTTTAATTCTAGAGTCTGCAGTCACATACTCGGAGACCAAGTCGCTAAGGCCCTCGTAATCTGGCGTAGAGTTAACCAGGATGAGTTCCCAATTCGAATACGTCTGAGCAATGACAGAATCAGCCATATCCCTGAAGAAATTCAAGGGGGTCTTATATAGCGGAACGATAATTGAAAACAAGGGCTGGTATGCAAGTTTTATTTGTGCTTGTGCCCGCGAATCGGATCCAGTCAATCTGCGCCCAGAAAACCAGGACAAATAACGGGGTTGATCGAATGCGCACGCATGATTCCGATCAGCCTCATCCAAAAGCTCCTTAAGCATATCTTTCTTTAGATTGATAAACGTATCTAGATGACCAGAAGCCCTATGCATGCAAATGCACAGGTTATCCCCGACCTCAGGAATATGAAGAGAGAAATTTATTAAACCAGGATTCGCATCGGCTATTAAGTTATTAGATAACAAAGATTCACCAACAACGCAGGCTTCTTCATTAAAAGCGACAATACGATCACCCTCAAGGCAATCAGTACCCGAAAGAACACCTCTAACGATTACGCCATCAACGCAGGGAATAAAGTCCTCAATTTGGATAGAAGCGAGCGCATGCACGCCAGAACGGTCAATATTGCGAAATTGTCCACAATGCTCCGCGTACAGCAAGCCGTTAACTTTCGACTCAATCGAAAACTTGCCAGGATTGATACGGCGCTGGTAAATTCCATTATCTCCGCTAAAGAAAGACAGCGATTGGTCGACACCAAAATCGGCAAGAATAACAACAAATTCAGTCTCTGAAAAAGGGATGATTCTTGCGGGCAGAATTTGCCCATTGGGTGATTGCGATTCAACAGCATCAGGAAAAACGGATGCGGCTTCATACAGTAGATATAGCTTGCCGTCGCCACGGCAATTTAGCTTATTGTTAAATTCGGTATTAAAAACTATGCCCATATCAGCAACACTTTCCAACAACTAAAACAAACTCGCAAATCGTAGCCAAAGTAAACGGGAATACGAGGCATATCAATATGAATCGTTTGCTGTCCCCAAAGACCAAGCGACTTTGGTTAAGGATAAACGATAGGCACGGAACCAGAAGTGGCAAAAGGTAACGACTCTGGCAACCATTAACTGTTCCCAATCCAACGGGAGTAAAAGACACATAAAGTGCAGTTGCCACCAAAATCACCGTAAACAAAAACACAAATGAGGCCCAAAGAAATTGTGCGAGACCAATATGATTAACGCTAATCGAATCGGCCGAAAAAAGCCCAAACAACAATAGGCAAACAGCTGGAAGCACCTGAACCAACCCACGGATTGCATTTACAGAAATCTGAGCAGCAAGCGATCCAAGGTATGCAAAGTTCAATGCATATCCAGAAGAGGTTATCGGATTTAAATAATAAGTTGAAAAATAATTGGCGAGTATTTCCGCGTAGCGCAATGGATCGGCGAGAATGAAAGCGATTTGCTGACCAGAGTTAACATCGGAGCCGCCTCGCATATCGCCAACGTTAGATCCGCTGGCCGTTGAAAACAAGAACGGAAGCGCAAATGAGGCAAAAGCAATCAAGCCCAAAACAAACACGGCGGCATAGTAATGAACTCGTTGCTTCGAGCCCGCAAAACGATTACGCGGAACCATAAAGAAAAGACCGATTATCGGAAAATACACAGCTTTGACTGCGAGTCCTAAAAAGGTAAATAAAAATGCGAGTGCTATATTGCGAACTGTAAATTCATTTAAATCACCCCATGCATACCTCAAAAAATAAGCAAAACCGAGAATAATAAACGAAATGAGCCATGCATCATATGAGAAACATGACGCAAGAAAGATCGAAGTTGGCAGCATTCCCACAAAAGCAAATAGTCCCTTTTTTGAGGGCGTAACCTTAATTGCAATGGCAATTGCAAGACAGTAACTAAATAAATTGCAAATCCGAGCGAATTGAATCATAGAAGAAAAATCGAAATGCAGAAGGCGAGCGAGCCAAAGGCCAATTGCCGATGGAATATACCCAATGCTGCTAAGCGTATAAACGAATTCTTCATGCTTGTTAACTTGCACATGACCAGAAGCGATATCAGATCTATAGGAGCCATTCAACTGCCTAGCATGCTCAAGAATTTCCGCTCGATCAAAATGGGAAAGAGAAGGCTCTTCATAGCCCTGTGCACGACGGACCGCTTCGTCAGTAAAGTTGATATCCGTATCAGTTTTTTGAGTTTCAAATAAATAAGATGTCGAAAGGGCATTGGAATAGTGAATTTGATCATCCCATGAAATGCGCGTCGTTATCGGAGTGCTCACCACAAGGAAAACACCAATTGAGAATGCAGCGATAAAGAAAGCAACGGGAAGGACAGAGCTTCTCTTTCGAATGCCCGAGCAAGCCGTGAAAACCGAAGTTATGATTGCCAGCAGGAAATAAACAATAGCATTAATGAACCCATTCACGAATGCAATCGTTGAGCAGCCAAAAACAATAAAGAATGCGATAATCAGCAGGGAAACGTAGTCGGTAGCCTTGACCCTCGCCGAAACAGAATGGAACAACGCTTTCAGAGAAAAGCCGCTTTGGAATAAATAGAGTATTGCGCAATAGAAAATAAGAAAAAAGAATATGAGCCGCTTTTTATTCCAGTCAGCAATATTCGAGAAATGAGAAGCCGGCGAGCCAAGAACGGTGCAGCCCTCCCAGATGACCGCCACAGCAAATGCCGCAAGCAACAAGACTAATAATTGAGCGCAGCGACCAGAACAGTTGCCACGCTTTTTTTCATCATCTGAGGAAAGGAAGATACAATATGATTGCCAAATGGCAACATCTACAACGACGCAATAGAGCGCTAAAACGAACAGCTGTGAGACAGAGTGGTTCACATAAAAGTGCTTCATGCACAGAAGCTCGACAATAAAGAGAAGAGCAACGAAGACGGCTTTCATTATTTGCTTTTGGTTTACGCATCGAGACAACACGGGGCTAATTCACCTTTATCCAAATCAAGCTGCAAGGGCCCTCGAAGAATCGTTCCCAGCCATCTGGATGACAAGTATGGGCACCAAGCACTGTTCACAACTGTTGAAAGAAATATAAGTAGAGACATTCCCATCCAGATGATTTATACGCCAAAGCGAAACGCATAGCCTACTTTTCCTTCTCCCTACTTAACGCAACAGCTTGAACAAGCGAGTTCAAACGCTCTTCCTGTCGAGAGAGGCGAAGAGAATTGCAGAAATCACGGACCACAAGAACGGCAATAACGTAAAGGAACACGAAGTTAGAAGCCGACATGAAACCAAATAGACTTGAAAGCCACATTGCAACTTGTGGAAAAACGCCCAAAATTACAAAACTGACGCTGAATAGCAGCCAAAACAGAGAATCCAAAACTTGCATTTGGGATTTTTTTAATTTGCGCAATACGAACACGAATACCAAAACAGCGCAAACGAGAAGCAAAATACGAAGAGAGACCGGCAAATGGATCACCTAAACCACTGAACGACAAGGAGCGTAACGAAAACACGAACCATATACTGCATAGACCTAACAGGGTTAAGATAGCTCTCGCCACCTTGACGCTCGCGCATCTTAACCTGTACCTCTGAAATAGAATACCCTTGCTTCAAAAAGAGAGCGAGAGATTCTGGTTCCGGATTTAAGGTATTGTCGTAATAGTATTTCGTAAGAATATCCCGCCCAAATAGCCTAAATCCAGACGTGGGGTCACTGATCCTCTTGCCTGTCAGAATCTTTATTAGCACCGTAATCATACGCGAGCCGATCATGCGAAGCGTCTTGTCTTTGCGCACGCTTACAAACCTAGAGCCAATGACAATATCTGATCCATCAGATTGAGCCCTATCAACAAGGACCTTTATATATTCCGGACAATGCTGGCCGTCAGCATCAAACTGAACCATATAGTCATATCCATGATCAACCGCATAACGCGCAGCCGTCTGAAACCCAACGGTCAAACCACAGTTAATGGGCATATCAATGATGTCACAACCAAGATCCTTGCAGATAGCTAGCGTTCGATCTCGAGACCCATCATTGATAACAACAAAATCAAACTCAGGTGCAATTTGCCTGAGCTCGCATATCGTCTTTTCTATGCATTCCTCCTCATTATAAGCAGGAATAGCGATAAGAGTTTTGGGTGTCATATACACATAAACCGATCTCTAGTTTTTCTCATTATTATAGCGAGAGATATACAAATGGTTAAATAGACACAACGAATGGTGCACCCTTGATTATCAACTTAATCAGAACACTTCCCACATTCATCCGTACATGGACGGATGAATGTGGGAACCAGTTACCCTGAGAGCCGAACCGGTTGGCCCCGGGGACTCGAAGGACGGCATGTCCGGAAAGAAGAAAAAGGGTTCCGAGAAGGCGACCCCGAGTGTCTACGGCAGGCTCACCAGACACGAAAGGGACACGGTCCAGAAGATGCTGGAGCTGGACGCCCGCGCGCCTCCAGGGCGATGCTCGGCGGCGATGCGGAGGCGCTGCTAGACGCCTACAGCCTGGAGGACGTGCCCATCGGAAGACTCGACCTGACGCCGAGCCTCATCGAGAGGGCACGCGCAGAGAGGCGCGACGCCCCGCTGGCCTAGCCCAAAGGCAAAACGGAATAGGCGGACCGACCGTCCGGCTGAGTCTGGAAAGAGGTGCCAGACTGAGGGCGGAGAATGGCCCCCGGACCTATCGAACACATATCCACCGTTCCTTCAACTGGGGAAACGGCGCCCCCGGGGTCCATGGGGGCCGCGGGGGCGTTCGGCTAGCCGCGGGTACGGACTATCTGCGCAGTGTGTTCGGCTGAGATCGGAAATCAACCACGAATGGTGCACACGACATCGAGAACCCCGCAACAAACCTCGCCCTAGATTTCAAAGCTAGCAATCTTCCGAGTGTCGAACGGCATGGTTACGCCATGTCTCTCTAAGCGTAGGTGCACAACTACGAGGTTTTCTCAAATGTTTTAATTGTAACCACACGCGCCATATTAATGACATTCATTAAATACGACTTAGAGCAAAATGGGATTTGAAGCAATTGGGAAATACCTTTTGCTCGATTACCAGAATGAATATTTCTCAACCCATTATTAAATAACGCATTTGCCTTTAGATAGTTCTCAGCTCGGCGCCGATCGAACCGCTCGGCGACGATTGTATCAATCTTATCGGCATCCAGTGATCGACCCTCTTTGAAAGCTAAACATAAACACTGAGAAACAACGAACTGTTTGTACAAATTGCTACGCGAAATGCTATTAACAGTCATTCTGTATCGAATGAGCGGCTCTGGAACATTTCCAATAGTGAACCCTTCCAGCTCGGCACGCAACAGTAAGTCATAATCTTCTGCTAGCGGAACAGACCGATACCCCATTTCAAATACAGACCTTCTTCCAAACCAACTCGGATGAGGTACGCAATTTCTAATCATAAGAGAACGCCTAACGCCTTCACTCGAACTTGGAATTGAATCAACGAGATATAATTGACTACCGTCTTCGTCAATGGCGTTCAAATAAGAACCCACTAGGTCAAGCTCATGTTCTTCAAGATACGACAACTGCCGTTCAATGCGCTGCGCCTCAGAAATGTCATCTGAGTCCATTCGGCAGATATACTGACCGTGTGAGACCTTGAACGCCCTTTCCAAAGATGCAGCAAGACCAAGATTGCGTTCATTTCTCACAAGGCAAATCCTGCTGTCATGAGAGCTATAGTTTTGAGCAATATCGTAAAGTGTGTTGTCATCTGGATTATCAAAAACAACAACTACCTCGATTCGATGATAGGTCTGCTTTAAAATAGACGCTAGTGCCTCAGTAAAATCTTTGGCGCTCTCCCTATAACAAGGCATGAGCACTGAAACCAACTGTGAATCTGTCAACTAAAACCTCCAACACCGCTGCGGGAGCAAACGCTAATGAAAACTACCGATAGTTTAATAGTCCTTCATGTGGCATATATTACAAGTGATTTCGCTTCTGGCGTGTCTACAGTGGTGCCTCAATACCTAAATGAGCAGTCAGAAATAAAGGACATGAATATAGCTCTATTAAATCTTACAAACTACAGACCTAAAGATGCGAAATATCCCGTCTTCCATCAGTCATGCATAGAAAAACTTCCTGAACCGTTTTGCAATCCGTCACTCGTAATATTTCATGAGATATATAGGCCGGATCACATTAAACTAAGCCATTGGCTCAGAAGACGTGCGATCCCATACATCATCACACCACATGGGTCTCTAACATATGTGGCGCAAGAACAGCATCATTTAGCTAAACAATTGCTTAATGTTTTCTTCTATAACGCCTTTATTCGCAATGCTGATTGTATCCATTTCCTATCGGAAAAAGAGGCGATGAGTTCAAACGGCTTTAAACATAGGAAAGCAAGCATTATTCCAAATGGTGTTAGCATCCCAAAAGCCAAAGCCTCAAACTTAGACAGCCGCATCGCGCTTTTTATTGGCCGCCTAGATATAGAGGTCAAAGGTCTTGATCTACTGATCAAAAGTTTGCCGCTAATTGCTGATGAGCTAAGAGGGCTCGGAGCTAAAATCTACATCTACGGTCCAGACGAAGATGGGTCTATGGCCAAACTGGAACTACTTATTGCCGACAATCAAGTATCCGATATTGTTTTATTAAATGGTCCAGTTAATGGTCAATCTAAAGCGGACGCTTTTCTCCAATCGCAGTTTTATATCCAACTTTCACGCACTGAAGGTTTCCCGACGTCTGTTTTGGAAGCACTAGCATATGGCCTCCCAATTATTGTTACCGAGGGAACCACATGGAAAGAAACAGCGAACAATAAAGGAATTGGAATCGGTGTAGAATCTGATCTCGAAGCCATTTCTAACGCAATTCTCACCCTGTTCAATGATGATGAATATCGTTGTAAACTTGCAAATGCAGCTAGAAAGTATGCAATTGAACACTTTCAATGGAA
>ERZ840057.2203-NODE-2203-length-13986-cov-3.382959_pt1 | contig 13986 bp, 11 predicted proteins | sample MGYA00519907_ERZ840057 | MGnify/ENA primary metagenome ERZ840057 (study PRJEB31850, sample SAMEA3708862) | human gut metagenome | biome: human gut; feature: human-associated habitat; material: faeces | place: China | collected 2014 ...
CCGGATGCATCATCGTCAGTAGTAATAGGTTCAACCCACGTTTCATCGTCATCCCATCCGGTGCGGCGGAAGCCTTTGATGGTGTACGTTTTGCCTTCCAGCGTATATTTCACTTCGATGCCGTCCGCTTTTCCGTTTGTCGGAGTCGTAACGCTTTCTAAAGTGACTTTTCCGGAAGTGACTGTAAATTCCCCTACGGGAGTCGTTCCGTCGGCAACCATATTGCCTGCTGTCCCGTTAAAGGTGAGTTCTTCCACATTACAACTGATTTTGCCTAGAATACCTTGTTTGAAAAGGCTTGTATTCGGCAACTTGATCCACAATTTGTCCTTATCATTATCCGCTGTATTGTACAGATACATATAAATTCCGTAGACGTTGTATGATTCGTCATCGTCCTCTATTGTGCTCATAACCAGTTCCTCATTGTTCTCGTCCAGCACTTTGACGTAATATTGTCCGCTCAGCGGGTATATAGGGGCAAACTCCTGCTCGTAGTCTCCATAAGTGTCGCATGACACGAAAGTGACCATTGCGAACATCAGGACTAATAAATAATTAATAGGTTTCATGTATATATCCTTTCTTTCTATTGTTCAATATCCTTATTATTTTTTATGCCACCACAGCGGTTCGGTAATTGCCGGAACTTTCGTAGGCGCATTCGTATTATAGTCCAACGACTCTTTTGAGTAGATGAAGCGGTGAGCAAACTGACCCTTAGCTAACGAACTGTTGGGGTTATATGCCAGTGTACCCAAAACGTAATCATCCGGATCACCGTCTGTTGTGTACTCGCTGACTTCCGGAATACCGGTGCGGTTGATATCGAACCATGCATCCCAAGCCTGGCAACGGGTGCTGGCAATCCATTTCTGGGTAAGGATACATTTCAGCATACTTTCTTCGTCGGCGTCTTGGAATTCGTAAGGTTTTCCAACTGCAATAAATTCATCGATTTCATTGTCATGGTTCCATCTAGCGAAAGAGAGTTCAACGGCATCGTCATAGTGAGTTTTTGCATTACCTTTGTCTCCCAGTCGTGCATAGCATTCCGCCAACAGGTATTCGGCTTCGGCCGCTGACATATAATAAACAGGATCGGTAGCACCGATTACGGCACGCGAAGTTGTTGAAATGCTATATGTGCTGGAAGTTCTGTTCCCATAAGGAATCGCTCTGTATTCGGTTCTATCCGATGCGGCAGTCATTTCGTAAAAGTCTCCGATGCGCGGATCGTCATATTCGGCTAGATAATTATACAACGTCGTACAAGCGCGTACATTATTTGTCGTATTCAACTGTCGGCGGTCATTTTCATAGAACGGATTGGACTTATTTACGACGTCCTCGAAGCAGTGTACCGTTGCGTCGTCTTTCAAGAAATCATCGGCAGCGAGCAGGGTTTCTATCTCCGCCTTGTTCGTGTCAAAGTCTCTCATGAGCAACTTCAACTTTAAAGTCTTGGCAAATCTGATCCATTTCGCAATATCCCCGTCATAGATATAATCTTCCACGTTCATGGTTTTCAGACCTTTGGCAGAGGCTTCCGCTTCCTTGTCGATTGCGTCGTCCAGCATTTTGATAATGCCGGGATAAACCACCGTTTTACTATCATCGTATTTGCAGTTCTGACCTTTCAGAGCTTCGGTGAAAGGAATATCTCCATAAGCGTCGGTGAGCACGTGATAGGTAAACGCGGTCATGATTTTTCCGACCACCCAATAGTTCCACGCACCTTCCTCTTCTGATTTCTTGATAACGAGATCGAGATCAGGCAAAACATCCGCGTACGGAATTCTCCACAGACGGAGGTCGCTGGAAGAAGTCATTGCATAGTTGACCAGCGTGATATATTGGCTGGATGACGGATTCTGCGTGTAGTGCTGTGACCACATAGAACCGTAGAGTTGGTACAAATACCCCATTACGGCAGCCGAGCCGGTGAATGCGGACGGCAGTAACGTCGTTACCGTCACTTGTGATTCGTCCGGATAATTCGGATTCTTGTTGACGTCCAGATAGTCCTCGCAAGAGGTGAACGTGCCGGACAGGATGGCGCTTAATACACCTATATATAAATACTTGAATTTTTTCATCTTCGATCGTTTTTTTTAGAATACAACTTTAATACCTCCACCTATATTGCGCGTAGAAGGCAAGGCGGCAAATTCTCCCAGTTCGGAAGCGATATCGTTACCGAAAGTTGTGGTTTCCGGGTCTACGTAATTGTTAGCTTTCGGAGTCCACATAAAGAGGTTGCGTCCGATCAGGCTCAGGTCTAGCTGCTGGATACCCAGTTTGGAAATCCATGCTTTCGGGAATGAGTAAGACAAGACCAGTTCCCTCAGTTTCACATAACCTTTCGGGATGATGAAGTTCTCGAACTGGCTGTCCGAGTAAGAGTCGCTGTAATAACTGCTCATGTTGTCGCTGGTCACGGGACGGTTGTTTTCGGCGTAGCCTCCGTCCTTGAGGGCGATTACGGAGTTGGGTACGACGAACGGTTCGCGGTTGTTGAACAGCGAGCGGGTAGTGTTGCCGACGAAGTGCATCAGCTGTGCGGTGTAGGAGTACATATAACCGCCTTTACGCCAGTCGGCCACAGCGGAAAGGGTGAATCCTTTGTAGCTCACGCGGGTGTTGAAACCCATATTGAAGTCGGGAGCGGACGAACCGATCGTCTTCATTTCGCTGTTGCTGGTAGTCGGGATACCGTTGGCGTCGACAATCACTTTGCCGTAGTAAGGGCTGTTCTCGTCCTGTACGGTAGCGAGGGCGGGCACTTGGAAGATTCCGAGCGGTTCGCCGACTTTGGCAACGAAGTTAGCGCTGTAAGCCGTTTTCAATACGTATTCGGTCACAGGCTTGTCCCCCTCGTTCCACAACTTATTCACCTTACTCCAGTTCTTGCTGAAGGTGACTCCCAAGTCCCATTCCACCTCTTTGGTGCGGATCGGAGTCAGGTTGAGGGCGATTTCGATACCTTTGTTGGAAATTTCGCCAACGTTGCGCACGGCACTGGTGTAGCGTGTTTCCGGGGCGACGTCTGCCGCGATGATCTGGTTTTTGGTCAGCTTGTCGTAGTAGGCGAAGTCAATGCCGATGCGGTTGCTGAGGAAGTTGGCGGTCAAGCCCAATTCCCATTCGGAAGTCTTCTCCGGTTTCAGGTTGTTGTTGGGCTGGCGGTTGTATTCGGTCAGTCCCAGCGCCCCGTTCAGCGGAGTGTCCAGATAGCCGTAGCCGGATGAAATATGATCGGGGATGTAGTATGCCAGCGTTCTGTACACGTCGGCGTCGTTACCCGTCTGTCCCCATGCGGCGCGCACTTTCAGGAAGTCTATCACGTTGTTTTTCAGCGAGGGGAACATATCGGTCAGGATGACGGACGTGTTGATTCCTCCGTAGAAGAAACTGTTGTGGTGGATAGGCAGTGTAGACGACCAGTCGTTGCGTCCGGAAAGGTTGACAAACCAGAAATTCTTGTACCCGAATTCCACCTGTGCGAAGGCTCCGATTGTTCTGCGCAAATCGCTGTAATTGGTGCTGACGGGCTTGTCGGTCCCGTTCTGCAGGTTGTACCATCCTTCCATGAACAGCCCTTCGAGAAACGACTTCAGATAAGACGATTTCCGTTGGTTGAGGTTCCATCCCGCCGTACCTCCGAGAGTGATGTCCGTGCCGATATTGTAGTTGGCGCTCAGGAAGAGGGTCGCGTCGATCTGGTCGTAATTGTCGGTACGTTCGGTATAAGTACCCTTTTCTTCGGATTTGCCTCCGATGCTGCTGTACGAATTGTCGGCGTACGTCAGTTTCGCCGTGCGCAGCTTCTGGCGGGAGTTGGTGAAGTCACCTCCGAGACGTCCTACGGCCTTCAGACCGGGAATGACCTCGTAAGACAATTCCAGCTTACCGTAGATGCGGTCGTCCTGATAGTTGTTCTTATTGTTGGCGAGTACCCAGTAAGGGTTCTGCGCGTACCACGTGTAATAGTTGTCTCCGTTGAACCGTTCGTCGTTGAAATCCTTCATGACGGAATAGTCGATGTCCACCGGGTGCTGTATCAGTTCCTGCTGCATGGTGGCTCCTGCGTTTCCTTGTCCGGCGGCGGCTTTCGTCATGTCTTTGCGGATATACGTGATGCTGGCGTCGGCGGCGAACTTGCCGAATTTCATGTTGCCGCGGAATGACAGGGTGTTACGTTCGTATTTGTCGGCATTGTTGGGCAGCACGCCGTTAGAGGAGGTGTTGCCGTAAGAAAGCATCAAGCCCATCTTTTCGTTGCCGGTGCGGACGCTGATGTTGTTGTTCATCTCGAATCCGGTGGTGTAGAAGTTGCGGAGATTGTCTTTCACGAACGAGTAGTGCTTTTTCATCGGGGTAGTCAGTTTGCTGGAGCCCCATTCGTTGAGCCGGCCGTCCAATGCAGGTCCCCACGATCCGTTCTCGCTTCTGTCCCACGTTCCCCAGCCTTGTCCGAACTTGTCCTGTTCCTGCGGCACGCGGAGCACGTTGGAAGCCATGAAAGAACCGTCGTACGAAACGGTCAGTTTCTCTTGTTTGGCGCGTTTGGTGGTGATCATCACTACACCGTTGGCGGCGCGCGAGCCGTAGAGGGCGGTGGCTGAGGCGCCTTTCAGTACGGTGACGGATTCCACGTCGTCGGGGTTGATGTCGTTTGCCCCGTTACCGAAGTCGATAGCGTCGCCGGCCGCGATGACACCGTTGCCCTGGTCGTTGGAGAGGCTGGTGTTGTTGGACATCGGCACGCCGTCGATGACGTATAGCGGCTGGTTGCTGGAGAAAGAGGAGTAACCGCGCACGATTACTTTCTGTGAGCTACCGGCCGTTCCGGAGCTGGAAATGTTTACACCGGCTATTTTTCCGGAAAGTCCGGACATCACGGAACCTGACTTGGCTGCGACCAAATCGTCATTTTTCACTGTAGAAGCGGCATAACCCAGTATTTTCTCGCTTCTTTTGATACCTAAGGCGGTAACGACCACCTCGTCCAGCGCCTTCGCGTCCGAACGCAGCACGATGTTTAAAATCCCTTCCTTGATTGTCACTTCCTGGGGGATCATTCCCACATAAGAAACGCGTAAAGTTTTGGAGGAGCTTGGTACGTTGCTGATTGTAAATTTACCGTCAATATCGGTGATTGTACCAAGAGTGGTGCCATTGACTAATACTGAAGCACCTACGACAGGCTGTCCATCTTCTTCGGATGTTACCAATCCGGTCACTTTGGATGTCTGCGCTGTCGCCAGACCTATGCCTATAAATAGGAAGGTCATGAAGAACATCAATTTTCTTTTCATAAATTCTCTCTTAAATTTAACCTAAAAACACATCATTTCTCTCTAACAGGCTGCAAAGATAACACAAATTATAATAATCTAAGAAAAGTAATGTGTTTTTAACTAAATGCTGTCATATTGAAAGTGAATTTCGGTATTGATATGGGGTTTTGAAATGTTATATGGATTATTTGCTTGCTTTTAGATTATTTGACGTGTCATAAGGAAAGTATTGTAAGTATTTATTTTGATAATAAAATATCATTGATTCCACGAAATGGGTGACTTTTTATTATTTCAGCTTCTTCCTCTCACCATTTTCTGTAGCATTCCGTTGTAAGTGCTTTCAAATTCGGCCGGATGATTGAGTGCCCAAAGGATGTAATCTCCCGGTTCGTTCTTTTTGAGCAGGGTAGGACGGTATCCGGGACTGAGGATTTTCCATAGCGTGCCGTTGATCCCTCCCAGTTCTTTTCGTCGGGCAAGGGCGAAAATGGCTTTGGCGGTCTGTTCGTTCCGGATGCCGATAGCTTCCATATTTAGTCGTAGTATAGCTTCGAAGTCCCCTCCGGACGAATCCTCTAAAGACAAACCCCTTACAGCAACAGGCGAAGCCTGAGAAACGCCGTTTGGCGGAACGGACGGCTTCTCGCTCTCTTTTCTCATTTTCCCTTCCCTCTCTGTCTCTTTGTCTTTTTGGGTTTCCGATTTGATTTCATTTTCCCTCTCCATTTCCTGTTTACTTTTAATCTCTGTATCCGTTTCTTGTTTTGTTTGTGGCATTGTTGCTGCGGATTTGCTCGAACTTGCTGCAAATTTGCTCGGATTTGCTGCGGATTCATTCGTTTGTTCTCCGTTTTCCCCCTTTCTCTCCTTTGTTTCTTTTCTCTCCTTTGTTTCCTTTGTCTCCTCCTCGTTATCATTCGCTTCTTTCTCCTCCTTGATCATCCAGAAATTTTCCAAAGGCAATTTGTATTTCCTCCGGCTGTCGATGATGATTTTGTGATACTGCTCTTGGATGGCTTGCGAGGTCAGTACCCCGTACTCCTTATATATATAGGTGTCGAACAGTCCGACGGACAGGCAGTCGTCGATGATGGCCTGCATCTCCTCCTCCTCGCAACACACTTCCTGCGAAATGTCGAACAAGGTATCTTGATTCCATGCGATGTAAAATCCCTTTTCTTTGTAGATGAGGCAGAACAGTGAAGTGAGCGCGGCAATCCCTGCTGCGTGGTGACGGCTAGAGATACGTCGTACCTTTCTGTCTTGCAGGAAATTGACGTCGAGTGGAAAATAATCTAAACCGGATTTGGAAATACGGGCCATTTGGATTGAATTAAAAATTAATGATTAGTTCGGGTTTCGTGGGTGCGGCACCCTGAATTTCATCGCAGAGGACACCGATGTGTACGACTCAGTTCAGAATCCCTCTTTCTGAACATCGAAGCACGGACAGGCTTTCATGTACTCGTTGGGCGAGATAACGCCGTCGCCGTTGAGGTCGGGGCTGGTGTCACGGTGTCCGAGCACCTGCTTCACACCGGGGAAGACAAGCCGTAGCGCCTTCACCAGTCGGATGAGTGCGGTGCGTTGCGCGTCGGTGCGTGTATCGGCGGGGCGACCGTCCTTGTCCAGTCCGCCGACATAGCAGATGCCGATTGCCCGTTTGTTCCACCCCATGCAATGTGCGCCGTCGAGGGTGACGTCTCTTCCGGGTTCGATTGTTCCGTCGAGGCGGATGACATAGTGGTAACCGATCGTCCAGAATCCGCGGGCACGGTGCCAGCTTTCGATGTCGGCGGCGGTGATGTCCTGTTCCGCACGGGTGGCGGAACAGTGAATGATAATAGCGTCTTTCATCTTGAAAATCTCCTTTCTTTTGTTTATTTTAAATTGCTGATAATTAAGTGAATGCCTTTCTCCCTTCGGACGCTCCGGTAGCTGAACCCCAGTGTGGCGGCCTCTTCGGCGGACAGGAGCCGGTAATATTGCCGGGTGACGGAGTGGCGGACGGGGGTGCAGTCGGGAGGAATGGGCAGATAAGGCAGGTGCCACCGCCGCATCGTATGCAGCCGTACCCGTTCGGGATGCGTGAGTTTCAGTTGCAACCAGCTGTATTGTGCGCTGTTCAGTTTTTCCTCTTTCACCATTGACCTCATGGAAGGGTACGGGTGGAGGATCGTCCCGCTTTCGTCCGTTACGGCGCAGGGAATGGAGCGCGGCACGTTAACGGGACGAAGCCCGGTGCGGATAGCGTGCATCAAGTTGTCGTAGGCGTCGCACCATTCGAGGTTGGACACATGATTGTTGAGCGTATTTCCGTCGAGGTGGTTCACTTGCGGGAGTTTTTTCGGGTTGGGGATAAACGTTTCCGCTACCAGTCGGTGCACATAGCGCGCGGCATGAATCCCTTTCTGATAGATGTATATAGCCTCATAACCATTGTGGAGGAGACTGCTGCTCAATATCTTTTTTTGAGGTTTCTTCAGGCTCATGATCCGCCCGTGGTCCGACACCATATAATCATTGTTTTCTTTGATAAATCTCCAGTTTTCCATACTTGATGTTGTTTATAATGTTAATAAAATTATGCTTTGTTAAAAATAGTCCTCCTCCGCCGGATGCGGAAAGAGAAACGGCGTTTCCTGTCTTCATAAAACGGCGTTTCGTGCACACAGAAACGGCGTGGACTGTATGTGTTAAACGGCGTGGTCTGCAATCGTTGCGCGGCGGGGGCGGAGTGCCGGCGTGTCATCGTCCGGCAGCGGTTCGAGGCGTTCGGCGCAGTGGACGAGGAATTCCAGTTCCTCCCGGCAGCCTTCGATCGCCTCGTAGAGCGAATCTACGTTGTATTGTCGGCAGAGCCTTTCCCACTCTTTGCGTTCTTCGGGCGTCCTCATTCGGCACGGAGGAAATTTTCGGCGTGGAATGTCCGCCAGCCTTTGGCTTCGAGATCGTAGTAGACGACGAACGTGTTTTCCGGCCGTGGCGTATACGGGCGGTGGAAACAATGTTCGTATCCGGTGAGCGTTCCTACGGCGTGACGGATGCTTCCGTCCTGCTTGGTATAATAAAAACTGACGCTAGCTAAGTACATTTTGCGAATTAAAACGTCTATCTGATGCGCAACGACGAGTGCCTCGCGTTTGTCCATGCCATTGTTTTGACGAATAACGGCGGCCCGCTTCATGAGTCGTATCCGCCGGAGGGAATGATTTTTTTTAATTTCGGTCATTATATTCAATTATTTTTCATTGATTTCGTCGGTAAAGGTAGAGGAAGGGTAACACATAAAGGGTTCATGTTTGAGTTATTTTAGGAGATAAAGTAAGAAAGTGTCACGCGTGACGCATAATGTTAAAAATAATATCCGATATTTGTCGGCATTATTTACGAAATATTAATTATGATGACAAAACAATTATCTAGTGAAACAGTTGATACTGTGGACAATGGAACTAAAACAAGTGTTGAAAATGTAGTTGAAAACGCAGCTAAAAGTAAAGTGGAAACGGGTACAAACAAGCATGAGAGGAATCGGAGAAGATCTAGTGATTTCGACGAAGAAGACTGGCAGGAAAAAGGAAAAGTAATCGACGAGGTGAAAATTTGTTCTTATGAGAACAATTACAAAGAGGTTTATTTTGCCAAACAAACAGACACCTCCATATCAACGGTCAGACGTATATTCTCGTTCAGAACGCAGAAAACGGCGGCTAGCTGGTCGTCGATTTTCAAACTGGTCAAGTGTCTTTCCAATGAGTGTGTCAACGCCAACCATTTGGTCGTCCTCTTGGGAACGATGCTGCTTTATCTGGTCGGAAACGCCGCAAAGGTACATTTCTATCTCGAAGGGAATAGAAAGTTTTTTATCGAAATTAAGTTCAAAAAGGATGTGACGGTATTTAAAAAGGGAGAGAAGGAACCTGTGGGCGACAATGAACGCAGAAATATTGATGATGAGTTCAAATAAGATAAGTACTGTGAGAACTTGGTATAATCTTCTGCCGGGAAAACGCTTGTTGGTGCCGGTTTACTCGTTCGCAAATCTGTACATTGTGAAATGAAGATATTCCCGACCCGGAGATGAACAGCCGTTCTATCCGGGTTGGGAATATTGTTTTTGGTTAAAAATGGTACGTGATATGGCTGCGCAGGACGCTTGCCGAGGGCAGCACTTTCTGGTTCACGTTGCCTTATGTGTCCCGAATATGAGTATATCAATCTCGATGTGGGTTCGTCCGGTACCGGAGAGCTTTCTAAGGCTCTCCCAAAAATCGAAAGAACAGCCCGACTTGTGCAGGAGTCAACAGGATTGCTTTTCCGGTATATCCCGAACGGGCGAGTGCCGCTTGCAGTTCCGTGTTTTTGGCAATCCAGCTGCGGAGCGTCCGGCGGGCAGAGGCAGGCTGGATGTGGGGCAGGTAGAGGGCGGCCAGTTGACTTTTACTGTATGCTTGTATGCGGGCGGAGGTTGTTTTCTCTTCCGGAATTGAAGTTTCTGTGGTAGTTGTTTTCATTGTTACTGCTTTTTTTATTGGATTGTTCGTTTCGGTTATAAAGGTACGTGATTTTTTGTTGTCTGGTACTTCTTTGTACAGAAGTACTTACAGGCAGCATTTGTGCGAAACGGTTTGAACTTGCTCTCTCCCGTCACGACTTGTCACATCGTGTCTCCCGCCTTTCTTTGGCCCGTTTACTTTTGTCGGCGTAATCGGTTACAGAGACAATTGATCCATTAATCATTAAAAAGAAAGGAAAACAGTAGTATGCCATTAATTTACAAACCTTACCAGGCAACGCTTGCCAACAAAGAAGGACAGAAACTCTTTTATCCCCGCCTGGTGAAAATCGGGAGAACGGTCAACACGCAGAAAATGGCGGAATTGATTGCCGAAAAGGCTTCGTTGACGGCGGGCGACGTGCACAACGTGATTCGGAATCTGATGTCCGTGATGCGCGAACAGTTGCTCAATAGCCGCACAGTGCGTCTCGAAGGATTGGGAACATTCACTATGGTTGCCAAAGCCTGCGGAAAAGGCGTGGAACAGGAAAGCAAAGTCAGCAGCTCGCAAATCGTTTCGCTGCGCTGTCAGTTCACGCCGGAGTACACCCGGTCTGCCGGAAACACGACCCGCGCACTGACTGCCGGAGTGGAATTTGTACACGTCAAAGACGTAGCAGCCGGTCTGATTGCCGACGGTGATACGGAAAATCCGGGCGGCGATGACAAACCCGGTGGCGGAAACACACCCGGTGGCGGTGGCGTAACGCCGGACCCGTCTGTCTAAACGAATTATTAACCTTAAAAAAAGAAAAAGATGAAACTATTTCTTGAAAAACTGCTTGATATTCTCGAAGCGCTTCTGCGCTTCCGTCGCCGGAGAAACGGAAAGACGGAGAAGGACTAGCAGCCGGCAGAAAAAAAGAGAGACCGGCAGGAAAAAAGAAAGAAAAGTATGACGTAAAACGAAAACGTGCCACCCGCACGTAGTTCCACCAAGCGAAAGCGGGCAGGTGGAACGGACAAAAAAAGAGGGTGACTAAAAGTCAAGAGTATCTGAAAACTTCCGACTGTTTAGTCACCCTCTGCCTGTTTTTGGGTTTATCTCTCATTGTACATCTATGGTTCCCCAACCTAAAAATGACTTAGTAATTCTGCACTTTGAATAAACCCTCTTTTGTGTGTTTTTATATATTTCATCGTAACATCTCTGTCTGAGACTTCTGTAACATTTCCGTCTGACTTTTACGGCATTTCCGTTTCCACTTGGAATTTCCGGCTTACTTTCATCAGGTTGATTGTATAAGTCACCACGTTCTGTGCCTCCTGAACCATTGTCAGATAAACCATGCTGACCCGGATACTGCCCGCCTGACTTTGGATGCGCTGCAACTCCTTGCGTTTCAGCAACGAAAGCTGTCCGTTGAGGTCGTTGGCACGGCGGACTTCTTCTTCCATATCGTTGTACTCATTATTCTCCATTTTCTTGCGGCATTGCTGAATCAGGTAAGTAATGTCCTCGGACACATCGCTGAATTCTCCTTTTTGGATAGCGTCCAGCGGGTTGAAGTTATTGTCGATATGCTCCAGACACGGTTCGCAAAGGCGGGAAATGCTATACACCAGTTCGCTGGCAAAGTCGTTGCCCTGATAGTAGTACAGCCCTTTTTCGAGCACGGTGTTATTGTCGAGGCGGCACATGGCTACCGTTCCCGTGCGCTTCATCTGCTTGACAAGTTGTTTCTCGAACTTTGTGGAACCCATGGCACGGCGCAGTCCCCGCAAGTTTTCGTGGATAAACGAGGTGACGGTCAACTCGAAGTTCGTCTCTGCGTATTCGAGAACTTTGCAAAGCTCTTCGCGGGTATGTTTGCGCATCAGTTGCAGCGCTTCTTCGCTGTCCGATGTTTGCATCAGTTGTTTGAGAGTTTCGTTGCCTTGTTCTTTTGCTTTGCGTTTCTTATACATCACCTGGCTGCGTATCAGGATGAATGCTGCCAGAGCGATGAGGGCAATGATTGAAATATTTCCACCGAAATGCAGCACGAGGGCGACGAAGAAACAGATCGTGAAGGCAGCTCCGGCAGTGATAAACCAACCGCCGATGACGCTCAGTACGCCTGTGATACGGTAAACGGCTGAGTCACGTCCCCAGGCACGGTCGGCGAGCGAAGTACCCATGGCTACCATGAAAGTGACGTAAGTGGTGGACAGCGGGAGTTTCAGCGAAGTTCCCAGTGCGATGAGCAGGCCGGCAAGGACAAGGTTCACGGAGGCGCGGACGAGGTCGAAAGCACCTCCGTCGGCGATGATCGCTTCGTCTTTGCGGAAGCGGGTGTCCAGCCATTTCTTGGTGCTGTCCGGGGTGATGCGTGAGATGCCGTTGGCAAGTGTCATGCTGAAACGGACGATTGTACGGGCTATCGGGGTGCTTCCGAAGGTTTCTTCGCCTTCGTCCTGACGGGAGAGGTCGACGGAAGTTTTGATTACCGCGTGTGCCTTCTTGGAGGTGCAAAGTGCGTAGACCATGATAGCGCCAGCGCCGATGAGGAAGTACCACGGAGTTTTGGCGGGGCCGAGCAGTGAGGTCATCAGAAATCCGTCCGGATTGCCGTTGCCGTTGGCCGTGAAATCCATGAAGGACGAGAAACCTGCGAGGGGAACGCCGATGAAGTTCACAAGGTCATTGCCGGCAAAGGCGAGGGCGAGGGCGAAAGTACCCATGAGTACTACTACTTTGAAGACATTGATTTTCAGCCAGTGAAGGATCTGCATTAGTATGGTGAAGAATACGAAGAACACACTGATAAGCATCCAAGTGTTGTCCTGTATCCATTGCTTGTTTTCGGGGGTCATGAAGGAACTGTCTTTCAGTCCTTTGATGAGCATGAAATAGATTATGGAGGTGGCGGCCACGCCTCCGAACAGTGCAATGCTGTATTTCATCTTTTTCGTGTAGTTGAACGTGAAGATGACACGGGCCAGCCATTGGACGAGCATACCGAAAAAGAAGGCGATTGCCACGGATACGAATATCGCCATGATGACGGAAAGGGCTTTGTCGGTGTTTATCAGGTCGCCCAACCCGAGGGTGTCGCTGTTACGGACTTTGATGAGGGAGAGGGCGAAGGTTCCTCCCAGCAGCTCGAAGACGAGGGATACGGTGGTGGAGGTAGGCATTCCCATTGAATTGAATACGTCCAGCAGGACAACGTCGGTGAGCATGACGGCAAGCAGGATACACATGATTTCTGCAAAGTAGAAGTGCTCGGGTTGGTAGATGCCGTGCCGGGCAATGTCCATCATGCCGTTAGAGAGCGATGCTCCGATGAATATGCCGATGCCTGCAATAAACAGGATGGTCTTGAAGGAGGCCGCCTTGGCACCTACCGCCGAATTGAGGAAGTTAACCGCATCGTTACTCACACCGACGATCAGGTCGAATACGGCTAGTACGAAGAGGAAAATGATAATGCATAAGTAAATTGTCTCCATAAAGAAAGTTGTGTATGTTTATTTATGGAGGCAAAGAACGGAGTTTAACGTTGCGGAAAAATGTCATACGTGTTACATTTCTGTTACAATGTCTTTTTTGAGCCATTCATAAAAATCGTATTGGGCACGGACAGCAGGGGTGCCGGACGCTCTTTTTTTGAATACGTTTTGCAGTTTGTCGTCTACCCAACAGGCTTTTTGGTTGTCAGCGAGCTGGATATGGAGCATTTCGATCAGACTGGCGCGCAGGTCAGGGTCGAGGATGGGGGTGACGGCTTCGATACGGCGGTAGAGGTTGCGGCGCATCCAGTCGGGCGAGCCCATGTATACTTTGGGGTGCCCTTCGTTGCCGAAATACCAGATGCGGGCGTGCTCCAGAAAACTGTCGACAATGCGGGTGACACGGATGTTACGGCTGTATGACTGCTCCGGTATGAGGCAGCAGATGCCGCGGACGATGAGGTCGATCTGCACGCCGTGTTCGGAGGCCTCGTAGAGTCGGTCGATCATTGCGGGGTCTTGGAGGGCGTTCATTTTGAGGATGATACGTCCGCCTTTGCCTTGGTCGGCAAGGGATATTTCACGGTCGATGAGGCGGTTCAGTTCCGGTATGAGGTTGAAGCGGGCGACGAGGAGAGTGGTGAATTTCGGGTCTTCCTTGCCTTGCAGGGTGCGGAATAGGTT